>Ga0163154_10005291_pt1 | contig 16468 bp, 13 predicted proteins | sample OliLakLV19MP9P1_FD_148649 | JGI IMG/M metagenome (GOLD analysis project Ga0163154, IMG submission 148649) | Freshwater microbial mat bacterial communities from Lake Vanda, McMurdo Dry Valleys, Antarctica - Oligotrophic Lake LV.19.MP9.P1 | ecosystem: Environmental > Aquatic > Freshwater > Lake >... | reverse complement strand
TTAAGCATGGAAGGATACAAGGCCATGATGGAAATGCAGTTTGCAGATTTTGCAACCGTAGGCTTTAACCAGATTATAAATAACCTTGCCAAAATACATTATCGCTGGGGGCAAAATGCAGATGTAGTGATTCGTATGCCAACAGGCGGCGGCGTGGGCGCAGGGCCATTTCATAGCCAGAGCAATGAAGCGTGGTTTGTTCATACGCCGGGTTTAAAAGTCGTATATCCATCCACACCTGCCGATGCAAAAGGATTGCTGATAGCCGCTATCAACGACCCTAACCCTGTTTTGTTTTTTGAACACAAGGCGCTGTACCGTAGCGTGAGTGGCTCCGTTCCGGATGGCTATTACGAAACTGAAATTGGTAAGGCAAGGCTGGTACAAGCTGGTGATGATATCAGCATTATTACCTATGGCGCTGGGGTACATTGGGCGATGGATTATGCAAAAAATCATCCGCAACATTCCATTTATATCCTCGATTTAAGAACACTGTTACCATTGGATTATGATGCCATTAAAACAGCTGTTGCGGCTACCGGAAAAGTTTTACTATTACATGAAGACAGCCTCACGGGCGGTATTGGTGGTGACATTGCCGCATGGATTGCCGAACATTGTTTTGAAATGTTGGATGCACCGGTATTACGTTGTGCCAGTTTAGACACACCGATTCCTTTTAATATTGAACTGGAAAAAAACTTTATGGCCTACAGCAGGTTGGATAAATCCGTGGAGCAGTTGATGAGGTATTAGAATAAATACGGTTAAGATCTTTAATCAGTTTTAAGATAAAAATCTGATTAAGCCCACACCAATAATTTAGATTCAAGATAAAGCGTGTCGGGGTCAAAGTCAATGTCATCACTCCAAATAACTGTACCATTAAATACACTTGCTTTTTGGCAAAATGCTTCGTCTTTCAAAGCTCCGTAAATTGGAAATGTCAGGTAAGGATAAAAATCAAATTCCTTCACTTCACCGTTTTTGAAAGTTAGCAGTAATTTATAACCGGGCTGGTATTTTACCTTAATTACACGTGGGTTCATTACAATTATTTTAAAGGGTCAATTGTAAATATTCTAATGCTACTAACAATCCTAAGCCTGAGACTCCCTTACTTGATAAGAAATTATATCACCAATCCTACAACCCCAACCCTTCAATTGTTTCTCCCGGCAATAACAAATGCAATTGCAATGCTGTTTCTTTTGCTCCTTCAATATTTACGATTGAGTCATCTATAAACAAGGTTTCATGTGCAGCAATACCTGCATCCTGCAAAACAAATTCGTAGGTAGAAACATACGGTTTGCGGCGGTGCATGGTATGGGAATAATAACTTTTTTTAAAATAATCATCAAAGTTTTTAAGGTTGGTTACTCTGGTAAATGCTTCGTGAAATGCAGTGTGATGAATGCTGTTTGTATTGCTCAGTAAAAAAAGATTGTACTGTTCTTTTTTGTCTGATAAAAAACGTAGGCTCTCCATCCGGAAGTCCAGCAGGATGGCATTCCAGGCCGATTGCATTTGCACGTTGGTAGTTCCCGGCTGGCAATGAGGTTTCATCGCCTTGTAAAAATCATCTTCCGAAATATTACCTGTTTCCAGCAACTCAAACAATTCGTTAGCACCTGTCTGTGAATAAAAAGAATCAAAATCTGTTGCGCCCAGGGCTTTAAAAGCATTGGCCGTTTTATGATAATCTATGTTTAATAATACGCCGCCTAAATCGAAGATGATATTTTTAATTGCCGCCATTGGAACTTTTTTTATGTTGGTTAAATAAGCGTTTAAATAAGAACAGCAAGATACTTCCGCTTTCTGTTTATTGATGCTGCGGAATTGGCAATTTTTTCAAATAACTTTTTAAAACATAAAATCCGGAATCAAAAATTAATTATTTGCTTTTTGAAAACAACCATGTCAACAAAGTTGGCTCCGCAAAAGCATTGTCCCAGCTATTGTGATTAATCCCGGGATACAAAGAAAATTTTACATCCGCATTTACTGCTTCTAATGCATCCACCATTTTTTGTGAATATACTGGTGAAACTACCTCATCTGCTGCACCATGAAAAACCCACCATTTTACTTTTGTGAGTTTTTGGGCAGTAGCAGGATCCGCTCCCCCACAAATAGGGAAGGCTGCTGCAAACATCCTGGGGTTTCTTCTTACAATTTCAAATGTTCCCATACCGCCCATTGATAAGCCGCCAACATAAATTTGCTTTTCACTTACCGGGTATTTTTTAACCATTGATTTCAACAGTTGTTGCAGTAACACCATTCCTTGAGTGGGTTCACCGCCTGGCTGAAAAGTATATTTAGTTTTGCCCAAGTCATTTACCTTTCTATCAACATTGCTCCAGTAACTTTCTTTTGGGCATTGCGGAAACAACACAATGGCTGGATATTTTTCCCGGATACTATCCCGCAAAAACAAACCAGCGCCATGTACCAACTGACTTTCATTGTCGTTGCCTCTTTCCCCTGCACCATGCAACATCAAAATCAATGGATATTTTTTCGATGCATCATAATTCAATGGCAATAAAATCCGGTAAGGCAGCGTGTCGCTATTCACAACAAAAACTTCTTTTTTGTAAAGTGATTTATCCTGTGCCTGCAAACCGGTAACCATGGCAACCATTATAAGAAAAACGAAGAATTTAATTTTCATGAAGATTGTTTTAAAACACTAAAGTAGCAATTGAATGAGGCAATGCAGTCAACTCGGCTGCTTTGCCTTTTATCCATAAAAAATAATTGGTTTTTGCATCTCCCTGGTTCATTACAATCACCACTTTTTTTCCATCAGGATTCAGAAATGCTGTTGTCAGCAACTGGCTGCGGCTGGCACTACTGGTTATTCTTTTTGCGCCCGGTTGTATAAACTTAGAGAATTGCCCGATGTAATAAAATGCATTGGTATAAACCAGTTGACCGGTTTTTGTATCCGCATGTACGGGAGCAAAACAAAAATTACCAACATGGTTAGGTCCCCCGGTTTCATCCAATAAAATATTCCAATCGGTAAACCCACCCATTCCATTATTGAAATCGTTGATCATGGAGCGACCGTATCTTTCACCCAGCTTCCAGTCATCTAAACGGGTAGGCGTAAACTTCTCATTACAGCCTTCGGTAAACATAATTTTTTTATCCGGGTAAGCCTCCTGAACCCGCTTTACATTTTCATACATAGGTTGTCCGCCACTCCAGTCTTCGTACCAGTGAAAGCCAATACCCCATGCATATTTAGCAGCCTGTGGATCATCAAAATAAGTTTGTGCCCGTTGAAACATCAGGTCTCGGTTATGATCCCACACAATGATTTTTTTATTTTTCAGCCCGGCTTTTTCCATAGTTGGGCCCAGGTTATTTTTTAAGAAATCCCGTTCTTCTTCTGCGCTATAAATACAGCTTTCCCATATCTGCTTTGCCATCGGTTCGTTTTGAATACTGATGCCCCATACAGGCATTCCATCCTTTTCGTAAGCCTTTATAAACTTTGTAAAATAGTTGGCCCAACTGCTGTAATAATCTTTTTTTAAATGGCCTCCGTGGAGCATATCATTGTTGTCTTTCATCCAGGATGGCGGACTCCACGGGCTCGCAAATAAATTAAGTTTACCGCCGGCAGCAGCAGTTGCAGCCTTAATAAAGGGAATCTTGAATTTTCTGTCGGGTGCTATATCAAAAGTTTTTAAGTCCTTATCATTATCAGCTACATAAGTATAACTGGTGCTGCTAAAATCGCAACTGTTGATATTTGTCCTTGCAATCGTATAACCAATGCCATCTTTTTTATCGAAATAAGCCTTCAATAATTCCTGTTGCTTGTCTTTGGGAAGTTTGAAATAAGTTTCGGCAGATGCATCTGTAAGTGCAGCGCCAATACCAAAAAATGTTTGAAAGGTTTTATCCGGATCTACAAAAACACAAACCTGTGTTTCTACCGGCTGGCCCATTTCTTTAAAAGAAACGGTATTGGTTGCTGACAATCTTAGTGAAGTATTGTCTGCGGTTGTATATTCAGCTACAGTTTTTTCCATGGTTGAAAAAGGTGTTGGTTTTTTGGCAGCTTGTGCATTTGCTGCTTGTTGTATCCCGGTAAATGCGAAGGCAGCCAGCGGGATAAAAAATATTTTTTTCATGTTTCTTATTTTTGTTGTTGTTAATAATCAATCCATTAAAATACTTCCAGTTCCATCAGCTTTATTTTTTATTAGGGGCATTCATCTATTAGTTTCTATTTAGCTTCGGTTCCGGCTATTCGCTGCAAGTCCTCGCCACAAAACCCCTTGCACAAAACCCTCAGCTGTGGGCTTTACGCTTCTATCCGGCAGCCATTTATCTTTTTTTTCTTTACGCAGCTTTTGTATTATTATTACCAAAAGTATTTGTTACAATCACTTCACCCAGTTGTTTCTTCACAAAGTATAACAGTTAAAATGTACCCTTCGTCCGCTATGGTAAACGGTGCCAATGTACCCAAATAGTTTTTCAAAAGCAGGGACCATAAAAATTATTTTACCAGGTTAAACCCTGATTTTGCAGTTGAAATCGTGATGAAGTTTTTCCCGAAAGCTTTCGGAAGAAGCTGTAATAGATTTTCAATTGCACAATCCAAGTTAAATACTTTTACCAAACAAAAGTACCCGCAGACGCTGCAGGCAATGTTACCGTTGCCCATTTGTTTTTAAAACGTATATTAAAAGTTGCTGGTGCTGCATTTTCATTTAATACCAGTAATACTTTTTTACCAGCCGGGGTAATAAATGCAACATTAGAAAGGCTGCCGGAAATATTACTTGCAATACGTACAGAACCTGCCGGTATAAATTTAGATACCTGAGCAATAATGTAATACGCCACATTTCTGCTTACACCTGTACCAATCGTTAAAGCTCCTTTGCACTCGGTACAGCCACCGGGAGTATGAGGCCCGAATGACGGATCATTTGCCAGGTTCCACTCCAGCGCATTCTTACTCCAGTTGCGCATGGAACCAATGATTACATTTTTTATATGCCATTTAAAATCGCCTTCAAAACCACTTTTTGCGCCAGTCCATTGTTCTGTAAAATACAGGTTCTTATCGCCATACGCAGTGTGAACGGTGGAAAGGGCACTGATATCTCCTTCATACAGGTGGAAAGCACTGCCATCAATGAAAGCCCTTGCTGCCGGGTCGTTCAACACGGTGATGGGATAATTGGGGTTATTGCAATTGTGATCCCAAATAATAATTTTTGTTGCGATACCGGCAGCTTGAAATGCAGGACCCAAATTATTTTTTACAAACTCCGCCTGTTGCAAAGCAGACATTACCATGCTTGGATTATTGCCCCCATGCTGTGGTTCATTTTGAATGGTAACGGCATCTATGGTAATTCCTTTGGCCTTCATTACCTGGATATATTTTACAAAATAATTTGCATACACTCCATAGTATTGCGGCAATAAACTTCCACCCATTGAGTTGCCATCGTCCTTCATCCAAACCGGCGGACTCCATGGTGAACCAAGAATTTTTATGTTAGGATTGATGAGTAAAATTTCCTTTAATAAAGGAACCACATCTACCGAATCGAGCGACAAACTAAACTTATTTAGATTGATATCTGTTTGCCCCGCAGGCAAATCATCGTAACTAAAAACCGATGCACTTAAATCGGATGCACCAATACTTACCCGCAGATAACTTACACCGATTGAAGTGTTGCTGCTACCAAATAATTCCTGCAGCAATGCTGCTTTTTCTGTACTGTTTAATTTATTGATCAACCCTGCACTTCCACCCGTAAGCGTATAACCAAAACCATCAACGGTTTGAAACTTTTGTGTGCTATCCACATCAATAAAAGCATTGGAATTGGCCGTGGTACCAAAAGACAATACCGTACTTTGTTTTTGCAGCAGCACGGACTCGTCTGCCTTAGTGAGCCAAAAATTAATCTCATTGGTTGAAGCCGATGGTAACACCGGCAGTTTAGTACCACCTGTTGAAGTGTTTGCACCGGAACAGGCAAAGAGTAATACTATCATACAGAAGCCACAGATAACAAACAGGATTTTATTTTGAGACATTACTGATATTTTGCACGTTGATTTTATAATAATTTAAACGAAGCTTCTTTTACATCCCTGCTATTGCCCCCGATGAACACTTTAAAATCTCCCGGCTCGGCTACAAATTTTAAATCACTGTTATAAAATTTTAAGTCGTTCACACCGATAGTAAATGTTACAGTTTTTGTTTCACCGCCCTTCAGTTCAATTTTTTGAAATCCTTTTAATTCTTTCACCGGCCTTGTGATGCTGCCCACCATATCCCGGATGTATAATTGCACCACCTCCTTTCCATCGGTTTTACTTGTATTGGTAACTGTTAAAGATGCGTTGATGGATTGATTGGGTTTGATTTTTTCGCTGCTAAGTTTTACATCGCCGTAGCTGAATGTGCTGTAGCTTAAACCGAAGCCAAAAGGATACACCGGGTCGTTGGTTACATCCAGATAATTACTTTTAAATTTTTGAAACCATTTTCCTTCAGGCAATGGACGGCCAGTACTTTTGTGATTGTAATAAAGTGGTACCTGTCCAACATTTTGCGGAAAGGTAGTGCTCAGTTTCCCTGATGGATTTACGTCGCCAAATAATACATCAGCAATGGCATCTCCGGCTTCGCTTCCACCAAACCATACATCCAAAATGGCAGGCACATTTTCACTTTCCCACTTTATTGCCAACGGCCTTCCATTAAACAATAGCAGCACTAATGGTTTACCAGTTTTTACCAATGCCATCAATAAATCTTTTTGCGACTGCGGAATTTCTATGTTGCTGCGACTGCTGCTTTCACCACTCATTTCTGCAGATTCACCTAAAGCTGCAACTATTACATCACTGCTGTTGGCCAATGCTACCGCTTCATCAATAATTTGCTGCGCAGGCCTTCTGTCCCTTTGAAATGGTTTTCCAAACATACCAGCTCTTTCTTCAAATGCACTGTCTGCATCAAGATTGGCGCCGAGGGCTGTAACAATTTTCGCATTACTGCCCACTGCATTTTTTAATCCTTCTAATACGGAAATAGCTTTTGAAAAGTTGGCTGCCACACTCCAGGTACCCGGCATGTTTTCTTTATTGTTTGCCAATGGACCAATCAACGCAATGGTACCTGATTTTTTTAATGGTAAAACAGCATCCGCAGCGGAAGAATTGTTTTTTAGCAGCACAAAACTTTGTGCAGCAATAGCCCTTGCTTCTTTGCGATTGGCATCAGTAAAAATTTCCGTCTTTGCCCTTTGCTCATTGCAATAGCGATAGGGGTCCTCAAACAAACCGAGTTTATATTTTGCTTCCAGTATCCTTTTGCAGGCTGCATCAATTTGTGCTACAGATACTTTTCCTTCCTGTATTGATTTTTTAAGCGTTAGTAAAAATCCCTCTCCCACCATATCCATATCAATTCCCGCATTCATCGCCAGGGACGAAACCTGTTTTAAATCTCCCATGCCATGGTCAATCAATTCGTTGATGCCGGTATAATCTGTTACTACAAAGCCTTTAAAGCCCCATTGTTTCCTTAAAACATCTGTCATTAAAAATTTACTTGCGGTAGCCGGAATACCATCCACTTCATTAAATGATGCCATAATACTTCCTGCGCCTGCTTCTATTGCTGCTTTGTAAGGCGGCAGGTATTCATTGTACATTCTTAACCGGCTCATATCGGTGGTGTTGTAATCCCTGCCTGCTTCTGCTGCACCATACATGGCATAATGTTTTACACAAGACAGGATGGTATTATTTTTTGATAAATCATTTCCCTCGTAACCATGCACCATTGCCTTGGCAATTTCGCTACCGAGGTAAGTATCTTCGCCACTGCCTTCTGCAATACGCCCCCAGCGTGGGTCACGGGCAATATCCACCATCGGGCTAAATGTCCAGTTAATACCATCAGCACTTGCTTCCTGCGCTGCTATTTGTGCACTACGTTTAATGGCTTCCATATCCCAGCTGCAACTCAATCCCAGCGGAATTGGAAACACTGTTTCGTATCCGTGAATAACATCCATACCAAAAATCATTGGGATTTTTAAACGGCTTTCTTCCACTGCTACTTTTTGTACTGCTCTTATTTTCGCAACAGATTTAATGTTGAATAATCCGCCTACATTACCTTCACGAATTTTTTTGCCAATGTCGGAGTTGGATGCCTGTCCGGTAACAATATCTCCCGATCCTGGTAAATTTAATTGTCCGATTTTTTCATCAATCGTCATTTTTTTCATCAGTGTATCAATAAAAGTTTTCATCCGATAGCTATCGGATTTCGAATCAGTTTTTTGTGCATCAACATTCAAACAAATGATGGTTACAAAAAGAATTAGTAAAGTTGTAAAGCGTTTCATCTTATTAATTTTTATTGATTGTTTTTATTAAATATGGTCCAATTTTTTTTTGCCAGATTTTATATCCTTTTGTATTCATGTGCAAACTATCATCCAGAAAAATATCACTCATTACTGTTCCGTCTTTTTTAAACATGGGATGATACACATCAATGAAAGCTGTTTTCTTTTTTGTGGTGAGGTAATTTTTAATTAGCTTATTTGCCCTCACTGCTTTAGGCCACAAGCGCCTACGGCTTGGACTTGGTTTGATAGAAACAAATGCCAGCGCAACAGCAGGATCATTTTTTCTGATGATGGTGAATAATTGTTTGAAGCGCTGAAATACCAATTGAGCAGTAACAGTATCTGATGAAGCCAGATCGTTTTCACCACAGTAGATCACAAGCTGCTTTGCCTTGTAAGGAAATATTACCACACTGGCATAACGGATTACATCAGCAAAAGAGGAACCTCCAAAGCCCCGGTTGATGATCGTGTGTTTTGGAAAATAATCCTGTACATCCGTCCAATTAGTGAAAGTGGAACTACCTACAAAGAGTATGGCATGCTTTGGCGGAAAGCTTGCACTATCCAGCTTTTTGAAGGCGTGGATTTCTTTGTAATAGGGGAGTGTTGGATCCTGTGCAAATAATATATTGCATGACAGGAGAAAGATTGCTATGGCTTTTATTCTTTTCATTTTACTCCTTTTCATCAAAATTTATTTTAAAATTTATATCCCTATGATAAGCCCCAAAGGGGCGAAATACTTTAACACCGGGTACAACCCGGTGAATAAAAAAGGTATTACCACCAAAGCCCTGAAGGGGCGAAACACCTTAATAGTATCTAAAACTATATGTCAGGAAAACAACTAATCCCATACATACTTTTCATCATACTCCACTTTATACTTCTTTAAAAACCCACGATACTCATCCTGAAAATTTTTTTTCTGGTGATGCTCATTTTGTCGTTCAATGTAGTTTATCACAATATCTATTTCTGAAGGATTTACTGCAAAAGCTCCATAACCGTTTTGCCAATAGAATTGCTCATATGCTTTTCCCTGTTCTTTTATCCATTTAGACGATCGCTTTTTTACTTCTTCCAGCAAATCCATCAATGCTATTTTCTTTGAAAGCAAACATAGAATATGTACATGGTCTTTGTAACCGCCTACCTTAATGGGAATGCAATCCATTGCGTTGCAAACGCCTCCGAGATATGCATATAAAGCCGGTTCAATTTTATCATCTATTAATGGCTGCCTGTACTTTGTGCTAAATATTATGTGGGTGCTTAATCTTACTAATGATTGTCCCATTGGTTTTGTTTTAATTTAATAATTTTCAATTTTCAATTTTCAATTTTCAATTTTCAATTTTCAATGTGCTTCGCACATTGCTGGGGTGTTGCGCCCTTGCAGGGCTATTACTTTTTCTCTTTTTCAATGTGCTTCGCACATTGCTGGGGTGTTGCGCCCTTGCAGGGCTATTACTTTTTCTCTTTTTCAATGTGCTTCGCACATTGCTGGGGTGTTGCGCCCTTGCAGGGCTATTTTTTACTAATCAACTCTTATAACCTTTGTTCTTTCGCTTGTGCCATTTTCATTCACAGATTCAATGCAGAAATAATAAGGCTTTTGCGAATCCATTGCCTTCATCCAGTATTCATTGTTGGAATGTATCATAATATTTGTGTACAATTTATCCGGACTTGTACCATAATAAATATTGTAGGCAAAAGCATTGTCAACCGGGCTCCATTTGATAAATGCACTGCGTTTATCTTTTTCTGTACGCAATACAAAAAATGTTTTAACTGTATCAGGTTTTTCTCCATTACCATTTCCAAATATCCTGAAACCACTAATTGCAAACTTGCCTGTTGGCATATGAATATTTTCCATTTTAATGAATCTTGCCTGCACCGGTTGGGGTAATTCTATATAGTCGTGCGGCACATCGGTTTTATTGTTTCTCTTATCTGCCAATACATTCCATTTTTTTCCATCTATTGAATAAAACAACTTGTACTGATGATACAAGCCGATTGTTTTTCCTAAAAAAATAGTGTCCATTTCTTTGGGGAAACTTACATCTTGGTCGGCATAATTTATTTGCACCGCATTTACTGTTGATGCATTTCCTAAATCAGATTGTATCCATTCGCCTTTGTTATCGGTTGTGGCACTCCAGTATGTTTTTGCCAGTTCGTCCACCGCATTATTGGCATGGTAGCCTCCGAGCGTTGATGATACCTGTACCGGTTTGTTATAATTTAATAACATCCACATGGGCCCTCTGTCCTCCGAAGAAGCCCCCCTGCCCCCCGAAGGGGGGTTCTGAGAACCTGACAATTCATTGTTATTTTTCAAATTAGCAGAGTCGAAAGCCCCCTTTTGGGGAGTGGGGAGGCCTGGTATGTAATGCGGATAATCTCCAAACGTGGTATTGCACCACATTACACCATCAGCATCAAACCCTGCGGGCCATATTCCTAGCCTTCGTTCAAAAGTGTTTTTTACTGATATCACAGTTGTGGATACATGCCAGTATTTGTTGTAGTTATCCTGAAAGGTTGCACCGTGTCCGGCACCACGAACAAAACCTCCGAGCTTTATGCTCAATGGGTCCGACATTGCAGTGAAGGGCCCAAGCGGATGATCGCCTACCAGCAAACCATCGGCATAACCACTGAACTCTGTACCCGGCGCACCGTATTGCAAGTAATATTTTCCGTTGTGTTTGGTCATGTGGCTGCCTTCAATAAATGGATCCAAAAATGTATTGTCCATGTGCTCACCAAAACGTTGCCAACCAAAACGCCAGGGTTCCAGCAAATACATTTCCTTTCTTGTACCTATTGGTTGAAATGTTTTTCTATTCAACTCAATGCCATACATAGGAAATTTATTGCTGCTGCCATTGTACATGTATAACCTTCCATCATCGTCTGTGAAAAAGGTTGGATCCCAGCCACCAATGTCGAATGAGTCAACCAATGGTTTCCATTCATTTGCCTTGGGATTGGTGCTCATCCAAATAGTAAACTTGCTTGTATAAGTGGAACCAAACACAATCATGGTATCGCCTATAATTCCTACGGCCGGTGCACAGAGTTCGTCGTAACCTTCGTTCCAGGGACGCAGGAATTTTTTTGAAATAAATTTCCAGTTCAGCATATCGCTGCTCCACCAATAGCCCCATTGGTTGGTGCTGAATAAATAATAATCGCCTTTGTAATTTACAATCACCGGATCAGCTGTGGCACGGTGCCTGCCCCATTCGCTGAAGTTGGGTATGGGTGTATAGCCGTAGTCAATGTTGATGGGATTGCAATAGGTTTTTTGTTGGGAGATTGCCGCTGATTCGCAGATTAAAATTAGTATGATTGAGAAAATAATGTTTTTCATATTTATTTGATTGCCGCTGATTCGCAGATTAAAATTAGTATGATTGAGAAAATAATGTTTTTCATATTTATTTGATTGCCGCTGATTCGCAGATTAAAATTAGTATGATTGAGAAAATAATCTTTTTCATATTTATTTGATTGCCGCTGATTAGCTGATTATGATTAGTATGATTGAAAAAAATAACTTTTTTCATATGCATTTGATTGCTGCTGATTCGCAGATTTTTACTTTGTTGATACTATTCTTTTATACTCTAAAGACTTCTCATGAAAGTTTATTAATAACCCAACTTCCAATTTAGAAATTGTTAAATAATTTATTACTTGTGCGTAGTGTTCATCCACAATTCCTTTCTTGCATTTTATCTCAAGTATAATTTTACCAAAAGCAACAAAATCAGCATAAAATTTATGTGGTAATATGGTGCCTTTATAATTTACTAAATACTCTTTCTCTCTTTCATAAAACAAGCCATTCTGTTTAAATTCATACTCATAAGCATCTTTGTAAACTATTTCAGAGAATCCCTTACCAAGTGTTTTATGAATTTCCATTCCTATTCCAATAATCTTATAAGTCTCATCTTGTAATGGATATTTAGCATTATCGAATTGGTCCATAAAAATTATTTTAATCTTAACTATAATCTAATCTGCGAATCTGCGGCATCCTCCGTTATAAGTTTCTTTTTTTTTAATTTCTTCAACGTCACTATTGCGAACTATTTTGCATTTGTAATAGTTTGTTCTTTCTTAAAGAGAATATTATCCAGCCCAAATGTTACCGGCCCGGTAAAAAAGAATACCAGGGCAAGCAAAGCAAAAATGAATGGATGTTGGTCTTCGTAATAAAATTTTCCATTGCCTATTTTAAAACAGATAAATATCATATTGATGAACATAAACAATGCCGCAATTCTTGTAAACAAACCAATGGCCAAACATATACCGGTTAACAGTTCAAGGCCTTTTCCCAGGTATGCCATCAACAAAGGGGATGGTAGTTTTTTAATCACCTCCCATTCAGAATATCCCTTTATTAGTTCCGGCTTAAATACTTCCAGTCCATGGTATGCCATCAGCAAGCCGGTGATGATTCTTAGCAATACCAATCCGTTGGTTTGCCAGAGTGGTTCGGTGGAAAATAGTTTGTTCATTTGATTATTTTAAAGCTTCCTCTTTTTCTTTTTCTAAAAAGTTGGCGCTTTCGCCAATGCCCACTGTTTGCCATTGAAGCAACGCACAGTTGCTTCAATGGCAATTACTATTGATTGCTTTTAAACCCCAATTTTTTCAACCCGCCCTGTACTTCCGGACAACTCATAAATAATTTCCACAATAAACCGCTTCGGTAGTTTTCTATCATCACAATAATGGGTCCCTGGTCTATTGCAAGGTGCGATGTTGCATACCAGTTTTTAGTTTCATTAAAGGCATCTGTAAATCCATATTCACTCCATATTTTATCTCCCAGATCGTAGTAAAAATGTTTGAGTGCCTGCATAGAATATTCGGGGGTGTAGGGGAAGGCGCTCAATGCTGCTGTTGGAGAAATGGTCCCTAAATCTTCGGTAGGAGAATGCGCTGCGTAACCATTGTAGGTATCACTTGCCGTGAGTCCCCAGCAGTTTTCCTCATAGCCTTTATATGCTTTTGGATTATCGATACAATACGCCCGATTAATGAGTGTATGGTTTATATTTTGAATCCAGTAATCGGCATATTGGTCTTTTAACCCGTGAGGATTTAATCCTAAAAAAGAATACTGGGAAAAGAAGAGCGGGCCACCATAGTCAAACCCCAATGGCAGCATGTACCCATAAAATTTTTTACCGTTTTTAAAGAAATTACTTTGTGCCCAACCCCTGTTATAAACAGCGCTGCTAACCGGATAATGTTCTCCGCTTGCTGCCAATACATACATGATTAAACATTCATTAAATCCCCGTACCGGGAAATTCATAGCCCATCCGTTGTTGGGGCTCCAGTGCCAGTACAGCACTTCTTCGCCGCCCTTGGTAAACCAGTTCCACTCAATATCATTCCACATCCAATTAATCCGGTTACGTAAATCTCTTTCTGTATTATTATCTCCATTAAAATATTGTCTTGCACAAAGCAGCCCCTGAAACAGATAAGCTGTTTCTACCAAATCGGCCCCATCATCTTTACGGCTAAATGGAATTGTTTTACCGGTAGCGCCGTTCATCCAATGTGGAAATACGCCATGGTAAGCATCTGCTTTAGACAAAAATTTTATCATCTTCAATAAAAACTTTGCCGCTGTATCTCTGCTGATCCATTTTCTTTCTGTAGCCACCAATACGCTCATCACGCCAAAGCCTGTGCCGCCGGTTGTTACCACTTCATTGCCATAATTATATGCCTCATTACTTCTTTCTCTTGACATGCCACTTACCGGGTGAGCAAAATCCCAGAAGTATCGGAAGGTTTGCTTTTGCACCACATCCAATAAGGCGCTGTCTGTAAGGTTAGCTGTTCTTGGTAATCGTTGAACTTTTACCTGAGCTACAGTACTTAGATTTACAAGTGTAAAAGCAAGGATGATAATCAACCATTTTTTCATGTAGGCCAATTGAATTACGTAAAGAATTTATTAAAGATAAGGTGCTGTAAATCCAAGCGACAACATACCAGCTTTAATTTCAGGAGCACCAGTAAATAATTTCCACAATAAACCACTCCGGTAGTTTTCAATCATTATAATAATGGGGCCCTGGTCTATTGCAAGTGTTGATGTTGCAAACCATGGATCGTTCAATTTAAAAGCATCATACAGTCCATAGTCGCCCCACATTTTGTCGCCCAGTTTATAATAAAAAAACTTTAATGCAGCCATCGATTCTGCTGGTGTGTAGGGCATTGATGAAATGGCCGCTGTGGGTGAAATTACTCCTAAATCATTGTTGCCGGGAGCATTGGCGTTGTAACCATTGGGCACATCACTTGCAGTAAGCCCCCAGCATTGATTGCTATATCCATACCAGTTTCGTGGATTTGCTTTGCAATATTCATAGTTGATTTTAGTATGATTGGTAACTTGTGTAACATAGTTTGCATACGCATCATTTAATCCGTTTGGATTGATACCAGTAAATGAATAGTGAGAGAAAAACAATGGCCCGCCGAGGTCTTGGCCAAGGGGCAAAGGATAGCCAAAAAATATTCCGTTGTTACGCATGCTGCCATTTCTGCTCCAACCATTATCGTAAGCTGCTTTTGGTATCCTGTTGGCGGGTGCAGGTGCAGATGCTGCCAGCACATAAACTATCAATGATTCGTTCCATCCACTTATTTGCTGATTAATAATCCAACCTTTATCAGTACTCCAATGCCAGTATAAAACATTTTGATTATTCTGCCTGTACCAGTTCCATTCCACATTATTCCAAAGATTATTAATTTTTGTTTTTAAGTCAGTCTCAGATGGGTCCGTTGTATTATTAAAATATTCCCGTGCACTAATAAGCCCCTGTAGTAGCAATGAAGTTTCTACTAAATCCCCTCCATTATCGTTGATACTAAAAGGAACTGTTTCACCCGTGTTGCCATTTATCCAATGTGCAAATGCACCATGATATTTAGTACAATTATTGGTTAAGAAGTTAGTTATTTTTAGCAGGCGGTCCCGGCCTTCCACCCTCGATATAAAACCCCTGCTAACTGCGGTAACAATTGCCATAATGCCAAAGCCTGTACCACCTGTGGTTACAATATCCCCACTGCTATTTCTTTCCCTTGCCATACCAGATACGGGATGCCCAAAATCCCAAAAATACTTAAACGTTTGCTGCTCAACTTTATCGAGTAATGCAGATTCGGAAAGCTGAGGAAATTTATCGGTAGAGTCAATGGCAGTAATAATTGTAAAAGTTACTGCTGTATTTAAGGCGGCATTTTGCGCAGATGCAAGCGTGTTGTTTAACGAAAGTGTATATTTTGATATAGGGAGAAGTGGAGTTGAAGGCTGAAGTTGCACAACGCTATCCCCATTTTGAAAGGAAAAGTTTATGGAAATATCAACACCTGTGTTATTTTTTAAAATTATCCCAGCAGCAACAGTTGTTTTTTTTACAGGGGTAGAAAAGGCAATTTTAATTACAGGTATAAAAGGAATACCATAAACCGTGTTGGTTAAAATAGTACTGTTAACACTTACCGTATTAAAATTGAATTTTTGAACTGGCGGTATAACGGTGGTGTTACCAGCATTTTTTTTACAAGCAATTAAAAAGATTAAGGCAGATAATAATAATGTAAAGGTTTTTTTTTTATACATCTGTCAATATATTTTTTAAAAATGAAATTAAAAAAAGAGGTTGCAAAGGAATACATTGATACACCTTACAACCTCTTCACAAATACTGCAACGAAAAATTATACCGATTATACTCTGTTGTTAGCCCAATGCCGAAATCGATCGGCACAGGTCGGTATTTACCAAATCCCTTCACACTGCGCCATCGCACATAATTTCAGCCTGCACATCCCGATAGCTATCGGGAGCCTGTAATGAAATTATATTTGGTATTACTAATTACCTTCCCTGGCGTTCCAACACCTGAATGGCGCTGATTTCTGTTTCTGAAAGTGCTTTATTGTATATTCTGAAT
>Ga0163154_10005290_pt1 | contig 16472 bp, 15 predicted proteins | sample OliLakLV19MP9P1_FD_148649 | JGI IMG/M metagenome (GOLD analysis project Ga0163154, IMG submission 148649) | Freshwater microbial mat bacterial communities from Lake Vanda, McMurdo Dry Valleys, Antarctica - Oligotrophic Lake LV.19.MP9.P1 | ecosystem: Environmental > Aquatic > Freshwater > Lake >... | reverse complement strand
GCCGGATGTCGCGCCGCCTTCGCTGGAACGATGCTATGGACAACCTGTTCCAGCGAAGGCGGCGCGACATCCGGCTTCAGGCAGCGTAAATCGGAATCGTGCTCAGGATGAGAACCACACCCTCGCCGCTCGGCGCGCACCTCTTCATCAACGTGTCGGTGAACCTCGGGGTGCTGCCGATGACGGGGTTGACCTTGCCGCTCTTGTCGACGGGCGGGTCGTCGCTCCTGGCGACGTTCCTGGGGCTGGCGCTGGGGCTGGCGTCGCACCACGGGGCGGCGCTGGACCGCGACGCGTTCCGGCCGTTCTGAGGCACATCTCGGACGCCTGGGCCCGCCAAGATCGGGCGGGTTCCGGCTCGACAGCACCTCGGCGCGCGCTCCGGCAACACGTCGGGCCTCCCGCCGGTGAATCCATGTCTTCGACTGGATCACGCACGCACCTGAAATCGAACCGCCGTGCCCCGAAGCGCCTGGTTGGACCTCCTCCGGCGATCGACGTGCACTTGCTCCACGAGCTCCGCGAATAAGTGTCACCGGTTCGAGGCCATTCGGACGGTGCACTCGTTAGACTACGAGCGTGCAAGGCCGCACCAACCGCAACGTGACCTCCCGGGTCATCCGGCCCGGGCAGCCGGAGCCGCCCGATCTCGACTGGCAGACGCTCTCGATCGAGCAGCGCATCAATGCGGTCTGGGACCTCACGAAGCTCTGTTACGCCTGGAACCACGACGACCCCAGTGCACTCCGACTTCAGCGATCTGTTGTCCGCGTTCAACGCCCACGGCGTTGAGTACCTCGTCGTCGGCGCACATGCCCTCGCGGCGCATGGGCTGATCCGCGCGACCAAGGACCTTGATGTCCTCGTGCGACCAAGTGCCGAGAATGCGCCGCGTGTGTTTGCTGCGCTGGCGGCTTTCGGCGCGCCACTTCAGGATCTGACGGAACAAGATCTCCAGACGCCTGGGGTGATCTTTCAAATCGGCGTGACGCCAGTCCGCATCGACGTGATCACGGTCATCGATGGTGTGGAGTTCGAAGATGCGTGGAGGTCACGGGCCACCGCGAGCCTTGGAAGCGTCGAAGTGCCGGTGCTGTCGCGCCACCATCTGATCGTCAACAAGTCGATAGTCGGGCGGAAGCAGGATCTGGCCGATGTCGAGTGGCTCGAGCGGAACGGTGGCAAGGACAGTGGTTCGTAACGGTCCGACCTGTCACTCGTGAGGGACGCCGAGGACCCACGCCTCCTGAAGGCGCTCCAATCGGGACGATACCGAGCCCGGGCAATCTCCACCACTTCGGACCCCCCCATCAACGTCGTCGGGCCGTGGAGTCCAGGGGGAGGAGACTCAGCGATGAAGCCTGGGAGGTTGCCGGGCCAAGATGGCATGCGGGCCGCTTCCACTCCAGGAGGGGCGATCTCCGTGTGGCAGCCGAAAGGACCCTGCCCCTCATGATGGCGGAGCCATGCATCCCCGGGTCCTTTCGGCGGATGCCTGAGTGACGCGGACCTTCAAGCTGCCGACGCCGCCACAGGTACAGGGTCAGATGCCCCAGTTTTCGCAACTCGCCGAGCAGTGGCTCCCCGAGCTGGGCTCGGACTCGCCGTCCGTTGCTCAACAAGACGGCGCATTTCCTCTCAACCTCGGCCGTATCGATCCTGCCCGCTCAGCGGCTCGTCCGCCCTGGGTCGCGCTCCAGCTCCAGCAGGCGCAGCTTGCGCCACACCCCGCCCGCGTAGCCCGTCGGTGAGCCGTCCGCGCCGATGACGCGGTGGCAGGGGACGATGAGGGCGACGCGGTTTTCGCCGTTGGCGCGGCCGACCGCGCACACTGCGCTCGGATTGCCGATCGCGCGCGCTAGGTCGCCGTAGCTCCACGTCGTGCCGTAGGGGATCGAGCGCAGGCCCGCCCACACCGCCGACTGGAACGGGGTGCCGGGCAGCTCCACTTCGACCGTGAACGTGCGCAACGTGCCGGCGAAATAGGCCGCGAGCTCGGCCTCGATGCGCTCGAGGTGCGTGTTCACGCCGGGCACGACCACGGCCCTCGGCGCGGGTCAACGCGTACGTGCACGGCGCGACCTCCGCGGCGCTCGAGGACGGGCGGTTGCCTGTGTTACTCGGCGGCGACCACTCGACGCCGCTCGGCGCGATCCAGGCCTGCGCCGAGCGCTTCCCCGGCCTCGGCGTCCTGCAAATCGACGCGCACGCGGACCTGCGCGTCGCGTACGAAGGCTTCCGCTGGTCACACGCATCGATCTGCCACAACGTGCTCGCAGAGTGCCCCGGGGTCGCGCGCCTGGTGCAAGTCGGGATCCGCGACCTCGGCCGCGCCGAGCGCGCGCGCATGCAGAGCGATGCGCGCATCGTGGGCGTGTTCGACCTCGATTGGACCAGAGCGCGCCGCAAAGGTCGGTTGAAGTCGCTCGTGCGCACGACCTTCGCGATGTTGCCACAGGACGTGTACGTGACGTTCGATGTCGACGGGCTCGACCCGACGTTGTGCCCGGGCACGGGCACACCGGTCCCGGGCGGCTTCGCGTGGGACGAGGCGATGCTCGTGCTGCGCGAGCTCGTCAAGAGCGGGCGCCGCATCGTCGGCCTCGACCTGAACGAGGTCAGCGCGGGCCCGGACGGCGACCCCGATGGCGCGTCGTGGGACGCGATGTTCGGCGCGCGGCTCCTCTATCGCTTGATCGGGTTCGCGGTGGCCTCGCAGAGCAATTCGCAATCCGCCCGGTGAGCCCTGCATTGGTCGCCGCGTCGAGCGCCGCTGGCCCATCGGCCTCGCGGAGGAGGGCGCGGCCCTCGCTCGCAGCGCCTTCCAGCTCCCATCGGTACCTGGTTCGACGCATACGGGAGCGATCGCGGCCATCACGTGTAGTGCGCGGCGACGAGCCGGGCTAGTGCGACTATGCGTAGAGACCTTGCGCGCTGCCCCTGTCCATACGCATCCGAGCACTGCCGCCCATGACCACACTCAGCCAGTTCACCGAGATCGTCGCCCTCACTGTGTTCGGCCTCACGCCGTCGTCCGACTCGGCCAAACCCTGTCTTTGCGCGTTCGCGCAAGAGCCTATAGCTACGGCGGTTCTTGGCCCCCAGGAAGCGCTCGCGCGGCTGTGTGGATTGTGGACGGATGCGCGCGGGCTCGCGCTCGCGCTCGAGAACAGCGCGAATAAGCACGGGCGGTTGATCGCAGACGACGAAGGCCGACTATTCGTCGATTGGACCGAGCCCGTCTACGAGGAACATGAGCCAGGCGGCGGGCTCATCGTGGCCGGCAGCAAGCGCTACGTCCTGATGTCCGACGGAGCACGGGTGACAGAGTTCGATGGCCGATCGAGGCGCACGTTCTCGCGGCCACTCGACGGGCGCGCGCGCGCGAGATCTTCGCAGCTCGCATACATGGAATTGCCGTTCCCCGGTGACGGCGGCTATTTCGCCGCGCTCTTGCGCGACGTCGACGGGGCGAGCTCGCGCATGGAGGCCGCGGACGCGGGCCGGAGCCAGCTCGTGCTCCCCCTCACGCAAGGTGCACAGGCGTCGAGAGTCCTCGAGTACCGGGTCCTGTTCGACGCCGCGTTCACGCGCATCGAGGTGGTCCGCGTCGTCGGACACAACGAGCGCGGCCCTGTCGGCATGCGCTGGACGATGCACAGCGTCGAGACATTCAGCGAGCCCCCTGCTGCGTCAGCGTTTCAGTTCGACCTCCCCGAGGACGCCATCGAGGTCACCGAGCTCGCCTTCCACATGCCGCTCGTCGGCGACGTCGTGCCCGAGTTCTCGGTCGAGACGCTCGGCGGCGATCGGTTCTCGCTCGACCGGACGCTCGCCACGCACAAAGCAGTCCTCGTGCAGTTCTGGGGCTCGTGGTGCGGGCCCTGCATCCGCGAGTTCCCCCACATCGAAGCGCTCGCCACGGAGCACGGCACGCGGGGCCTCGCCGTGCTCGGCCTCGCCTGCGACGACACGCTCGAGGCCGCGCGACTGGCGGCGGAGCGGGCCAAGGTGACCTATCCGATCGCCATCGACGCGGCGCGAGGGCGAGGGCTCGAAGCGCGCTTCGGGGTGCGCGCCTTCCCGACGTTGCTCCTGATCGGGGAGGGACGGCGCGTCCTGTGGCACAGCCACGCGCGCCTCGGTGACGTCGAGGGTGCGCTGGAGCGTGTCCTGCCACGGTGAGGCTCCCAGGGCCGCACGGAGAGGCGCTTCGGGCCGTACGTGGCGCGCAGGCGAGGGCCCGTACGAACGCGAAGAAGTGGAGGAACCATGTCACGCCGCGCCACCCGCCTGCTACAGCAGCCCAGGGCCGCGGCGAGGGCCCTCGCCCTGCGCCATATCCACTATGCACGAATCCTGGGCGCCTCGCTGAGCTGGACGCGGAACCGCCCCGTGACGGCCCGCGGCAGGGGTCCGGAGCGAAGCGAGCCGCCCAGGGACGACCCGGGGTCACTCGAGCCCTGGGATGGACCATAATAGGCGGGTGCAGCGGCCTCTCATCCTGATCAACGGCACGTACGACGCCGCCGAGCGTCCGGCGCTGAAGCTCTACACCCGCTACGCCGAGCGCATCGCCGAGGCAGGTGGGCTGGGCCTCGTCCTGCCGCCGCTCGCCGACCCGGCCCATCTCGCGGCCGCCCTCGAGCGCGCCGACGGCGTGCTCCTGACAGGCGGCGACGACTTCCACACCGAGCCCCTGGGGCGCGGGCCCACCCATCCTGCGGCCGTCCCGACGCCGCTGGCGAAGCAGGAGTTCGACCTCGCGCTCGCGCGCCTCGCCCTCGCGCGCGGGCTACCGGTGCTCGGGATCTGCTACGGGATGCAGTGCCTCGGGCTCGGCGCGGGCGCAGAGCTCATCCAGCACATCCCCGAGCAGTGGCCTGGCGTCGTCGAGCACCGCGACTCCGCGCGGCACCCGGTCGAGATCCTCGCCAGCTCGAAACTCTGCGCCGCGACTGGTGTAGCGCGCCTCGATGTCGTCTCCCGCCACCACCAGGCCCTCGCGGACGTCCCGCCGCCCTGGGTCGTGGTCGGGCGCGACCCCGAGGGCCTCGTCGAGGCGATCGAGCACTCCAGCCACGACTTCGCGGTGGGTGTCCAATGGCACCCGGAGCTCTCCGAGGGCGACGGCCCGCACGGCGCGCTCTTCACTGCGTTCGTCGCAGCCGCACGGGTTTGGGGCGCGAAGCATGCGGCTGCTGGGCGGCAGCCGGGCTCGCAGCACGGAAGCAACGTGAGGACTCACCGATGAAGATGCAGCGAATCTCGCTCGAGGAAGCCGAAGCCATGGCGCGCCGCGACAAACGGCGCATCATCGTCTTCGGCGTGGGCGCCATGTTGATCGCCCTGGCGTACTTCGCCGGACCGCGCTTCGGCGTGGGCGATGCCCCCGTCACCGATCTGCCGGTCCCAATGGCGGGGCCCGTCGCGGACATCCCGCTCGAGCCTCTCCCCTTCGAGGCCCCCGAGGCACTCACGAAGATCCGCGACACGACACCGGAGCAGCGCATGACGCTCGACACCGATGCGTTGGTGCCGATCTTCCATCATGCTCGCAACCAGAACGATCAGTTGTTCAAGGCGCTCGGCATCGTGACGCTCGACACGACGGTCCACACCGCGTTGCTCGCCGCGCCCGAAACGCAGCGCCTGAAAGCGCTGCGCACGCGCGGCGAGGTGCTGGACGTCGAACGTCGACGCCGCGAGGGTGGCACCCGCGACGACTGGTTCGTGACGCTTCGAGACGGCTCGGGGTTGATCTCGCACGCGCTCTTCGCCGCGCCTCCGAACACGACGCTGGGCGCCTCGCTCGGCGAGGACGACGATGCGGTGCGCGTCGGTGACCACCTGCGCGTCGACGGCCTCTTCTTCAAGGTCTTCCGCCAGGAAGTCGGCGGCGCGTGGCTCGAGGGGCCGCTCGTGCTCGGCCATCGCGCGATCGCCTCTTATCCGCCTGTCGACGAAGCCACCGCGCGCGCTGCGCCGGCGCTCGAGCGTGTGCGCGACGACGAAGTTGGCGAGCTCCACGGTCGCGACGACGAAGCGTTCTGGCAACTGATGGCCCGCGCCAAGTTGCTCGGCACAGAGACCGATTGGAGCGCCGCGCAGGAGGTCGACAGCGCTCTGCTCGCGCGCATCTTTCATGACGGCGCGGCGTACCGCGGCGTGCCCGTGCGGTTCCCGATCAGCCGCAACATGGGCGCGTGGGCCGCGTCCGCGCCAGAGAATCCGCTGGGGCTCGAGCGACTCACGCTCGGGTGGATCGGCAATGTCATGTGGCGCACGCCCGTGGGTGTCGTCCAGTGGCTGGCGCCGTTCGACATGCCGCAGCTCGCGGACTGGAACAACGCACAGGGCGCGCAGTTCGTCGAGGCCCGAGGTTGGTTCTTCCGCAACGAGGTCTACACGAAGATCGGAGGTGAACCGGGGCGCGCGCCGCTCTTCGTCCTCGCCTCGGTCGAGCCGTTCGTGCCGCCGCGCGACGAGATGATCAACGCGATCCTGTGGTTCGTGCTCGGCCTGACCGCGGTGGTCATCACCTCGATCTTCTTCCTGCTGCGCGCCGACCGGCGCAAGTCGTCGGAGCTGCAGGAGTCACTGACGCGGCGCCGACGTGAGCGGCGTCAGCGCGCGGGCCTCGCAGGCGCGAGCGCGGGACCATCGTGAGCTCGCTGCCTGCGCGTGTCGTGCGCGTCAGCGCCGATTCGGGGGACGGCGCTGAGAGCTACAACGTCGTGCTCGGGAGGGGTGTGTTGGCGCAGTGCGCGGACACGGCCCGACGCAGACGTGCCGGCGAGCCGCCACGGGATCAAGTTGTCGTGCTCGCGGACCGCGAGGCCTGGCGGCTGCACGGCGCGCGCCTCGGCGCGCTCGGCGACGCGCCGAGGCTCGAGCTCGACGGTGGCGAGGGGGCCAAGAGCCTCGCGAAGCTCGGCGAGGTGCTCGACTTCCTCGCGTCGGCGCGCTGCTCGCGGCGGTCGTGCCTCGTGGTGTTCGGCGGCGGCTCGCTCGGCGATGTCGGGGGCCTCGCGGCGTCGCTCTTCAAGCGCGGCATGGACGTCCTGCAGGCGCCGACGACTGTCCTGGCGCAGGTCGATTCGTCGGTCGGCGGGAAGACCGCGATCAACCTCGCGGCGGGGAAGAACCTCGCAGGCACGTTTCATCAGCCGTGCGCCGTGATCGCCGACAGCGAGGTCCTCGCGACTCTGCCGGAGGTCGAGCTGCGGTCCGGCATGGGCGAGGTCGTGAAGTCGGCGCTCGTCGGCGGTGAGTACGAGCTCGCGCGGCTCGAGGCACGGGCCCGCGCCGCGGCGGGGCGCAGCATCGAGGCCTTGGGCGAGGTCTTGGTCGATGCGGTCGGCGTCAAAGCGCGGATCGTCGCCGCCGACCCGCTGGAGCGCGACCAACGGCGTGCGCTGAACCTCGGTCACACGTTCGCACATGCGCTCGAGCACGCGGCCGGCTACGGGGTCTTGCCACACGGCGAGGCCGTCGCCGCTGGCATCGGGCTCGCGCTCGAGGCGAGCGCACGCATGGGTGTCCTGACGGACACAGCACTCCCGGCGCGTTACGCGGTGTTGGCGCGCACGCTGGGCCTCACCGCGAGCTTGCCCGAGCTCTGCCGGCGTTATGCGTGGCGGCCGAGCCCTGCGGCGCTCCGCGCGGGTTTTGCGCACGACAAGAAGGGCGCGGTGGACGCCCCCGAGTTCGTGCTCGTGCGCAGGGTCGGTGAACTCGAGCTCGGGGTCACGCTGAGTGAACCCGTCCTGGCCTCGTTGCTGGTAACGTAGACCCGTGGCCGACTTCGACCTCGCTCCGAACGGCGCGACCCCCACACGGGGCGCGCCGCGCGCGCGCGCAGCCGAGGCGACCGAGCTGCACGGCAGGCGCCGCAGACTCGTCTTCCGACTGCGCCGCGCAGGTCGGGTGCTCGAAAGGGGCGAGCGTGTCCAGGAGTTCGTCTACGGCGCGCTGCTCGCGGCCCTCGCGCTCGTGTTGCCGAGCGCGACGGCGCTCGGACCCGACGAGCTCGTACGGCGGCTCGCAGGCGAATCCGTGCCGACCTACGGGCTCTTGCTTCCATTGGCGCAGGGTCTCGTGTACACGACCGGCGCGACGCCCGAGCAGGCGCTGCGCGTACTCGCTGCGGCGTGTTACGGGCTCGCCTTCGTCGCGACGCTGGCGCTTTTGCGCGGGCTCGGTTTCCGGCGCTCTTCGAGTCTGCCCGCGGCGCTGGCGGCGTTCCTCGCGCCCGTCGCATGGCACGGCGCGACGTCGCCCTGCGACTTCGCGCCCGGGATCTTCGGGGCGAGCGCGCTGCTCTGGTCCCTGCTGCGCCTCGCGGAGGTCGTCCCGCGCGACTATCAGTGGCGAGCGATACTGTTGCTCGGCCTGGCGCTCATGCTGCGGCCGGAGAACGTGCTGCTCCTACCCGCGGTTGCGTGGGCGGTCGCGCGCCACCCCGCGCGGCCGCACGAGGCCACCGTCGCATACTTCTCGGTGTTCTGCGTCGTGTCGATCTCGGTCGCGATCAGCCTCTCGGGACCGAGCGAGGCCATGCGCATCGAGCACTTCGTCGTGCGCACGCTCGGCGGCGGGGACCCTTCGATGCACGCATGGATCGATTGGCCGGTGTGGTTCGTCTCGAGCTTCGGGTTCGCCCTGATCGGACTGTACGCGCTGCTCCTCGCGCGGCGACCAGGGAGCGCACAGCGCGCCCCGCGTTGGCTCGTGCCGTGGTGCGTCGTCGCGCTCGCGCCGATGGTCGTCGGACACCCGAGGGCAGGCCCCATCGGCGCGTTCCTCGTGCCTGTGATGGCGCTGGGCCTCGCGGACGGGCTGAATCGAACCGGCGGTCGCCGAACAGAACGCCGCGTAGGGCTGGCGCTGATCGCGCTCCAGCTCGCGCTCCTGGCGGCGACATGAAGCAGGCGCGGGAGGTGCCACACGTCTGCTGCGGCTCGGGCGGCCATCCCACCGGAGCAACCGAGCAGCCGAGTCATCGGGGGCTGGACTCACACCCCCTGATCTGCGATGCTTGGATAGTTTGGACGCACTGGACCGAGTCTGGTGATCGGCCTCCTCCGTGACCGCGCGCAGCGCGGCGGGCGAGGCCAGCCGTCCGAGCGGCCCTCAGACCCTCAGCTCTCCAGCAGCGAAAGCCGCCGCGCATGCCCCGTCGCGACGACCTCGAGTCGATCCTCATCATCGGCAGTGGGCCGATCGTCATCGGTCAGGCCTGCGAGTTCGATTACTCCGGCACCCAGGCGTGCAAGGCGCTGCGCGAAGAGGGCTACCGGGTCATCCTGGTCAACTCGAACCCGGCGACGATCATGACCGATCCGGAGACGGCCGATGCGACGTACATCGAGCCGATCACCCCGGACATCGTCGAGCGGATCCTCGAGAAGGAGCGGCCTTGCGCAGTGCTGCCGACGATGGGCGGCCAGACAGGCCTCAACACTGCGCTCGCGCTGCACGACCGCGGCGTCTTCGAGCGCCTCGGGATCGAACTGCTCGGCGCCAAGGCCGAGGTCATCCGCAAGGCCGAGGACCGCGACCTCTTCCGCGCGGCGATGGCCAACGCCGGGCTGGAGTGCGCGCGGTCGGGGATCGCGCACTCGCTGGACGACGCGCGGCGAGCGCTGACCCAGATCGGCCTGCCGTGCGTGATCCGCCCGGCGTTCACCCTCGGAGGCGCGGGCGGCGGGATCGCCTACAACGTCGACGAGTTCGAGGAGATCGTGGCGCGCGGGCTGTCCCTCTCGATGAACTCCGAGATCTTGGTCGAGGAGTCGCTCGTCGGCTGGAAGGAGTTCGAGATGGAGGTGATGCGCGACGTCAAGGACAACGTCGTCATCATCTGCTCGATCGAGAACCTCGACCCGATGGGTGTCCACACGGGCGACTCGATCACGGTCGCCCCCTCGCAGACGCTGACCGACCGCGAGTATCAAGCGCTGCGCAACGCCTCGATCAAGATCATGCGCGAGATCGGCGTCGAGTGCGGCGGCTCGAACTGCCAGTTCGCGATCGATCCGGACACGGGACGGGTGATCGTCATCGAGATGAACCCGCGTGTCTCGCGCTCCTCGGCCCTCGCGTCCAAAGCGACCGGTTATCCGATCGCGAAGTTCGCCGCGAAGCTGGCCGTCGGCTACACACTCGACGAGATCTTCAACGACATCACGAAGAAAACGCCGGCGTGCTTCGAGCCGGCGATCGACTACTGCGTGGTGAAGATCCCACGCTTCGCCTTCGAGAAGTTCCCCGGCGCCGACACGACTCTCACGACGCAGATGAAGAGCGTCGGCGAGACGATGGCCATCGGCCGGACGTTCAAGGAGGCGCTGCAGAAGGCGCTGCGCGGCCTCGAGACCGGCCGCCCAGGTTTCGGCCTGGACCCGCGCGAGCGCATCGATTCGCTCGGGCGCAAGGACCGCGACCTCATCTCGCGCAAGCTGCGCGTGCCGAACGAGGACCGGCTGCACTACATCCGCGCGGCTTATCGCGACGGCTGGAGCACCGAGGAGATTCACGAGGCGACGAACATCGACCCGTGGTTCCTCGAGAACATGCGCCAGCTCGTCGACTTCGAGGCCGAGCTCTCGGGGAGCTTGCTCGACCGCGGCCTCCTGAAGCGCGCCAAGGAGCTCGGCTACAGCGACCGCCAGATCGCCGTCGCCACGGGGACGACACCCGAGGCGATCGAGGCGCTGCGCGACGAGTACGGCCTCCACGCGGTGTTCAAGCTGGTGGACACGTGCGCCGCCGAGTTCGAGGCGGCGACCCCGTACTACTACTCGACCTGGGAGGACGAGGACGAGGTCCGCCACACGGCGAAGGAGAAGATCGTGATCCTCGGCGGCGGCCCGAACCGGATCGGCCAGGGGATCGAATTCGACTACTGCTGCGTCCACGCGGCCTTCGCGGCGCAGGAACTCGGGTACGAGGCCGTGATGGTCAACTCGAACCCCGAGACCGTGTCGACCGACTACGACACCTCCGACCACTTGTTCTTCGAGCCCCTGACGCACGAGGACGTGATGAACGTCGTCCGCGCGACCAGGCCGAAAGGGATCATCGTGCAGTTCGGTGGGCAGACGCCGCTCAACCTCGCGAACGGACTGCACAAGGCCGGCGCCCCGCTCATCGGGACCTCGGTCGACTCGATCGACCGCGCGGAGGACCGCGAGCGTTTCCAGGTCATGCTCGAGAAGCTCGGCCTGCGCCAGCCACCGAACGGCATGGCCAAGAGCGCCGCCCAGGCGTTCGAGGTCGCGCGCACGATCGGCTATCCGGTGCTCGTCCGCCCGAGCTACGTGCTCGGCGGGCGCGCGATGGAGATCGTGTACGACGACGAGTCGCTCGATCGATACATGACAGTTGCCGTCGAGGCATCACCCGACCGCCCCGTGCTCGTCGACAAGTTCCTCGAGGACGCGATCGAGGTCGACGTCGACGCGATCTCGGACGGCGACCTAGTGGTGATCGGCGGCGTGATGGAGCACATCGAGGAGGCCGGCATCCACTCGGGTGACTCGACCTGTGTGCTGCCGCCGCACTCGCTCGCGCAGGAGATCGTCGACGAGATCAAGGCGGCGACCAAGGCGATGGCGAAGGAGCTGCGCGTCGTCGGGCTCATGAACGTCCAGTTCGCGGTCAAAGGCGCCACGGTCTACGTGATCGAGGTCAACCCGCGCGCGTCGCGCACTGTGCCCTTCGTGTCGAAGGCGATCGGTGTCCCGCTCGCGAAGCTGGCCGCGAAGGCCATGACGGGGATGACGCTGCAGCAGCTCGGCTTCACGCAGGAGATCATCCCCGAGTACTACTCGGTGAAAGCGCCAGTGTTCCCGTTCAACAAGTTCCCGGGCATCGACATGATCTTGTCGCCGGAGATGCGCTCGACGGGCGAGGTCATGGGCACCGACTTCGACCTCGGGTACGCGTTCGCGAAGGCTTACATCGGGGCGGGCATGAAGCTCCCTCTGCGTGGACGCGTGTTGTTGACCGTCAAGCACGACGACAAACGCGCGATCATCTCCGAAGCGAAGGCCCTGCACCACATGGGTTACGACCTCGCTGCGACCGAGGGCACGTGGCGGGCGCTGCGCGCAGCCGGGGTCCCCTGCGAGCGCGTGAACAAGATCCACGAGGGTCGCCCGCACATCGTCGACGAGCTGAAGAACAAGCGCATCGACATGGTGCTAAACACACCGTCCGGCAAGCAGCGCGGTGACGACTCGTACATTCGATCGACCGCGATCTCGTCAGGCGTGCCGTGCATCACGACGCTCGCTGGGATCCGGGCCATGGTGGCAGCGCTCGAGGCGCTGCACCGCGGCCCGGTCACGGTCCGGACGATCCAGGAGCTACACGCGACGATCAAGAAGTAGACCGTCGTCTACCTCGTCGTCGGCCCCGTGGCCTTGCGCTCGCGTGTCGAGATCGCAGCCGTCATGCGCCATAAGTCCTGCGGGCGACCACCCTCCTCGACCTTGGTGGCGGGGGTGAGGCTGACGAAGGTCACTTTGACCCGCCGGCTGTCTTCCTCGAGCTTGTAGAGGAAGTTCGCGATGTTGCGCCGGTCGAACGTCGCTTTCGCGTCGGTCGGCTCGATCCTGTAATCGTTCTGGCTGATGCCTCGGCCCACTTCGCTCCCTTTCCAGGCCACCTCGACGCGCCCGATGTTGATATTCGGGTGGCCGGCGAGACCGCGGATGTAAACGCTCGGGTCGTCGTCCTTGAGCTGGTCGGTCGCCGCGCGGTCCTTGTAGTTCGCGTAGTTCTCGGCGTTCTGCTGGATGCTCGCCACCGTCCGCGGGACGAAGCCGTCGGGCGCCAATGCGCTGCGGAGGTACAGGATGCGCTGGTGCTGTTTGTACGCCGTCCAACCGAGGAACGCGGAGCCCAGCACGAGCAGGACGATCATGATTCGAACCATGGGAGTGCTCTTCTGCCCAATCTGGATGAGCTACGTTGCTGGGATCAACTACGGTTGACGAAGTACTTCGTCACGTCGACGTGGATGGAGAGGCCGTCGACGATGATGGCCTCTTCCTCGGTGCCGCCTTTTTCCTGCGCGCCGCGGTCCTGCTTGAACTCACAGCTGATGCACCACGGCTTGGCCTGGAGCGTGTTCCGGAAGGCGGCGTAGTGGTCGCTGGCCTCGACCGGGGTCGTCGCGAAGAAGGTGAGGTCGAGCGACACGGCGACGTACTCTGCCTTGCCACCCCTGGGCGGATTCGTCTCCGACTTGACCGAGCGGATCGCGACGCGCCACGCGGCGTCGTTGTCCTCGAGCACGTCGAGCACCGCGGCCAACGCGACGAATGCGGACTGCGGCGGCTCGACGTCCTGGATCTCGCCGATCTCGCGCTGAACGGCGAGGAGCTCGGCCTGGAGCGCATTGTCGAACGCGGCGAGCTCGTCGATCGGGTCCCGCACGCCCGCAGGCAGGCGCTCTTCCTTCGCGATATCGATGTCGTACGGCGCGGCGCGGTCGCGGAGTGCCTTGATCGAAGGCTTGATGCGCGCAGGGGCGTTGTCCTTCGGGTTGCCGATCGCGTAGTTGTTCGAGCTCTGGAGCCAGACGAGCGAGCCGTCGTACGTCGACCTCGTGATCTCCTGGCGCTGCAGGATGACGATGAGACCGAGGAAGGTCGCGGCCAGCAGTGCGACGAGCGCGACAGGGAACTCGAGGCGCTCCCAGGCCCCGGTGAACTTGAGCTCCTCGCGCCGCAGCGAGGGCTTCATCGTGCCGCCCCCGAGCTGGCGGTACGCGCCGCCATAGGCCGCGACGAGCTGCCCGTAGCCGTCGGCCGGCTGCCCCGAGTCGGCGTCGAAACAATCGAGGATGTAGACCGGCACGTCGAGGACCGTGCCGCCGACGAGCCCTGGCAGCTCCATGCCGCACACGTACACTGCTTCGATCGAGTTGATCGTGCGAGCGCCGCTGATCGTACGACCGAGCTCACGCCGGATGCGCTTGATGGCTTGGTCGACGCGCCGAGCGATCTCGAGCGGGTCGTCGGCAGGCACGCTCGCTTCGGGGTCGGCGTCTGCGGTCGGCGGCACGTCGTGGCTCGTCGCGCCGATGTGGATGACTCGCATGACGCGCGCTTCGCCGCCGTCCATGACGACGACAGAGGTCGAGAACTCACCGATGTGAACCAGGACCTGGGCGTCGTTGATGTGGCAGAGGTCGGCGGAGATGGCGGCGTTCACCATCGCCGAGGTCTCCAACTCGATCTCGAGCGGCTCGATGCCCGCCTTCTCACAGATCGCGATCACTTGCGCGATCTCGGCCTTCGGCACGGCGGTCACGAGCACCTCGGAGCCGTCGTCGCGCAGGTTGAGCACGTGGTGGTCGACGACCACGTCATCGATGCTGAACTGCGGCAGGTCGCTCTCGACCTCGTACTTGAGCACCTGCTCGATCTTCGCGCGGTCGCTGAACGGTAGCGCGATGCGCCGGAACGCGGCGCTGCTGGAGGTCATCACGACTCCCACGTTCTCGCGCGGGATACGGTGCGTCCGCGCCGCGTCACGCAGCGCCGTCGCCATCGCCAGCGTGGCGTCCGCCGCGGGATCGAGGTCGAACTCACCGGCGTAATACGCGGTGATCTTGTGCTTCTTCGGGGAGCCGTCGAGCACGACGAGCTCGAAGCGGCGCGGGCCGATGTGGAAGGCGCAGGAACGGGCCATGGCGGATTGCGTTTCGCGGACGGGTCGGGGAGCGTAACCGTTTGGGCGGAGGAATCAGTGCGCGGCGTCGAGGTCCAACGGTTGGGACCGCTGGTCGTACTGGGCCCGTTGCCCTGGGGGCAGCACGAAGTCGCGGATGTAGGTGTCGTAGCGCGCGGCGAGCTCGCGCAGGTCGGGCTCGATCTGGTTCAGGATGCGCGACTCGTAGGCGCGCCTCTTGTTCGCGACCTCGATCGCGTACTCGTCGAGCAGGATGCGCAGGGAGCCGCGGCGCTCGGGCGCGAGATCGTATTCATCGGCGAGTCGTTCGGCGTAGGCGCCCCAGCCCGAGGTCGGCGCCTTGTCGTCGGAGCGCGCCCACAAGACACCTGCTGCCAGTCCCGCGAGGAACGAGACGACTGCGGCGAGCACGATCCAGAAGCGCACACCGCTCATTTCGGCGACTTCGGTTGTTCGGTCGCGTCGAGCGCTGCCGGCGCTTCCATGGTCATTCCCTGCGCTCCGAGCGCCTCCGGGGGAGAGGCCGACGTCGAGGTGACCCCGGTGGCTGCGGCGGCCTCGCGCCGGTTGAGCTCATCGAGCACATTCAGCGCGTTCTCGACCGACGGCTGGGCCTGGAGCGCGGAGCCGTCGAAGCCCCCGCCGTCGCCCGAGGCGAGCAGCAAGGTCAACCCGATCAGGACCGCCGCGGCCATGGCCGCGAGGGACATCGCGAAGCGCGCCGTGCGGTCGATGCTGCGCGACTGGGCGCGCTCGCCCGGTCCGTGCGACGGCTGCTCATAGGTCCCCACATGCTCGTGAGTGCCGAGCTGCGCAGGAATTCCAGGCCGCGGGTCGCGCGTCGCGCGGCTCGGCACCAGCCGGTCGTCGCCGCCTGCGGCGCGACCGGAGGTCCCGACGCCTCGAGCGCCTGAAGTGCCCGAAGCATTTGGAATGCCTACCCCAGACGTCGCGAGCCGCGCCACGCGCGCCGCGAAACCCTCGGGCACGCTGATGGCGGCGCTGGGTACGAACCAGCTCGCCATTGCCTTTGCCTCGGAGACGGACGCGCGGCACTCCGCGCACTCCATGAGGTGCCGCCGTAGCGGCCCCGCGAGCTCCTCGCTCAGCTCTCCGTCGACATAGACAGAGACGAGCGCCTTCGATCGATCACAGTTCATGATTGAGAACCCTCCTCCAGCGCGAACTCGGGGTGCATCTGCAACAGCTTCTGCTTGAAGCGGGCGCGGGCCCGGAACAAGCGCGATTCGACGGTGCCGATGGAGATCTCGAGCACATCGGCGATCTCTTGGTACGCGAGGTCCTCGAACTCGCGCATGATGAGCACGGTCCGGAAGATGTCCGGCAGCTCGGCGAGGACCTTGTGTGTGATGGTGGCGATCTCCTCGCGCTCGAGCTGCGCGTCGGGCCGCACGGTCATGCGCTCGGTGGCCTGGGTCGCCAGCGAGCCGAGTTCCTCGGGCTCGGCCATCGGCTGGATCGGGCTGCGGCTCTTGCGCTTCTTGAGGTCCAGGATCGTGTTGACGGCGATCCGGTACAGCCACGTGTAGAAGGCCGAGCTCTGCTGGAACGTCGAGAGGCGCGTGTACGCCTTCAGGAAGGTCTCCTGGACGATGTCCTCGACCTCGACCGGGTTCCGTGTGTAGTGCCGGACGAGGCCGAAGAGCCGTGTCTGGTACCGCTCGACGAGCACCTGGAACGCCGCGGAGTCGCCCGCGAGGGTCGCGGCGACAAATCCTTGGTCCTCCATGGGGGCGTGCTGC
>Ga0163154_10005287_pt1 | contig 16475 bp, 13 predicted proteins | sample OliLakLV19MP9P1_FD_148649 | JGI IMG/M metagenome (GOLD analysis project Ga0163154, IMG submission 148649) | Freshwater microbial mat bacterial communities from Lake Vanda, McMurdo Dry Valleys, Antarctica - Oligotrophic Lake LV.19.MP9.P1 | ecosystem: Environmental > Aquatic > Freshwater > Lake >... | reverse complement strand
CGCCTGCCAGCCGCCGCACCCGCCTACATCAGGCCGTGCTCGAACAGCGGCTGGCAGGCGCGGTCAGTTACGATCGCATCGCCGGATACTTCCGCAGCAGTCTATTCGAGGTCGCAGGCGAGGCGCTCGCGGGCGTCACAGGCCCAATTCGGATCATCTGCAACTCCGACTGCGATCCCCAGGACCTCTCTACCGCTACGGCTGCGCAAGCCGCACTCCGTCGGAGCTGGTGCGCGGGCAAGCCGGAGGAAGCTCCGCCCAGCGCCATGCCCCGCTACCGTGCGCTCTACGACGCACTCACCAGCGGCAAGCTCACCGTCCGCGTGCTACCCGACGAGGCGTTCGGCCTCATCCACGGCAAAGCGGGCGTCATCCGCCGGGCCGATGGCACCGCCACTGCCTTTCTAGGCAGCGTCAACGAGAGCAAATCCGCCTGGCAGCTTAACTACGAACTCCTCTGGGAAGACGACAGCCCCGAGTCCATCGCGTGGGTGGCGGACGAGTTTAACGCCCTCTGGAACGATCCCCGCGCCGTCGATCTTTCGTGCTGCCCCTTCATCGCGCAGGATGTGCAGCGCATCGTCGCTCGTCGCGTCATCGAGCCCGCCGAGTGGAAGGAGACGGTCGATGTCGAACAAGCCGCCGCCGCTGCCGCCGTCGAGACGCCCGTCTATCGTCGTGATCAAGGCCTCTGGCCCCACCAAAAATATTTCGCCCGACTCGCCTTGGAGCGCCACCGCCTCGGCGGCGCGCGCCTCGTCCTCGCTGACCAAGTCGGCCTCGGCAAAACCGTGCAGCTCGCCATGGCCGCGCTGCTCATGGCTCTGGATGAACCCGACGGCGGCCCCATCCTCGTCCTCGCCCCTAAACCACTCCTCCAACAATGGCAGGGCGAGTTAATGGAGTTGCTCGAACTTCCCTCCGCCCGCTGGAGCGGCAAAGCCTGGATCGATGAAAATGGCCTCGAATACCCGGCCGACGATGTCCGCTCACTCGCAAAGTGTCCGCGTCGCATCGGCCTCGTTTCTCAAGGGCTTGTCGTGCGTGGCAAGCGTGAGGTGATCGAGACACTGCTCTCCCGCACCTACACCTGCGTGATCGTGGACGAGGCCCACCGCGCCCGCCGCCGCACCTTGCCCAAGGTCGACGCCTCCGACGAGGAAGTCGACGCCCCGGCTGAGCCCAACAAGCTCATGGCTTTCCTGCTTCTCATCGGCACGCGAACCAAGAGCCTGCTCCTTGCCACCGCGACACCGGTGCAACTTCACCCGGTCGAAGCTTGGGATCTCCTCTCCATCCTCTCGCAGGGCAACGACGGCGTGCTCGGCGGTGCCACTCGCACCAGCAAATGGAGCCACGCCAGCCATTGCCTCGCGGTCGCCACTGGCCTGATTTCCGTGCCCCTCCAAGGTCACGCCGGCTGGGAATACGTACGCGATCCTCTTCCCGCAGAAGCGGAGGGCGACGGCTTCGAAAAAATCCGCGAGCGCCTGAGCGCGCCCGACACCAAGTGGCAGTTTACTTCCGAAACGCTCGATACGCTTCCGGTCGCGATCCGCCGCGTCATCTTCGAGAATGCAATTCTGCCCGGCTACGGCACAACGTTCAACCCACTGCTTCGCTGCATCGTCCGCCGCACGCGCGGTTATCTGGAGAATACCATCAATCCGGCCACCGGCAGCTACTACCTGCCGCGTGTCACCGTGCGCCTATTCGGCGAAGACCATGAAAGCGCCGTCATCCTGGCTGGCTACCTGCATGACGCGTATCAGGAGTGCGAACACTTTTGTGATCTGCTCAAGAAACGTGTCCGCAGTGCCGGTTTCTTCCGCACCATGCTGCTCCGGCGCATCGGCAGTTCCATGGAATCGGGACTAAAAACGGTGCTCAAGCTCCTCGGCGAAGATGCGGAGTCACCTCCCGATGCTGATGAAGAAGACGACACGGACGAAGAGGAAGACACCCAGTTATGGCCGGTTCATACCGATGGCGCTCAAAGCGCATTCCGTGATTTCAGCGTCGAGGAAGTGTTTTCGCTTCAACGAATCCGCGATCTTCTCCGTCAAGGCGGCAACCGCGATCCCAAGCTCGAAAGCGTCCTCGGTTACCTACTCGGCCAACGACGCGACGCCGAGGGCCGCTGGGCCGATCTCGGGTGCATCCTCTTCTCGCAATATTACGACACCGTGCGCTGGTTCGGCGAGGAGCTGGCGAAACACGACTCCTTCGCGTCGCAGGACATCGGTCTCTATGCCGGCAGCAACCGTTCTGGTTTCTGGCGGGCGGGAGTATTTCAGCGGTGCGACCGCGAAACACTCAAGAAACGGGTGCGGGCCGGAGATCTGAAAATCCTGCTCGGCACCGATGCGGCATCCGAAGGCCTCAATCTCCAACGCCTCGGCACGCTCATCAACATCGACTTGCCCTGGAATCCCACCCGCCTTGAGCAAAGGAAGGGCCGCATCCAGCGCATCGGGCAGCTTCGAGAGGAGGTGTGGATTGCCAACCTGCGTTATCGAGGATCGGTTGAGGACCGCGTGCACGATCTGCTATCGAGTCGGCTGGAGGCGATTCATACCCTGTTCGGCCAGATCCCGGACACGCTTGAGGACGTGTGGGTCGGGATCGCGGAAAACGACGAAGCCAAGGCCCGTGAGCTGATCGAGCGGGCGGTGGAGACGCGGAATCCATTCGATGCGAAGTACAGCAAGGTCGAGGACGCCCAGTGGGAGTCGTGCTCGATCGTCCTCAACTCGTTTTCGACCGGCGAGCTGCTTCGCCGTCCATGGGAATAAATGTCTCAATTTATGGATATGGAGCTGGCCAGCCTGAGGCACGAGAACCTTTGCCGACTCGGAGACTCTGGTTTCAAACATGTTCCTTATTAGGTGTTTATTTGACGACCGCCCCCTGCTGACCGCGCGTCGCCCAACCGACCCCGACCGCTGCGTCGGCAACGACACCATGACACTCATGCCGGTGTCGATCGGCTGAAAGCCCCCGAATGGATGGCAATCACGCAAGCCGTCGCCTCCCATTGGCGCAGCGATGCGAGGTCGGGGGTGGAGGAGCCTGGTTGGCTGGATCGTTGCCTTGGTTGAGCATTGCCAACTCGGAGCCGCAACCCCCGGACGCTCCGAGAACCGAAGGCTTTGCCAAGCACCCCAAGTTGTCCGACTTTCTCAGGCCATGGTTCGCTCACCCCTGCTCCTTGCTGCGAACCTGACCGCCGAGCCCTTCAGCGGCTGGATCACCTTGGGACGCCAGGCGACCGCCGCCTCCCTGACCGATCCGCTGACCGGTCGTTCCGGCAGCGCCGCCTTCCGCCCAAGGGCAAACCCGCAGGTCTATCTGCAATTGCAACCGGGCGAGTCCGTGCTTCTGCACACGGTTGCCCACACCGCCTCACGCGCGTCCGAGCCGTGGTCCTACGTCGAGACGGCCGGTCCCGCCACCGCCCTCGAAGGCACGTGGACCGTCGAGTTCATCAAGGGAGGCCCGACCTTGCCTCCCCGCCAGCAAACGACCGCCTTGAAATCGTGGACGGAGCTCGGCGGCGCGGAGACCGAGTCACTTTCCGGCACCGCCTGGAGTCTGCCCTTCCGCCTGAGCACCGGGCCGAACCTCAAACCCGGCCGCAACCTGCTCGAACTGGAGGTCACCAACCTTGCGGCCAACCGTATCCGCGATCTCGATCGCCGCGGAGTTCCCTGGAAGATCATCCACGAGATCAATTTCGTGAACATCGGTTACAAGCCGTTTGATGCCTCCGCATGGCCGGTGACGCCCTCGGGGCTGCTGGGCCCCGTGACCCTGACACCGCTTCGGGTGCTGACCTCACTCTGAAGGGAGGAAAAAGCGAGGGGGTTGGCGACGCGCAACCGGCGCCGATCCCGCGGTCGCGGGACCGCCTGCAAGGATCGGGCTTCTGTTGACGCTCCTGCGCGGCGCCCCCGCGCGGGCGGGACCGTTGCGTAGAGTCGCTTCTTTTCGGATTTCTGCAACCAACGGGCCGGGTGCGGGGTGATGGAGATGAACAACCTCACCTCGTATCATGAAATCCAACCTCAGTTCCTTCTTCCGTCCGATCCTTCCCTCCGCCGCGCTGATGCTCGCATTTGCGACGACCGCCATGAGCGCTCCCGCGCCAGACCCTGGATACTGCGATTTCGGCACCTTCAAACCGGCCAACAACGGCCCGTTTGTCGAGGTCAACGTTTCGCCCGCCGTCATTCGTTTCGCCGCCCGCCTGGCCCGCACCCAGGATCCGGCCGCTGCGGACCTGCTCGACAATCTCAGGCAGGTCCGGGTCAACGTCATCACCGTCGACGACGGCAACCGCGCCGAGACCCTTGGTCGAATTGATTCCGTGCGCCGCCAGCTGTCTGCCGAGGGCTGGACTCAGATCGTGACAGTCCGCGGGCAGGACAACGGCGAAAACGTCGATGTGCATGTCAAAATGCAGGCCGACGACACCATCGACGGATTGGTCGTCACGGTCCTCGATGGCAAGGGCGAGGCCGTCTTCGTCAACATCGTCGGCAACATCAGCGCCGACCGCATCGCGGAGCTGGCCCAGCGCTTCGACATCGAGCCGCTGCGCAAGCTGAAGCTGCCGGCCTCGGCGAAATCCTGAGTTCTAAACCCGACGTCACAATAAATTGAACCAAGCGATCTCCCCCCTGGAGGGCGACGCGCCGTCCTGCACCTTCCACGAATCGTGCAACTCGACCCCGTCCGTTGTAGGTGGCCTCGCCGAGGCCGCGACGGGACCACCCGGTCCCGCCTCCGCCAGGAAGAGGGTCCCGGAGAGTCGTTGACCCCAGAACGCGAACACCGCGATGCGAGGTCCGGGGGTTGCGGCTTCGAGTTGGCAATTCCGAGCAAAGTCAAAAACCAGCCAACAAGGCGCCTCCACCCCCGGACCTCGCATCGCTACGTCAAAAGGAGGCTGATCCGGACCAATCTCTGGGCAACGTGGGAGTTGTCGGGGGTGCGAGCCACGGAAGCGCGCGGGACGCGTCCCGCGTACGCGGGATCGCCCTCCGAATCTGCCTGTCAAGTCATTCATAACGCCGTGTGTAGCGGCTCCCCGCTGATGATCAGCGTCGCCCATCCCGCCATGAACTCCTCTCTCCCTGCCCCGCTCGGGCGTCGCCGCTGGCCGTGGGTCGCCGCGCTGCTCTTCACCCCCGTGCTGCTGCTCGCCATCGCCGCCGCCCAACTGCTTCGATCGAGCGCGAAGCTCTCGCGGGGTGTATCCAGAGGTTCGCACCTGCTCCGAATCGCGTCCGCGACGCGACTCGTCCAGCCGGCTCGAACCTGTAGTTCCAGGTCCACTTCCGTCCGTATCGCCGAGACTCCCGAGCAACAAGCCTCCCGGCCTTCGGTTCCCGTCTCGCATCGCCTCGACAGGCTCGCCGCCCAAAGCGACCCTGATTGGCCGGTTAAACACAACGTCACAAAAAATTGGCCAAAATGACATTCTGGGATGGAGGGCGATCCCGCATATGCGCATGCGTGTCAACTTAAGGCAGTACCACTTAATCTCCTCGTCGTTGCGGGAGATCTTGGTGGAGGGCAGACGAAACACCTTCTTGGAGAGTACGAGCCACGGCCGTGGCCTCGCACCCTCAACCACTCCCACGGTCACCCCGGAATTGGTCCGCTACCTCCCTTTGGCGCAGCGATGCGAGGTCTGGGGGTGGAGGCGCCTTGTTGGCTGGATCGTTGTCTTGCTTGAGAATTGCCAACTCGAAGCCGCAACCCCCGGACCTCGCATCGCGGTGTTCGCATTGCGGCGTCAACGAGGGTCCGGATCCAGCCTTTTGGCGGAGGCGGGACCGGGTGGTCCCGTCGCGGCCTCGGCGAGGCCACCTACATCGGAGGGGGTCGAGCTGCACGATTCGTGGAAGGTGCAGAACGGAGCTGCGCTCCAGGGTCGGAGTGTCTGATTATTTACGACGTCGGGTTAGTTCTTTCTCAAAATTTGCGATTTTGTAACCTGGCCGACACCCAACAGTCACCGGGCCCGCCTACCTTGGAACGTCCGAAGATCATCTCCTCCGATCAACCGACTCCCTGATTGCACCTCGCCATTGTTACGGAAACCTATGCTCCAGAAATAAATGGAGTGGCCATGACGCTCGGACGGCTGGTCGACGGATTGGACCAGCGAGGATACCGCATGACCATCGTGCGGCCGCGCCAGCGGCACGAATCTCCTCATTGTACGGTCACCCAAAGGCTCGCCGGCGAACAGATCCGGCTTCCGGGCATACCGCTGCCAGGTTACCCCCAACTTAGGATCGGGCTTCCCGCCCGCGCCCGCCTTCGCCGACTCTGGCAGGTGCGTCGCCCCGACCTCGTCCATGTCGCCACCGAAGGCCCGCTGGGTTCTTCCGCGATCGCGGCCGCCAAGGATCTGGGCATACCGGCGACGTCCAGCTTCCACACGAATTTCGACCAGTACACCAAGGACTATCGTATCGGCTGGGTGAAGCCAATCGTCGCAAGCTGGCTGCGTCGCGTGCACAACCGGACGCTCCGCACCTTTGTGCCCACGTCCGACATTCGCGATCGTCTGGCTGGCGAGGGGTACCGGAATCTGCGAATTCTTTCCCGCGGCGTCGATACCCGGCTCTTCAGCCCGGAGCGGCGCGATCCGGGTCTGCGAGCCGCCTGGGGAGCGAACCCGGACGATCTGGTGGTGATTCACGTGGGGCGCATGGCTGCGGAAAAGAACTACCCGCTGCTCTTTCGCGCGTTTGCCGCGATCAAGCGCGTGCAGCCCAAGGCACGGCTCGTACTCGTGGGCGACGGACCGATGCTGTCGATCTACCAGCGCCAGAATCCCGAGACGATCTTCACCGGTTTCTACACCGGCATCAATCTGGCGAGGCATTACGCGTCCGGGGACATTTACCTTCACCCAAGCCACACGGAGACGTTCGGGAACGTCGTCACCGAGGCGCTCGCAAGTGGTTTGGCGGTCGGCGCCTTCGACTACGCCGCCGCGCGTGAATTCATCATCCATGAGCGGAACGGCCTCACCTGTCCCGTGGCCTCGACGGAGGGTTTCCTTGCCAACGCCACGAGGCTCGCCCAAAGCTCCGCCCTTCGTGGTACGCTCGCACGGGCCGGGCGGGAAAAGACCTTGGAGCTCTCCTGGGACACCGTCGTTGACGGCTTCGCGAGGGATCTGACGGAAGCGCTGCATGAATACCTCGCCGCGTCCGAAGCCCCCACCCTTGTCCGGTCGTAAAACTCCGCCCTCCATCATGAGCAAACCCCTGCTGCACGTTCGTTCAGCGATTCTCTCCGATGTGCATCTGGGCACTCCGCACTCCAAGGCGGAGGAGGCGGCCCACTTTCTCAAGCACGTGCGCTGCGAACGCCTGATTCTCAACGGCGACATCATCGACGGATGGCGCCTCCGTCGGGACGGCCGCTGGACCAAGGAGCACACGCGCTTTGTCAGACGCGTGTTAACGTTCGCGCAGAAGCGGGCCACCGAAGTGGTGTACCTGCGGGGCAACCACGACGATTTTCTCGCCCGGCTGCTGCCGATGCAATTTGAGCACATCCATCTCGCCGAGGACATGGTCCTGGAGACGGAGCGAGGACCCTACCTCGTGCTGCATGGGGATGTCTTCGACGGAGTGGTCAAGAACATGGTGTTTCTCGCCCACCTGGGGGACGCCGGCTACGCGCTCCTGCTCCGAATCAACCGTGCCTACAATTGGTTTCGCCGGCTGCGCGGAAAGGACTATTTTTCTCTGAGCAAAGCGATCAAGGCCCGGGTGAAGCAGGCGGTGAGTTTCGTCGGAAATTTCGAGGATCAAGTCGCCTCCCTGGCTCGCAGCCGGGGCTGCGTCGGCGTGATCTGCGGACACATCCACACACCCGCCGACAAGACGATCGCGGGAATTCACTATCTGAACTCCGGCGACTGGGTCGAGTCGCTGAGTGCGATTGTCGAGCACTTCGACGGACGGTTTGAGCTGATCGCCTTCGATGAGTTTGTCCGCCACTTCCCGATGACCAAGGACTCACGTGCGCATGATCGCTCCGAGGACGGACCGCTGCCGCCGGCGCTGGCCAAGCTGGCTTTACACTCCTTGTGACGAAACCGAAAATCCTGGTCCTGTCGGCGAGCTACGGCGAAGGACACAATACGGCGGCACGGGCGCTGTGCTCCGCGTTCGCGGAGCATCCGACCGTCGAGGTCAAGATGGTCGATCTCTTCGCCCAACTGGCCCCGCGATTGGATCAGATCTCCCGCCGCGCCTATCTGGGACTGATCAATCGCGCGCCCGGCGTCTGGAGCCGGGTTTATCGATGGCTGGATCGCACGCCCTCAGCCGGACTGCTGCTCCGCGCCTTGATCCCGCAACGCCGTGCCTTGGGTCGACTCTTGGAGCTCCACCGTCCGGATGCGATCTGCTCAACGTATCCCGCCTATTCATGGCTGCTTCAGCAGTTGCGGTCCCGCGGCCAGCCCATACCCAGCAGCTTCACCGTGGTCACGGACGCCTTGAGCATCCACTCGCTATGGTATCGCGCACCCTCCGACAAGTGGTTTGTGACGGATGAGGACTCCGCGGAACTTCTCAGGCAGAAGGTAACCCCGCCCAGCCGGGTTCATGTATCCGGTTTTCCAGTGTCCCTCGCCTTCGCGGATCGCAATGCGATCCTCCAGCCTCCGGATCTGCGCTCAAACCAACGGAGGCGAATCCTGTACATGATCAACTCGGGGAATGCGAATGCCCTGGAAACGGCCCGCGCCCTCATGCTGCTGCCAAATGCTCACGTCACGATCACCGCGGGGCGCAGTGCGCCGCTCAGGAAGCGCTTGGAAACCCTGGCCCGCGAGTCTTCCGCGGAGGTCGAAGTGATGGGCTGGACGAATCGGGTCCCCGAACTGTTGATGACCCATCATCTGGTCATCGGCAAAGCGGGCGGTGCCACGACGCAGGAGTCGATCAACGCCCTCTGCCCGATGGTGGTTAACCAGATTGTGCCCGGACAGGAGGAGGGTAACTGGGAATTGCTCCGCCGACACGGCGCAGGTGCCCTCGCCGAGAGCCCTGAGGCGATTGTGCGGACCCTGCAGCAAGCCTTTGCCAATGACGGTGCACTTGTGCAGCAATGGCGCAGGGCCTTGCAACGGCTCGCACGCCCATCGGCGGCGAGAGACATTGCGGCCCAAGTCCTCACCGAGAGCTCCGTCACCCTCGCCGCAAGCCATTGAAAAGTCTTTTTGTCGTCAACCCCCGCGCCGGCAAGAACCGGCGCCGGCCCCGCCTTCTCCATGAACTTGAGCACTTTATCCGATTTCACGGACTCAAGGCGGAGTGCGTGGCAACCTTGAGGCCGGGTCACGCGACCGAGCTCGCCCGGCAGGCGGTCCTGGAGGGCTACGACCGGATCGTTGCCGTCGGGGGCGACGGGACGATGAACGAAGTGGCCCAGGGACTGGTCGGCTCACCGACGGTGCTGGCTCTGGTGCCGTGCGGCTCGGGAAATGGTCTCGCGCTCCATTTGGGAATTCCGACGACGATGGGTCGGGCCTTGGCGCTCCTCGTCGATCAAAAGGCCCGATCCCTGACGATCGATTCGGGCGTTGCGAACGGGCATCCGTTCTTCAATGTCATGGGCCTCGGATTCGACGCTGAAATCAGCGAACAGTTCAACCGGCTCTCGCGCCGAGGTCTGCCCGCGTATGTTCGCGTGGCGCTCAAGACGATCTTCTCATTCAAGCCCCAAGTCCTTCGCATCGAGTCGAAACTCGGCGGGCGCGAGCTGAACGTTTTCTTGATCGCCGTCTGCAATTCCGATCAGTACGGCAACCACGCCCGGATCGCTCCGGGCGCGCAGGTAATGGACGGCAATCTGAACCTGACGGCCATTCCCAAGGTGGGACTGTTTGGCGCCGCGGTGGTCGCGTCCCGCCTTTTCATCGGCAGCCTGCACCGGCACCCCGGTGTCTTCACCGCTGCAACGCAATCGTTTACGATTCACCGACAGAGTCCTGGGTTGATTCACACGGACGGTGAAACGCATGCCACCGATGCGACCGTCGTGGTCAATGTTCGCGCCGCTTCGTTGCGCATCCTGGTTGCTCCCGCGCCCTGATGGACTGAGGCTGAAAAGGAGGCGCCGCCGCGTGCGCGGAGGTTGGAGTTTGGATGGAGGGCGGCCCTCCGTGGACCCCGGGGGACGAACCACGCGCATCCATCTTGGAGCTCGACCCCGTCCGTTGTCGATGGCCTCGCCGAGGCCGCGACGGGAGCAGCCGGTCCCGCCTCCGTTGTAGGTGGCCTCGTGGAGGCCGCGACGTGAGCCGGTCCCGCCTCCGTTGTAGGTGGCCTCGTGGAGGCCGCGACGGGAGCCGGTCCCGCCTCCGTTGTAGGTGGCCTCGTGGAGGCCGCGACGGGACCAGCCGGTCCCGCCTCCGCCTGGAGGTGCCCCCGGACAGTCGTTGACGCCAGAACGCAAAAGCCGCGATGCGAGGTCTGGGGGTTGCGGCGCCTCCACCCCCGGGGTTCGTGGAGCGGTCGCGGCGGCTTCCACCCCGGTCAGACCTTGCACAACAGTCTCGGGATCAACGCGCACCCTGCGTGGGGTCTCACGTTGACGCGTCTGCGCGCACGCTGGATCGCGCTCCACTCAGAGGCGGGACCAGTCGGTCCCGTCGCGGCCTCCGCGAGGCCACCTACACCGCAACGGGCTTGCGGTTCGGGTTGTCGGCCACGCAGTACATCGGCTCCGTCTCATTGAAAACCGCGAACAACCCCGACACTTTTCGTAACCTTCTGTCGTCGTCCGGTGTAAGCAGGGACAGAATCAACCCAATCCCATGATCGCTCGCTCCCTCATTCTCGCTGCCCTGTTGACCGGTCCGGCCGTTTTCGCGACACCGTTCGACACCACCCAGGTCGCTCAAAACACCAAATGGCTCGCCCATCTCGACGTGGACCGCCTCAAGTCGTCCGAGATCGGCCAGTTCCTCATCGAAACCGTCAAATCCGCCATCGCTTCGCAAAAGAACTCGGTGGTTTCCCTGAGCCCTGAATCCGTTGTCGCTGAACTCCACTCGATCACCGCCTACGGACTCTCTTTCGACGAAACGGCCCAGTCGCAGAGCGTTCTGCTGCTTAAAACCGGGCCCAAAGCGCAATCCATCATCGATGGCTACGTCGCCAGTTTGGAGCTGTCCAATGATGGCAAAACCCCGTTCAAGACACTCACCGACAAAGGGTTTCCCACTTATCTGATCGGCAACGAGGTCTACATGGCCTTTCCTCGCAAAGACCTGATCGTCATCAGCAAACAATTCACCCAAGTGGAGTCGGCCTTGAGCGTGATTGCGGGTCGCTCCGCCCGGATCGACAAAAAAAGCCCGTTGCTCGCGCCCAACTCGGTCCAGGGCTTCTTCTTCGTCGCCTCCGCCAATGGTCTCGAGAATCTCAAGGACATGCCCCCGCAGGCCCGCATCCTGCAAAAAGCCACCGGCCTGCAACTCGCTCTGGGTGAGGCTGGTGAGAAGGTGAACACCCGCATCTCCCTGACCACGAGTGACGCCGAATCCTCCAGCCAATTGCGCCGGATTATCGAAGGTATGATCGCCCTCGTCTCCCTCGCCCAAGTGGAAAACGAGAGCCTGAACAAGCTGACCCAAAGCATCACCGTGCAAGAAACCGAGAAGAACGTTTCCCTCAACCTGAGCTACCCGGTCGAGGACGTCAAAAAACTGCTGGTCGCCGCGATGACCCCGAAGAGCGAGTCCTCGCCGTCCGCCAGTCCCCGCGCCTCGTCCGTCGAAGCCGCGGTCAACGACGCCATCGGCGGCTCGGTCCTCAAGGTGGTCAATGTCGACGCCCGGACCGACAACGGCAACCTGGCTCGCAACGCCACCGACGGCAACCCGTCCACCTACTGGGGTTCAACCGGCCGCCAGCAGTGGATCCGCTGCGAGCTCGAGAGCCAGAGCCTGGTTCGCGAAGTGCAGATCGCCTGGTTCAAATCCAGCGAGCGCGCGACAAAGTTCTCCGTCCAAACCTCGACCGACGGGGTGCAATGGAAGACCCTTGTCTCCCGCACCAGTTCGACCACGGTCGAGGGTCCAGAAAGCATCAATATTCCAGATACGGCCACCCGCTGGGTGCGCATCCTCTGCAATGGCAGCACGGCCAATCCCTTGAACGCGATCACCGAACTGACCTTCCTCGGCGATCCCCGCTACGTCGCTGCCGCCGCCGTCACCGCCTCCGTCGAAGCGGCCGCTCCGCCCGCAAAGTGAGCCTCACTCGCACGTCGCCATGGTCGAAACGGCTGCAATGACCGAAGTCCGTTCTGAGTCTGCTGAAGCCACTGTGGCCCTCCCGCACGGTGTCCTCGATACCGCCCGGTTTGCCGCGCTCGTGGAGGAGCATCAGCACAAGCTCTGCAATTTCATCCATCGCTACACGCGCAACCGTCAGGACGCCGAAGACCTGACCCAGGATACGTTCGTTAAGGCCTTCAAGCACTTCCATCGCTATGATCCACGCCACACGTTCTCCGCGTGGCTCTACACCATCGCCCGGCGCACGGTGTACAACCACCACCGGGATCGCCGCCCGACCGCCGAGCTCAACTTCGAGGTCGCCTCCCCGGGCCCCACAACCCATGACGTCGTTGACCGGACGGATCGCGCCGCGGTCCTGTGGGAAGAGGTGCGGCGGTTGAAGTCGCCCTATCAGGAAGTGCTCATTCTCAAATATGTCGACGGGCTCTCCATCGAGGAAATCGCCCGGGTGCTCGAGCGTTCCCAAACCGGAGTGAAAATCCTCCTTTTCCGCGCCCGCGGTCTCCTCCGCAACCGTTCCTCCTTTTCCCGGTCATGAAAACCGCCGTTCTCCGTTTCCTCGTCCGCTGGTACCAGGCCTCCGACCAGCCCCTCCCTCCGTGGCTCGACCGCGCCGTCCGAAACACTCCGGAACTCGCTGCGATCCGCGACGAGGAGGCCCAACTTACCTCCTTCCTGCGCTCCCCGGCCCCGGTGCCGGGCGTCATGGCCTCCCCTTTCCTGAAGTCCAAGGTGTTGCACACACTCGCTCGCGACTCCGCCGATTCCGAGCGGTCACTCACCGCGCGCTGGGTCCTGCCCTCCGCTGCCGTCGCCGCCACTCTCGCTCTGGGTCTGCTGCTCGCGTCGACGTGGCTGTCGCGCACCGCTCCTCCTCCCGGCACGCCTTCATCTTCCTCGCTCGCCACCCTCACCCCGCCGCCTGCGGAGTCCCAATCGGTCGCGATCGCCCAACGGATTCCTGCGGCGTGGGCCAATCCGCTCGATCAGGAAATCGCCGGCGTCGTGGCCGACGCCGAGGGTGCCATCCGTTTCCTCGCCTCCGCTTTCCTGCCTTCGGAAGCACTTTCCCGCCGCCCGGACCGCAGCACGTCGGGCTGAGGGTGCCGCGCCCGACCCGAGGGCTCGCGCGACGGAACGGTTGCAAAGGGATCGAACGGAACATAGGGTCCTGCTTTTCCATTAACCTACCCGTGCCCGCATCACCCATCCCCCCCACAGTCGTCGCCGAACTTCAACGTCAGTTCAACCACGAGCTGTCCGCGGCGCATGGCTACCAGTCCATGTCCCTCTGGTGCGCCTCGCAAAACCTCAAAGGGTTCGCCGCTTTCTTCGAGAAACAGAGGAGTGAGGAAAGAGAGCACGCCGATAAATTCATCCAGCACCTGCTGGATCGCAGCCAGGTCCCGCAACTCGCGGCAGTGCCACAGCCCAAACACGATTTCCGATCCCTCCTCGACGTCGCCCAGCAGGCGGAAGTGATGGAGCAATCCAACACGCGCGGAATCAACGCGGTCTTCGAGGCCGCACTCGCAGCCAAGGACTACCCGGCTCAAATCCTCATGCACTGGTTCATCAACGAGCAGGTCGAGGAAGAGTCGTGGTGCGCCGAACTGATCGACCGCGTGCGCAGCGCGTCCTGCGCCGGCAGCCTGTCGGATCTCGACCGGCACGTCGTCAGGCTCTTCGCAGACGACAAGGAATAAGCGCCTTTCCGGGCCCTGCGCCCTGAAATCATTCCGCCAGTTCCGCCGCGTCGCGCACCGGTTTCGGCACGCTCACGCGCTGGTCGGTAGGGGAAAAGATCGCCCGTCGCGAACCCTCCAAGACCAGCGTCAGCGCCAGATCTCCGCCGGGCGCAAACCTCCGCCGACGTGAAACCGCGTTTTCAAAAAATCGGTCAAATCGGTTTCAAGTTTCCGGTGGGCGGTCCGTAAGAGGGAGCAACTGCGTGATGAACGCAGCCGGAGCGAACCGGATCCACCCCCGGTTACGTCGCCCTACGGACAGGGCACTCAGATCAAGGAAGATACCATGTCAGTCGTAATTAATTCCAATGCGGCGGCCACCGTGGCCTCCAACAACCTCGCGTCTTCGAACGCGATGCTTCAGAAGAGCCTTAACCGGCTTTCGAGCGGTTCGAAGATTGTCAGTCCGGCCGATGACGCCGGCGGTTTGGCGGTTTCAATGAAGTTGAGTGCGGCGGCCCGCCGGTCCGGCGCGGCAGCGATCAACATCTCGAACACCATCTCCTACCTGCAGACCCAGGACGGTGTGCTCAAGACTGCCGGCAAGGTCCTCGACCGCCTCGGCGAGCTCAAGACCCTCTACGCCGATCCGACCAAGAACGCCTCCGACAAGGCCAATTACGACTCCGAGTTCGCCGCCCTTCAGGCTCAGATGGCCTCCCTCTCTTCGGAGAAGTTCAACGGCATGGCTTTGTTCGGCACGACCTCCCTGAGTGTCGCGGTGACCGAAGACGGCAACCCGGCGACCGCGGTCTCGCTCCTGCCCCGCGAGCTGTCCAGCACCGGCACTGGCATCGGTGCCCTGATCGCCACCTCGGTGCTGAATTTGGGCAACGTTGTCCTCTCCGACATCACCGCGGCCCTGCAGAATGTGGCCACCTTCCGCGCCCAGAACGGCGCCGAACAAAGCCGCCTGACCTTCGCGAGCGACCTGTTGGTGGTCAACAAGGCGAACCTTGAGGCCGCCTCCAGTCGGATCGTCGACGTCGATGTCGCCGAGGAATCAACCCAGCTGGCCCGCTGGAACACCCTCGTGCAGGCCGGCACCGCCATGCTCTCGCAGGCCAACCAAAGCGCCCAGACGGCCCTCAGACTCTTGCAACAGTAAGCTAGACGGCCCCCGCGTGGGGCGCCGACGCCGGTCGTTCCGGCGAGGCCCTTACCGATCCGCCTCCTCACGTCCTCCCACCGCGGGAAAGCGACCCACCCTGACCTCTGACCAACTCTACGACCTCAAGCCATGCGAAGCCTCATTCCTCTCTCCTGACCACTTTCAGCCATTCCCTTCGCAGGGTGACACTTTGGGGCTCTGGCCCTAATCGGCGCGGTCCACGCCGTCAAACCGGACTCGTGGCGACGACGGACGTCGCACTCATCAAGGAAAGATACTACCATGGCAGTCGTAATTAATACCAACTACGCCGCAACCGTTGCCTCCAACAACCTTGCGTCGTCCAACAACATGCTGCAGAGAAGCCTTAACCGGCTTTCGAGCGGCTCCAAGATCATCACTCCGGCCGACGATGCCGGTGGTCTCGCGGTCTCCATGAAGATCAGCGCGGCCGCCAAGCGTTCCGGGGCGGTGAATATGAACATCGGCAACTCCGTCTCGCTGCTCCAAACGCAGGACGGTGCGCTTAAAGTCGCCGGCAAGGTTCTTGATCGCATCAGCGAACTCAAGACCCTGTACGCCGATCCGACCAAGAACGCGTCCGATTTGGCGAACTACGATGCAGAGTTCACCGCTCTGAGGTCGCAGTTGACCGCAGTGGCCGGGGAAAAGTTCAACGGTCAAGCGGTGTTCGGTACGGGCGCCAGCTTCTCGGTGCAGGTGACGGAAGACGGCACGACCTCGGTCGCGCTGGCTGCCCGTGACCTCACGGGCACCACCGCTGGCGTCGGTGCCTTGACGGCAAGCGCCGCCACCAACCTGGGTGCGATCCAGTTGACCGACATCACGACCGCGATCCAGAACGTGGCCACGTTCCGCGCCCAAAACGGCGCTGAGCAGAGCCGCCTCGGATTCGCGAGCGAGCTGGTCACCGTCAACAAGGCGAATCTGGAGGCCGCTTCCAGCCGCATCGTTGACGTCGACGTGGCCGAGGAATCAACCCAGCTCGCACGCTGGAATACCCTCGTCCAGGCTGGCACCGCAATGCTGTCCCAGGCAAATGGTTCGGCTCAGACCGCGCTCCGTTTGCTGCAGTAAGCCGTTCGACAAGTTAACCTAAGATACGGCATCAACCCGCCTCGCCCCGTTCGCCTCGTGCGCACGGGGCGAGTGCGTTTGCGGGCGGGGACATTGGCGGTGGGTGAGTCGCCGGAGTTGAATAAATCTACGGGTTGCACGACGTCGTTTTTTTAGTACCGTTGCG
>Ga0163154_10005286_pt1 | contig 16476 bp, 13 predicted proteins | sample OliLakLV19MP9P1_FD_148649 | JGI IMG/M metagenome (GOLD analysis project Ga0163154, IMG submission 148649) | Freshwater microbial mat bacterial communities from Lake Vanda, McMurdo Dry Valleys, Antarctica - Oligotrophic Lake LV.19.MP9.P1 | ecosystem: Environmental > Aquatic > Freshwater > Lake >... | reverse complement strand
GCCATGAGACCCTATGCCGCTGTATACCCGCCGAGTGTCAACTCGATTATACACTGAAGGTGCCCCAATACAGGATCAATTTGGGACTCCCGTACTATAAATATTTACGAAGTCTGTAATTGCTTAGCTACCCATGATGCGTGTGTGGGGATAGTAGGGGTAAACGGGCGGATATACGGCGCACGAATACAGTGAGGTTGGAAGGTCACGACAAGCGCCCAGTTCGCCCCTACAACGCTCCATTACGGAACGATCTTTTCTTTTGCTAACTTCCTAATCCCTAATCCAACAATTGCAGCAAGGTATAAGCACGGGTATTGACATATCCGGGTGTGGCAGTGACGCCCACACTCCCATCGTTGCCGGGGGCGTAGGTCGCGCCACCGGCGAGTTCTACCTGAACGCGATACACCCCAGCGCCCACATAAAAACGATAATTACCACTGGTATCGGTGCGCGTGCTTTGCACCAGTTGCCCATCTTGGGCATACAAGTTTACGGGGACATCGGCGGCGTTGAGGATGATTTGGTAGCGACGGGCGTCATAGGTGCGCACCGCTACCCGCCCGCCAATGATGGCTGAGGTCGCGCAGATGCTTCGGCTGACCACGCCCGCGCTGGCAGGGGCGCGCTGGAAATCCGCCGGAAAGACGGCAAAGATATCAGAATAAGACGGGGAAGCGAGACGGAACAGTTCGCGCCGCGCTATGCCCGTGCCAATGCCGACGGTGACGATGCCAATATTGTTGGCGCGGATAAAGGCGGAACGGTCGCGCGCATCGGTGGCGCTGATGCCGTCGGTGATCAAGACCAGTGCCCGTGCCACAAACGGGCGTGATTCCGCGAGTAGGACTTCGCCCGCGTCCAGCGCTACGCGAAAATCCGCTGCCCCACCGATCCCGCTCATGCCGCTGATAGCGCCGCTGACTGCGCCCGCGTCGCCTGTCAAACCGATGCGGGTTTCGGCGTTGTCGGCAAATTGGATCACCCCCACGCGCGCATTGCCCATCGGCAGGGAGGCGACAATACCGTTGGCGAGCGCTTTGATTTGCTCAAAATCATCCGTCGCCAAACTGCCTGCGCTGTCGATTAGCAATACGGCGTCGATCACGCAATTGCTAGGAATTTGGGCATGGCTGGGCAGGGTGCCCAGCAAGCCGCTGATCACGATCACAATTATCAACCCGATACGCATTCACTTTACTCCGAGGGATCAGGAAAAACAGGTCACGATATGTTAAGCATACCGTAGATCAATCGCACTCTAAGCGACGATTGCCGTTCGCCTTCCTGATGCTAAGATAATATGCGACCGATGCGTGCGAGTTTTTGAGGGTATACCGTCCATGTTGGCATTTTATTCCGACACTTTTGTGCTGCCGTTGCCGTCAAAGCACACCTTCCCGATGACCAAATACCGCCGTCTGCGGGAGCAGGTGATCGCCGAGGGCATCGTGGGCACCGAAGATTTGCGCTTGCCCGAAGCCGCCACCGATGATCAAATTTTGCGGGCGCATGACGCCGAGTATCTGCGCCGAGTCATCGCCGGTGAACTGACGCCACTGGAACAGCGGCGCATCGGGTTTCCGTGGTCGCCGGATATGGTCGAACGGTCACGGCGCTCCTCTGGCGGCACGATTGGGGCAGGTCGGGCAGCGCTAACTGACGGCGTGGCGGTCAACCTCGCGGGGGGCACCCATCACGCTTTCCGCGATCACGGCGAAGGCTATTGCGTCTTCAACGATAGCGCCATCGCCGCCCGTGCGCTGCAAGACGAAAAACGCATCCGCTGCGCCGTCATCCTCGATTGTGATGTCCATCAGGGCAACGGCACCGCCGCAATTTTGGCGGGCGACTCCAGTATTTTCACCTTTTCGGTGCATGGCGCGAAGAACTTTCCGCTTTATAAAGAAGTGAGCGACCTTGATGTCGAATTACCCGACGGCACGACCGATGCTGATTATCTGATCGCGGTCGAAGAAGGGGCACGGCGCGCCATTGCAGTATCCGGCGCGGATATCGCCATTTATCTGGCGGGTGCCGACCCATTTTGGGATGATCGCTACGGGCGCATGAAAGTGAGTAAAGCGGGCTTGGCGGAACGTGACCGGATCATTTTTTCGTTGTGTCAAGCGGCGGGGCTGCCCGTCGTGGTAACAATGGCGGGGGGCTATGCCCGCAATGTTGAGGATATTGTTGATATTCATGTGCAAACCGTGCGCACGGCGGCACAGTTTGCGCACATGAGTTTATGAGAAAAAACAGACATGAAAAAGATATTCACTCAGTTGCGCACATTGAAGCGGTGGCAGCGCATCGCCCTGCTCGCAGGGATGATTTTGCTCGTCAGCAGCGTGGGGAGCGGCATTTGGTTATTGGCGGATTTGCCCCCCATCGACCGTATTTATGCGGGGATGGCGCTGCCGTCCACGCGCATCTATGACCGTCACGGACGCTTGTTGTATGAGATTCTTGCCGACAGCGCAACGGGCGGGCGCAACAACGCCATCCCCCTCGCCGACATCCCGCTCCATTGCCAAAATGCCGTGATCGCCACCGAAGACGCCAACTTTTACGCGCATCCCGGCGTTGATCTTGTGGGGGTTATCCGTGCCGTGTGGATCAACCTGCAAGGGCGCGAGGTGATCGCCGGGGGCAGCACCATCACCCAACAAATCGCCCGTACCCTGTTGTTCGACCCCGAACAACGCGCCGAACGCTCGCTCCGCCGCAAATTGCGCGAGATGATCCTCGCGGTGCAACTCCAGAACGCCTACAGCAAATCTGATGTGCTGGCGCTCTATCTCAATCAAGTCTATTTCGGCAATTTAGCCTATGGCATTGACGCCGCCGCCCGCGCCTATTTCGGCAAAAGCGCGCCAGAGCTATCCCTCGCGGAATGTGCTTTGCTGGCGGGCTTGGTGCAAGCACCCGCGCTCTACGACCCGCTGACCGACTTGGAGGCAGCCCAAACACGCCAAGTCATCGTCCTCGATTTGATGGTGGGCACGGGCGCGTTGACCACCCAAGCCGCCGAGAGCGCCAAAGCCGAAACGCTGCAATTTGCGGCGGCACCCTTCCCCATCGAAGCGCCCCATTTTGTCATGGCGGTGATCAAACGGCTGGAACGCGATTATGCCGAGGCACTCTATCGCGACGGCTTAGAAGTGACCACGACGATGGATCTGGACTGGACGCGCGCCGCCCAAGACATTGTTGGACGGCAGATCACAGGCTTGAACAGCCCGGATCGCAATGCTGCCGTAGCCGCCAATGCCAACAATGCCGCGCTCGTGGCGCTCGATCCCTATACCGGGCAAGTCTTGACGATGCTAGGCAGCCCCAATTACTTTAATGAAGCCATCGACGGATCGGTCAATGCCGCGCTCGCCAACCGACAACCGGGCAGCACGCTTAAACCCTTTACCTATGCCGCCGCCATGAATCCGACGCAATCGACCCCCTACACCGCCGCGACAATGCTGCTAGATATCGAAACGCCATTCATCACCCGCCGCCTCGAAAGTTATACCCCTGCCAATTATGGACAAGTCGAATATGGTCCGGTCTTGGTGCGCGAGGCGTTGGCGTCATCCTTTAATATCCCGGCGGTCAGCACGTTGAACGATATCGGCATCAGCGCCTTGATCGATTTGGCGGTAGACGCCGGACTTGCCACACTGGGACGCAATACCAGCATTGATCTGTCGGTGACGCTGGGGGGTGGGGAAGTACGCCTGTTGGATTTGGTGCAGGCATATAGTATTTTCCCCAATGGCGGGTGCCGCATCGAACCGGAACTGCTGCTGCGCGTGACCGACAAAAACGGTGGGGTTCTCTATGAGACGCGCCCCACGCCACCCTGTAACAGTGACGGTAGTACGCGCGTCATTGACGCCCGCGTCGCCTATGTGATCAGCGATATCCTGAGCGACGACTCGGCGCGGGTGCGCGCTTTTGGGCAAAACAGCGCCCTCAACATCGGGCGACCCGCCGCCGCTAAAACCGGCACCACCACCGATTTTCGCGATAACTGGGTGGTCGGCTATACCCCCAATTTGGTGGTGGGCGTATGGGTGGGCAATGCTGACAATACGCCCATGATCGAAGTGACGGGTATCAGCGGAGCCGCACCGATTTGGAATGCCTTCATGCGCGCCGCGTTGATCGGTCAGCCGGAGCTTGATTTTGTCGAGCCGCCGGGGATCACCCGCCGCGAGGTGTGTTTGCTGAGCGGCAAATTGGCGACGCCAGAATGTCCACGTCGGCGGGTGGAGCTGTTCCTTGAGGGGACAGAGCCAAGCGCCTTTGACGACTTTTATCAAACCTTCACGATTGACCGCGCTACGGGTTTGCTGGCGGATGAGAACACGACGGCAGCGCAACAGGCGGCGCGGGTGGTCGTGGTACTGCCGCAAGAGGCGCGCGATTGGGGGCTACGGCATGGATTTTTGCCCCCACCCAGCGGGGCGCAGGTCATCTTGACCGATCAAGTCATGGGGGTGCGCTTGCTGGAACCCGACCCGTATACGGTCTACGAACTATCACCGGTGTTGCCCGCCAGCGCCCAACGCTTGCGCTTGACGGTGGGCGCACCGCCGGAAACCATCGCTGTGACTTATCTACTCAATGGGGAAAGCATCGGCACCGTGGGCGATTCCCCATGGACGTTGTGGTGGACGCTGGCGAGTGGGGCACATGAACTGATCGCTCGGGCGACATTGGCGGATGGCAGCACCCAAGAGAGCGCGCCCGTGCCCTTCAATGTCACCGAGTTCACGCCGCCCACCACGCGCGAAGAGATCGCCCGCCCGTGATCGGGAGCGGCGCGCGCCTCCTGTAGTAGTCAATAAAAATTTGGGAGGTAACGATTTAACGCTATAATGATCGAGAATGGTTGGTGAAATCCTATCGACATTCGCTTTTTCGGGAAGCTAGCGGCATTTGGGAGGGGTTCATGACGATGGACTTACGACAGATCGGCGGGGATTGGCTCTTTAAGGACCTATGGGGATTTAAACACCCATTTTCTGAAGAGGTTTCACTGGTGTATGGGAAGGCAATTCTCATTTGCGCGCATGGGGGCAGTTATCTCGCCAAAGAAGAACTGGCGTGGGTAGTGGGTTATTTCGCCGCGCTTGGCTTCTCTGAGCCTATTGTACATGAACTTGAACAGTATCAGCCGCGAGACCATCCAGACGACTTACAAGGCTTCATCCGCACCACGTTGATTGCTACCCAACCGGATGCGCGCCTCTCCCTGATTTATGATGGTATTCGCGCGGCATCGGCAGACCAAATTCTCGATGATGGTGAAATCGCCGCGATCATGCAACTGGGAGAGACCATCGGCGTTTCGGGCGAAACCGTCGAGCGGATTATGTCCGCTTACGCCGCCGAAATCACCGCCAAAATGAAACGAGAGGTGTTGTGCTTCCCGTTAAGCGGCTTATATTAATTTCGATATTACTCCCCTATATCAGTCCGTAACCCCAGAATATTGGCGATATCGCGGGACAAAATGAGACCATTTCCGGGTAAAGTCAAATCATCCAGAATCGCAATGGTTTCTGTCTTTAGGCGGGCTGCCAAATCGTCGTCTTCGCTGTAGACGACGATTTGGGGGTAACTACCCTACGCCAAAATCAGTTCCACGCGCGTGATCTGTTCGCGCTCGCTGGGCGTGGCGACGAAACCGAGTCGTTCCGCCAGCGCGATCATCTCGACATTTTCTTCCAACACAAAGCCGTAAATGATCCCGATCTTCTCATCTTTGGCGATGGCGAGGATGCGCATCATTAATTCCTTGCCGATGCCTTGATGTTGATATTTGTCGCTGACGAGCAAGGCATATTCGGCAGTGTCCTTGTTGCCGGGGTTGGCATTGCGCAGTTTTGCCAAGCGCGCCACCGCGACGATCTCCGGTTCTCCCTGTGTCGAGGCATCACGCCGCACGACCACCAGCGCGATCTCGCGATCATAATCAATGAAGCTGAGGCGCGATAAACGGTCGTGGGCAGTGCGCTCGGATAAATTCATGGCTTGCAGATAGCGCAAGAAGACGGTGCGTTCCGATAATCCTTGATGGAACTTGACCATCAACGGTTCGTCTTCGGGGCGGATCGGGCGGATCGTCACCTTGGTGCTATCGCGCAGTGCCCAATCACTAACATATTGGGTCGGATAGGGGCGAATCGCCGGACGGGGCAACTCGGCTTCGGTCATGTCGACGGGATGCGTCACCACACGGGCATCTAAAGCGATGATGTGTTCGTGCGAGGTCAACAGCGGGTTGATGTCGATCTCGGCGATCCAAGGTTGCTCTACCACGAGTTGGCTAAAGCGCACCATAATCTGTTCCAACGCTTTCATATCGACGGGCGGGCGACCGCGCACGCCCTTGAGCGCCACGCCGATCTTGGTCTCGTCGATCATGCGATGCGCCAGCGTGGTATTGAGCGGCGGCAAGCTGAGGGCGCTGTCTTTGAAGACTTCGACCATCGTGCCGCCCGTGCCGAACAACAAGACGGGACCGAACTGGGGATCGATGCTGCTGCCGATGATTAATTCATAGCCATCGAGCTTCACCATCGGTTGCACGGTTACGCCTTGAAAATAGGCTTCGCTGCTGTGGGCGGCGACGTTGGTGCGGATGAGGTCAAAGGCGGCACGCACAGCGGCGGCATCTTTGAGGTTCAATTGCACCCCGCCGACATCGGTCTTGTGGGTGATCGTCTCGCTGTTGAGTTTGATGACCACCGGATAACCGATCTCGTCAGCGGCGGCGGCAGCAGCGTCGGAAGTCGCCGCCAAGACGGTATGGACAGTCGGGATATAGTAGGCGCTCAACACTTGTTTCGACTCGTATTCGGTCAAGATCGTGCGTCCGGTGGTGCGGGCATGGCTCAGGATGGCGCTCACCTTGTCACGGTCAGGCGTTTGATGATAACTATCGATGGGCAGCATGGGCGTTTCGTAAATCGACCGCAGGTTGTTGGTGTACTGCCACATATAGTTAAACACGCGGGCGGCGGTATCTGGGAAACTGAAGGTTGGCACATTGGCGGCGTTCAAAATGCGCTCGCCTTCTGCCACGCCCGCGCCGCCCATCCAACTTGCCAAGACCGGTTTGTCATTGTACTGGGCAAACGTTTTGAGCATCTCGGCGGTGGCGGTCGGGTCCGTCATTGCTTGTGGGGTGAGGATGACCAGCGTGCCATCAGTATTTTCGTCTTTGCCGACGATCTCTAACGTCTTGGCGTAGAGTTCGGGGGTGGCATCGCCCAAGACATCCACCGGGTTGCTGTGGCTCCACGCCGACGGCAAAATTTTGTTTAACTCGCTGATCGTCGCCTCGCTGACTTCCGCCAGTTCGCCGCCAAACCCGATCAGGGCGTCCGTCGCCAGCACGCCGGGGCCGCCTGCATTGGTGATGATGGTGAGACGGTTGCCTTTCGGACGCGGTTGCTTGGCGAGGACTTCTGCCATGTAGAACAGATCGCTGATACGTTCCACCCGCAGCACCCCGCTGCGGCGGAAGGCGGCATCAAGGACTTCATCGCTGCCGGTCAACGCGCCCGTGTGCGAGGCAGCGGCATGAGCGGCGGCGGCGGTGCGTCCGGCTTTGATCACGATGATCGGCTTGCGCAGCGCCACTTCGCGGGCGGCAGACAACGCCGAGCGGGCGTCACCGATGGACTCCATATAGATGACGATGCTTTCGGTGGCGTCGTCTTGACCGAGATAATCGATCAGGTCGCCCCAACCGACATCCAGCATGGTGCCGACCGAGATAAAGGTGCTGAAACCGACATTTTGGCTACGGCTCCAATCGAGGACGGAGGTCAACAACGCGCCCGATTGACTGATGAAAGCGACGCCCCCCGGTCGGGCGATGCCATCCGCAAAAGTGGCGTTCATGCCGGTGGTTGGGCGCATCACACCCAAGCAGTTGGGACCGATGAGGCGCATCCCGCCTTTGCGCGCTTCCGCCAAAACTTCGGCTTCCAACGCGGCACCTTCTGCGCCGATTTCCTTAAAACCCGCCGAGATGATGATCGCGCCTTTGATGCCCAGCGCGACGCATTCGCGGATCAGGTTGGGGACGCTTTTGGCGGGCGTGACGATCACGGCCAGATCGATTTTATCGGGCACATCGCGCAAACTCGGATAGGCACGAATGCCCAAGATGCTGGCGCGCGTCGGGTTGACGGGATAAACCGTACCCCCAAAGGGACTGCTGATCAAATTCCAAAGGATGGTGCGCCCGACACTGCCGACGCGCTCAGTCGCCCCGACGACAGCGATATTTTGGGGGGAGAAGATCACATCTAGCCCGGTGGGAATCTTAGTTTGAATATTGGCTAAGTTTTGCATATACTCGCCTCTCAATTCTAGGGACTTAATTCTCGTGGATCATACCACGATCATGACTTCATCTAAGGCTTTTTTCGTAATCACCGGCACCTGTGCCTCTTCGGCGGGATAGCCCACCGGAATAATGACGAAGGCGCGTTCATGCGCCGACCGTCCCAAAATCTCGCCCAAAAAGCCCATTGGGTTAGGCGTGTGCGTCAAGGTCGCCAAGCCCGCTTGATGGAGCGCACACAGCAAAAAACCAACCGCAATGCCAACCGATTCGCTGGTGTAATAATGTTTACGCTTGCGGGTTGTGCCATCGGCATCTGTGGTCAGGTCATATGCCTGCAAAAAAACCACGATCAGATAAGGGGCAATCTCCAAATGGGGCTTTTGCCAGTGGGTACCCAAGTGGGCGAGGGCATCTAGCCATTCTTGGCTCATGCGTTGGGTATAACTTTCGTATTCTTCGGCTTCGGCAGCAGCACGAATACGCCGCTTGATGTCCGCATCGCGCACCACCACAAACGTCCACGGTTGTTGATTTGCGCCGCTAGGGGCAGTCGCCGCTGTGCGAATAGCGTTTTCGATCAGCTCGAATGGGACGGGGTCGGGCGAAAAATCACGGACCGTCCGCCGTGTTTGCATCCGTTCCAAAAAAATACGGGACCGCCGCAGTTGCTCATTGGCTGGCAAGTGTTCAAAAATCAGGAGGTGAGTTTCAACAGTCATGGTGGGTGCCTTTTGTTTTGAAAAGAGCGTGTTTGTCAATTCTCGCTATTTTATATGTCTTCCGCAAAAACAAGGTCGCCAGATACCGATATCGCTATTCGCAACCTCCACCTTTTGGATTATGCTTCTTGCAAAGCGCAGATAGGTGCTGGAGGACTCCCGATGAGCCAACGCTTGTTGTTCGTGCTGATCGCCCTGTTGTGGTTTACGCTGCCCGTTCATGCCCAAGACACCGTAATCCATGATGGCATCGCGCGCGAATTTTGGGTATTCGTGCCCGATGGTCTTAGGACGCCCGCACCTTTGGTGATCGCCCTGCATGGCGGTGGCGGCACTGCTGCTGGTTGGCGTGCCGAGACCGATTGGGATACGCTGGCACAAGCCAACGGCTTCATCGTCGTCTATCCGCAGGGGGTCAACCGCGAATGGAACGAAGAGCGGGGCAGTGGCTTGACCCAGCGCCGCACCGACGCCGATGATGTGGGGTTCATCAACACGTTGATCGATTTGATCGCCGCCCGTTACCCCATCAATCTCACGCGCGTTTACGCGATGGGGTTTTCCAACGGCGGGTTTATGAGCTTGCGGTTGGCGTGTGATCTCAGCGCACGGATCGCGGGGATTGGCGTCATCGCCGCCCAATTTACCGAGGATATGTTGGCGGACTGTGCCCCTGTGCGACCGTTGCGCGTCGCGGTGATTAACGGCACCGACGACCCGATTATTCCCTATGACGGCGGCGCTGTGCAAGTCAGCGGGCTATATCGTGGGGACGTGCTGCCAACTGACGAGACGCTCGGTTTTTGGCTGGATCACAATGCCTGTAATGCCATCCATGCCACAACCACTGTGCTGAACGAGCGCCCCCTAGACGCCACGAGCATCGAGATCACCCAGTATGACGACTGTGCCAGCGGCGGCGCGGCGGCGCTTTATCGGGTGGTCGGTGGCGGGCATACCATGCCGGGGGGCAGTCAATATCTGCCGCGCGCGGTGATTGGGAATGTCAGCCGCGAGATGCATCTTCCCACTGAGTTGTGGCGTTTTTGGAGTGAAGGCTAAATAATAAAAATTTGTGACTACTACGCCGATGCTGTTGGCGAATTGATTTTATCTAGGGTCGGCGTGTCTTTTTTGTGGAGGCGCAAGGCATTGCGCCCCTACGGATCATCTCCTATTTTGATTCGCCAACAGCATCTCAGGTATAGAAACAGAATAAAATAAACAGAGAGGCATGAAGACGTGAAGAAAAACAGGAAAATTCCCCTCGAAACGTGGATGTAGGGGCGGATTAGGCGCTTGTCAATCGTTCGTTAACATGAAAGTCCGCGCGCCGAATATCCGCCCATTTGACGCCAACGGTCATTTCTCCCTTTATTACCAACCATTTTTCAGCCTGAGCAGTTACAAAAATTTGGTGTAAAATATGGCTACTCTTGATTTAGTGTTTGACGTTTCAAAACCTCATGATATGATGTCGAAAGATTAGCAGTCTAAGCATATGACAACGCCTAATTTCAATGATTTCATCGGCAGTGTCCTTATTTCCGTTATGCGGCCGCACCGTTATCAAATCGATAGTGCGCTCAATCAAATTGGTCTGCATGTGGGTCAAGAACTCGTCTTATTTTCTTTATGGCGAGAAGAGGGGCTAAGCCAATCGGAAATCGCAAAAGACCTTTGTGTAAGCGCCCCGACGGTCACTAAAATGCTGACGAGTATGGAAGCTGAGGGCATTATTGAGAGGCGCGCTGACGAGGAAGATGGGCGTGTTTCGCGCATTTATTTGACTGAACGTGGAAGAACACTCCAAACCGAAGTGGTCGCTATCTGGTCAGCGATAGAACAAGAAATGATGCAGGGCATCAGCGAAGCCGAGAAATTGTTATTGCGGCGCTTGCTAATGCAAATGCGAGACAACTTATCTGCCGACAACGGTTAATTTTTTTCAAGTATCACTTAGCGTGCTAAGTAAACAGGAGATCGTCATGACTATTGCTCAATCATCCCCGAATAACCAAACTTTTATATCCGGCGCGCTAGGAGTGCAACGCTTTACAGCACAAGCAGGGCGTATTTTCTTAGGTATTGCCGTGGTTGTCCTCGTCTTCTCTTTCTTTCCGCTGGTTGGTATGCCGCTGATGACGGATTCGGTCAAAGTCGTATTGGCAGTCATGCACATCGTCGCCGCTGGTGCGATTATGGGTGCTTTCGCATTACGCCAACGCTAAAGATATTTCTCCTCCCAATCCCCAAATGCAAAATTACTGGGTGAAGAGGCATGACCCGTTCATGCCTCTTCACCCACGAGTCCGCCGCTGTTGCCAATCTAGTACCCCTGTAGACTAGGATCGAAGCGCGATCCCGATTAGACTAGTAGGTGAAGTTTGTTTTAAGGGATTGGAAACAGCATATGCGTAAGCTTGCCTTGTTATGGATTGTTCTTTTGCTGGTCAGCGCTTGCACCGGCACCCCGACGCCGACTGCCACACAACCCCCGCCGCTGCCGACCGTCGTCGCGCTGGATACCGCAGCACCCAACATCGGCAGCGCCCGTCCATTCGCGTTGCCGACCGGGATTGATTTGACCCAAAGCCTCGATCTGCCGGGCACCGCCAGCTTTGTCAGCGTCGCCGAGACCGACGGTGCCCCCACGCCCGCGCCTGCCGACTTTGACGTCATTTATTACGATCAACAAGGGGGCATCAGCAATTCTACGTTGTCGATCACCCTCTACAATGATGGCAGGTTTGTGCGGGATGGCGTGGAAGCGCGTGTGAGCGCCGATGCCATCACCCAAATCAACCAGTTGTTGACGGATATGCGCTATCTGGAGATTTTGGGAGAATTCCAAGTCACCGGAATTTCTGTCGAATTGTTTCGCTATAACATCACAGTGACCATGCGCAACGGCAACTCGCGCACGTTCTCCACCGAAGATGGCGCGACGCCACCGCCCTTTTTGACGCTCTATGATGCGCTGCGGTCATTGCGGGCGTCGTAATGTCGAGGGTATCGGTCGTGGGGGTGGGGATGATGATCCATCTCCATTCCCGCACCCCTAATCTTTGTCCGCTGTGATAAAATTTCGATTCTCGTTTCTTTCTTGTCTTAAAGGTGTCCATCCATGCCCCCACCGAAGATTCAACCCCGGCTCCCGAAAGGGATGCGCGATTTCTTGCCCGCTGAGATGATCAAGCGCGAATATGTCTTTACTATCGTGCGCGAAGTTTTCCATCTGTTCGGCTTTGAACCGCTGCAAACCCCGGTCTTGGAACTTCACGAGACGCTGATGGGCAAATATGGCGAAGACGCTCAAAAATTAATCTTCAACGCCCAACACCCGGGTGGCAAAGAAGAACTGTCCCTGCGTTATGACCTGACCGTGCCGTTGGCGCGGGTGGTGGCGCAGTATCCTAATGACATCACCATCCCGTTTCGGCGTTATCAACTGTCCCCAGTATGGCGCGCGGAACGTCAGCAGCGCGGACGCTATCGCGAGTTTTATCAGTGTGATGCCGACATCGTGGGCGTGGCGGGTATGAGCGCCGATGCCGAAATTCTGTCCCTGATCACCACGGTCTTGACGCGCTTAGGGTTTCCGCAATTTGTTGTCAAAATTAACAACCGTAAACTGTTGACGGCAATCGGGATTTATGCGGGTGTCGAGGGGGAAATGCTGGCGGAATTGTACCGCAGCATCGACAAGTTTGACAAAGTAGGGGCAGAAGGCGTGCGTGAGGAACTCATCAAACGCGGCTTGCCCGATGAAGTGACGGAACGGATCATCCGCTTGGTCACGGTGCAACTGCCCGGACTGGAACGGCTCGATTATCTGGATGAAGTCTTGGGGTCTGTCCCCGAAGCTTCTCTCGCCCTGCGCGAACTGCGTGATTTATCAGATCACTTAACGGCGGCAAATGTTTCGCCAGCGGGCTATGAGTTTGATTTCACCATGGTGCGCGGCTTGAGCTATTACACTGGTCCGATCTTCGAGACGATCATCACGGAACCGAACTTGGGCAGTGTCACCGGCGGCGGACGTTACGACGAATTGATCGGGCTGTTTCGCGGCGAAAGCTTACCCACAACCGGCACCTCACTGGGCATTGAGCGGATCATCGATGTGATGGATTTGCTCAATCTGTATCCGGCGGGCATCGGCGGCACGGTGGTTGAAGCGATGGTGACGGTGTTTGGCGAGGATACCCGCATTGCCGCCACCACACTGACAGCGGAACTGCGCGCGGCGGGGGTGCGGACTGAACTGTATATGCAGGACAAGAATGTCGGTAAGCAATTGAACTATGCCGATAAAAAAGGGATTCCGGTGGTCGTGCTGTTCGGCGCGGATGAGATCGCGGCGGGGACGGTCAAGCTGAAGCGGCTGCGCGATAGCGCAGAAGTGACCGTCCCGCGTGCCGAGGCGGTGTCGGCAATTCGGCAGTTGTTGGGGGTATAAAAGTGAGCTTATCCCATCTCTTCCAACCCAGCAAAAACACAGAACGCGCGTTGCAAATCCTCAAGTGGATTGCCCTGATCGTGATCGGCGGGATCGCCCTGACGACGATTGATTTTAGGGCGATAATTAGTCATATGAACGGGTTTCAGCCCTCGACACTGCTGATTTTTATCGCCTTCGTGGGGGGGGCGCGTTTGCTCTACACCCTCCGTTGGCGCTTGATCTCGATCAGCAGTGGTACCCCTTTGCTTACCTTATGGTTTTGGCTGCGGGTGAACTTGCTCAGCGAGTTTGTGAGTATCGTGCTGCCCTCATATCTGGGGGGCGATGGCTTACGTTTGCTGAAACTGCGCCCCCACACCGAACGTAGCCGCGACGCCGCCTTGTCGGTTTTGATCGACCGCGTGATCGGCGTGATCACGCTGGGGCTGGCAGCTTTGGTCTGCTTACCGCTGCTGCTGCCTTATCTGACACTTGATCTGAGCGTGGATGTGCGGTGGGTGGCATTGATCGTCGTCCTCGCCCTCGTCGTGATGATCGCCGTCGGATTCGTCTTGTGGCGGATGTTCCGATTGCAACTGCCGGCGCTGCTACGTGACCTCCATTTCGACAGGCGCAAGATGGGGATCGCGTTCGCGTTTTCGGTCGCGGGACATAGTTTATATGCCGCGGGTTATGTCGTTCTGTTTGTCGGGTTAGCGCCGTTGGCACCCCTGCCGCTGCTCGCCATCATTTTGTTGGCGCTCCTCACGCGCACGCTACCGCTCTCGTTTTTAGGGATCGAGGTCAGTGATGGTTCGTTGGTGGTGCTGGCGGGGCTGCTCAATATCGAGCCGAGCCTGTCGCTGACAGTGGTCGCGCTGGTCTTGAGTTCCCGCTACCTCTTCGCACTGATCGGCTTCTTGTGGGAACTGGCAGCCGATGGCATCACCTTTTTACGGCGGATTGTGCGCCCTCAAGACGCTGATCCTATTGCCCCTGCCCCCACCGATGATGCAGCGTCGTCTTTGCCCCGCTGATGGAGCGCATCAAAGCCTTGGGGCTTGATCGCCAGATCGTCGCCTCGTAATAACCCTAAGACTCCGGCTTGCCCCGGTTCAGCATCGTGGGGGGTGGCTTGGATGTTGGCACGCGGATCGTAATCGAGCGGTTCGGTGTAGGCGCTGATATAGCCCTCATAATTGCGCAGTACCACTTTGCCCGGCGCTTGGCTGATCAGGTATTGGGGCATCACCGGAATTTTGCCGCCCCCCCCCGGTGCATCAACGACATAGGTTGGCACGGCATAGCCGCTGGTGTGCCCGCGCAAGCCCTCCATGATCTCGATACCGCGCGCTACGGTCGTGCGGAAATGCCCCGCCCCGGCAACCAGATCGCACTGATAAAGATAGTAGGGGCGCACCCGATTGCGCACTAGTTTGTGAACCAGTTGCCGCTGGATGTCGATGCTATCATTGATCCCCGCGAGCAGTACGCTTTGATTGCCTAGGGGAATACCGGCATCTGCCAATTTGCCAAGCGCTTGGCTCAGTTCCGGCGTGATCTCGGTCGGGTGATTGGTGTGGATGTTGATCCACAACGGATGGTATTGCCGAAGCATGGCGCACAGTTCATCAGTAATGCGTTGGGGCAGAAAGACGGGTACGCGCGTCCCGATGCGGATGATCTCGATATGCTCGATGGCGCGCAAATTAGACAAGATGTATTCCAAGACGCGGGGTGCCAAAATCAGGGGATCGCCGCCGCTGAGCAGCACATCACGGACTTGGGGGGTACGCCGTAGATACGCGAATTGCGCCTCAAACTCGGTACGATTAAAAGTGACATGGGGATCGCCCACGATGCGACTGCGCGTGCAATAACGGCAATAACTGGCGCACTGGGTCGTGAGCAGCATCAACACTCGGTCGGGATAGCGATGCACCAAACCGGGTACTGGGCTGTGCGCATCTTCGGCGAGACTATCCGCCATCATCCCGTCAAAGGCTTGGAGTTCGCGCCCAAGGGGAATGACCTGCCGTCTGATAGGACAGTGTGGGTCATCGGGATCGATCAGGCTGGCAAAGTAGGGCGTGATATCGACACGGAACTTATCTTCGGCGTTTAAGCCCGCAATTTCTTCGTCGGTGAGCCGGATCACTTGCGCAAGCTGATCGGCACTGTTGAGGCGGTGCGAAAGTTGCCAGCGCCAATCGTCCCATTGTTCGTCGGGGATGTCGCGCCAGAGCAGCGGGCGGGGGGTGTCGGTGTGGGCTAAACGGCGCTGCTGAATAGGATAGGCGAGATCATCAAGGTGGGTATTGGCTTCAGAAACGTTCACCCGCATTGAATCATTGGTCAAAATGATTGGTTCCCCTTCAATGGATGAATGGCTACACAGTGATTTTGACCTTATAATAATACATTTTGCAACTTTGCACATGATATTCTGATGAATGATGGTGACCACAAGTCCAGGGCAAGAGGAACCGCCCTAAAGCTTAAGGTGCGGACGACAACCCGGTCGCAACGCGATGCAGTTCGTAGGCGCGCGGCTCATTCGCGAGGGGGCGGCTGAGGTAAAACACCCATACGCGGTCGTTCCCAATATAAAACTCGGGATCGGAAGGCAGGTTCGGCAGCGCTCAAACGGTAAGAAATAGCCTCGTGACACTCCGCGACCGCTAAAGCGGTGCGGCTTCTTGGAAGCCACCTCCGCTCAAGGTGCTGACGGTTGCGATTCTCGAACCCGCCTGAAGATCGTCTTCAGACCGAGCTATTTCCCGGGTGACCGCCGGAACTACGCATGACCTGTTTTGGGATCACCCGCATAGGATACGATACTTGCACCCTTTGGGGCGGTGCCATTTTCCCAACCTCGCCATAGACGAACCGTGACAAAATGTTCGTTGCCCCCACCACATCCCGATGAACAATCGCGCCGC
>Ga0163154_10005285_pt1 | contig 16480 bp, 9 predicted proteins | sample OliLakLV19MP9P1_FD_148649 | JGI IMG/M metagenome (GOLD analysis project Ga0163154, IMG submission 148649) | Freshwater microbial mat bacterial communities from Lake Vanda, McMurdo Dry Valleys, Antarctica - Oligotrophic Lake LV.19.MP9.P1 | ecosystem: Environmental > Aquatic > Freshwater > Lake >... | reverse complement strand
CCTTCGTTCCCATGACCCCCACCTCCTCCGATCACTCGACGCCGCACGAGGTCATCGTCGGCATCGATCTGGGAACCACCAATTCGCTGATTGCGGTGGTCGACGCCGGCGGTCCGCGAGTGATTCCCGATGCCACCGGTGCGGCCCTGGTGCCTTCGATCGTCGGCTTTCGCCCCAAGGCGGCGCCGCTGGTTGGAAACGCGGCCGGGGCCTCGGCCGAGAGCAATGCTTCGAGCACGATCCGCAGCGTCAAGCGACTGATGGGGCGGCGCGCCGATGAAGTTCTCGCAGAGACAGCCCGGGTCAGCTACCGAGTGGTGGCGGGTCCGCGGGGCATGGCCTGTGTCGCCCCGTTCGCCAGCGAGACGAGCTCGCCCGCGGATCACACTTCCGGTGAGCGCTCTTCTGGGGACGGCACGGTCGTCACCCCCGAAGAAGTGAGCGCGGCGATTCTGCGTGCGCTCAAGAGCCAGGCCGAGGCGGCCTTGGGCCACTCGATTGCGAAGGCCGTGATCACCGTGCCGGCGTACTTCGACGACGCCCAGCGTCAGGCCACACGCGACGCTGGGCGACTCGCCGGTCTCAAGGTCGTGCGCATCGTGAACGAGCCGACCGCCGCAGCACTGGCGTATGGCATCGGTTCAACCGGGCGCATCGCCCAGACGATTGCGGTCTACGACCTCGGCGGCGGAACCTTCGACGTCTCCATCCTGCAGGTGATTCCGCGCGAATCGGAGGCCGCCGCCTCCTCGACGGGCGGCGGCGCCGAGGCGACCACTTCGGACTTCTTCCAGGTCCTCGCAACCGCTGGTGACACCGCGCTCGGTGGCGATGACTTCGACGCCGCAATCGTCCTTCTGCTGGAGGCGAAACTCGCGGCGCGAGGCGATGGGGCCTTCGAAGGACGTCGCGGCGCGGTCGATCGAGAACGACTGCGTCGCGCCGCCGAGCAGGCCAAGCGGCTGCTCACGGACGGCGACGTGGCGTCGATTGCGCTCGGTCCGGAGTTCGCCGGTGCTGGGCATCGCGAGTCCGCATCGCTCACACTCACCCGCGGCGAGTTCGAGAGCGCCATTGCGGCGCTGGTCGAGCGCACCATCAGCCGTTGTCGACAGGCCCTGCGCGATGCCAAGCTCACCGTCGCCGAGATCGACCAGGTGGTGATGGTCGGCGGGTCGTCGCGAGTGCCGCTCGTGCGCCGGTCCGTCGCCGAACTCTTCGGGAAGTCGCCCTACGTCGCCCTCGACCCCGATCAGGTCGTCGCCCTCGGGGCCGCGGTGCAGGGCTCGATTCTCTCGGGGGCGATCCGCGACACGCTCCTGCTCGACGTGGTCCCGCTCAGCCTCGGCATCGAAACGGTCGGCGGGGCGATGGCCAAGCTGATCGTTCGGAACACGTCGGTTCCGGCGCGGGCCATCGAGATGTTCTCGACCTCCGTCGACGGTCAGACCAGCGTGAAGATCCATGTGCTCCAAGGCGAACGCGAGCTGGTGGGCGATTCGCGCAGCCTGGGCGAGTTCCATCTTCGCGGCATCCCGCCGATGCCCGCGGGGATCCCGCAGGTCGCCGTGGAGTTTCTCGTCGACAGCAACGGCATCCTGAACGTCTCGGCTCGCGAGCGCCGCAGCGGCACGCAGGCCTCGATCCAGATCGTGCCCTCGCGCGGACTGACACGCGAGGAAGTCGATCGCATGGAGCGGGAGTCGCTCGACCACGCTCGCAGCGACATGCGCGTGCATCGGGTGATCGACCTCTCCGTCAACGCCGCCCTCGACGTCAAGTGGATCGGCGAAGCGCTCGCCCGCGTGCGGAGCGAGCTGGAGCCGGCCTATGCGGTCCTCGTCGACGCCAGGCTTGCGGAAGTTGCTTCGCTGATCGAGGCGGCTCGGCGCGATCCGAGTGCGGTCGACGCCGAGGCGTTTCATGGCGCCAAGCAGTCGCTCGATGAACTCTCGATGCGGGTGCACGAAGTGTCGATTGCCCGCAGTCTGCGCGAGGGCGCCGCCGGTGAGCGGCCCGATCAGGGCTGAGGCGCTGGCGCCGTTGTCGCCGGGCGACGAGTGACTCGAGCGGCAACGAGCGACGACGATTGGCAACGAGCGACTCGAGTGACACCGAGTGACACCGAGTGACACCGAGTGACGCGAGTGGGTGTTACTCAACGCCGTGATCGAATCACGCTGCAGCGCCGCCGAGCCGGGGACCGCCGCACCTGGGACCGCCGCACCTGGGACCGCCGCACCTGGGACCGCCGAGCCCCAGGTTGGCGTATGGCGACGCCAGTCGCCGTGAAGAACTGCGATTCGCCCACGTGAGCGAAGACCGAAGTGACACGGATCGTTATGGACGAGGTCCTTCGCGTCGTGCGCAGGAAGGATGGAGCACGGAGGACATGGAGAACATGGAGGTCATGGAGGTCATGGAGGTCATGGAGGTCATGGAGGTCATGGAGGTCATGGAGGTCATGAAGGTCATGGAGGACACGGAGGAAGAGGCAAGGGTGCGAACGGCACCGGCCCCGTGATGCCGGCATCACAGGCAATCGTGTCCGTTCACCAACATGACTTGCTCGCTTGCTTCTCCGTGTCCTCCGTGTTCCATACCTCCTGCACGCGAGGTGACGGAAGTCTGGCGAGCATGGTCGACGTGCACGGATGTTGCGAGCACCAGCGTCTCGCCGAGCCCCAGCTCGGCGAGTTCCAGGTTCGGCGGCGCTGGGGCCGTGATTCGTTCACGGCGTTGGGCGCCACTGCGCAATCAGAATGACGTGGTTCCGCGTCGGACGCGTGCTATCGCGAAGCGCTGGGAGTTTCTCCAGCGTCGTCGACTTGTCGCATTCGAGCTGTACATTCCTCCCCGGCGAGCTTGGGGGCCGCCCGGTGAGCGAACGACCGGAGTGATTCCGGGGCGCTGGCCGAGTGATGCGGAGCGTGTGCTCACATCCGACGTTTCGTTTCAACAGCATGACATTCGGGGGATTGCATGGTCGGCTTCTCAAAGGTAGCAATTCGTGGGGCTTCGCGGCTCCGTGGCAGGTCATCGAACGGTGGGCAGGCAACCGTCGATTGCGACGGCGTTGCGTGCGCGGAGATCTCGCCCGCCCGCGAGAGTGCGCCCGCGGCGGATCGCACCAGGGCCCGGACCGCGCGGCAGGGTCGTCGGGCGGCGATTCAGTTCGCGGGGGCCCTCATCGTCGGGCTGTCGTTGGCCCACACCAGCCAGGTTCGGGCGGGGCTCACTTCCACCAGCGTGTCGCTGAGCGAGATCCGCACCGATCAACCGGGAACCGACAACGACGAGTACATCGAGCTGGCGGGTACGCCGGCGACGTCGCTGGATTCGCTGACCTTCATCGTGATCGGTGACGGGACGGGGCTGAGCGGATGCATCGAGGAGATCATTCCGCTCACCGGCCGGGTGATTCAGGAGGACGGTGTGTTCCTCATCGGCCAGGCCTCGATGACACTCGGCGCACCCGACCTGGTCACGTCCATTGAGTTCGAGAACAGCGACAACCTCACCCTGCTGCTGGTCGAAGGCTTCACGGGAACCATGGGGCTCGATCTCGATTCCAACGATGACGGCGTGCTTGACCTGATGCCATGGAGCGCGGTGATCGACGCGGTCTCCATGGTCGAGAACGTCGAGACCCCGCCGGTCAACACCGAGTGGTGGTACGCGATCCCGGTGGGCCCGGGCGGAAACGGCGACCCGCCGTATCACATCTATCGCTGCCCCGGCACCGGGGCCTGGCGGATCGGTCCCAACGACCCCGCGGCCGGCATCGATACCGCAGGTGCCCCCAACTTCTCCTGCATCGAGGGAGCGCCCTGTGCCGGCGATCTGAACACCGACTCGATCGTGGACGGAGTCGACGTCGGGATTCTGGTGCAGCGCTGGGGCAGCGAGGATGCCGCAGCCGACATGGATGACAGCGGACTGGTCGACGGCGCCGATCTCGGCGTGCTGCTGCTGGCCTGGGGGCTTTGCGACTGAGTTGACGCGTTTGACTGGGCCAGCTCTTCAACGGGGCCAGCGAGACGCGTCGCACGCGGCGGCGGAGTGAGCTTTCGGCTGGCGGATGGACCTGTTCATCTGGGGGACAACAGGGACTCCGCCAGCCGTCATTCACACGACCGTCCTCGATGCACCCTCGCCGTGGGGGATCTCGATTCACCCTCTCCGCGCATCGGTCGCGAGTTGCCTCAGCGCGACCGGGATCGTGGCCGCGCGGGCAGGAACCGTTCGATCGAGGAAACACCCCGGGCTGGACTCGAACCAGCGACCTGCCGCTTAGAAGGCGGCTGCTCTGGCCAGCTGAGCTACCGGGGTAGGGCGGGCACCGGGCCAAGCGTATCTCGGCTTGGCTTCTTGGGGCCTGTGGTATCGAGGGCGGCGGAGACGAGCACGCTGGGGACCATGGTCCCGGGGACGAAGCACGGGGCACGGGAGGACGATGCACGACGGACGATGCACAACGGACGGGCCGCGGGCACCGAGCAGGCGGCCGACGAGTGCGGGGGGGTCAGGCACTGTCAGTCGGGAGCGGTCCCGCCTTCATCCGTCTGACCACCTCACGAGCCAGCTCGAGAACCGTGAGGGGCGACGATCCCTCAGCCTTGTTGTTGACGATGACCCAGGTGGGTCGCTCGAGACTCGCGGCCAAGGCGCAGAGGAGTGCGACATCGGCGCGGGCGCCGGGGTCGGGTTCGACGAGTCGATCGAAGGGCTGGTAGATCTCCGCGGCTTCCTCGTACTGATGGTTGCGCCGGAGCATCCAGCGGATCACGATGGCGTGTTGCGTGGCGGGATCAATGATCGCACGCTGGACCTCGAGAGTCGGGACCGAGGGATGGAGGTTGTAGCAGTGGAGCGTGCCGGTCTCGGCGAGGAGCGCTCGATAGAGCTCGGCGGCGCGACCGGTGAAGAACTCGCCGTTGCGGAGTTCGACGGCAAGCGAGCATTGCCCTGAAGTGGACGGTGCGATGCATTCCAGGAAGTGGTGCAGTCGCTCAAGCACCCGCTCCGCTCCACCCAGATCGCGGAGCCTCAGCGGTGGAAACTGGAGGAGGATGACGCCGGCGCGCGACCGCAGACCCTCGAGGGTGGGGCCGATCACCGCATCGCGGGCGTGAGCGGAGCTGAGGAAGAGATCCTGCGGATCGCGCCCAGGTCGCGAGGGAAACATGAGGGCCTGATGGGCCTTGACCAGAAAGCGGAAGTCGGCCGGAACGGCTCCCGCGTAGCGGGCGAAGACGGTGCTCTCGATTGGGGCGTAGTAGGTGCGGTCGATGCCGACCGTGCGAAAGAGGGGATGGCCTGCGTAGGCCGCGAGACCGTCGAATGCCAGAGCCTCGGCCGAGAGCTTGCCCCGCGGCGGTGGCCGATACACGAGGCCGCGCCAGCCCGGAAAGGTCCAGGACGATGTCCCGAGGCGCAGGAGCGGGGGAAGCGACGCCGCGAGCGTCATCACCGCAGGCTCGAGGTTCGCGGTCTGAACCCGCGGCGTCTCGGGCTCCTCGCCGAAGAGTGAGAGCTGCGAGGTCATGCCGCAGGCTCCGGCGATGGCACGGTGATGGTGGCGGGCACGACACTGGCAAGCGTGACCCGCGTCGAGCCGAGGTACGCAGGCGCGACACCCGCAGGCGCGACACACGCAGACGTGATACCCAAAGGCGTGACACCCAAAGGCGCGACACCCGCAGACCGGACACCGCAGTGACGCCCGGGCGCAGAAAAACACGGGTCGCGTCGAGCGACCCGTGTGAGGTGGGATGTCGTTGATGCCCGTCGGATGGCAACTTCCCGAGTGCGGCTCAGCTCTGAGTGCCGCTGGCCGCCGGCTCCGGCGGAGGCGGAGTCACGATCTTGCGGCTCTCGAAGTAGAGATGCTCCGCGTCGGGCTTCCGCGTGATCATGATGGCGTCGCCCGGACCGAAGTCGCCGCTCAGGAGACTCTCCGCCAGCGGATCTTCGATGAACGAGCCGATGGCACGACGCAGCGGTCGGGCGCCGAAGTCGGGGTTGTAGCCCTTGTCGATCAGGAAGTCCTTGGCGAGCTGGTCGAGTTCGAGCTTCATGCCCTTCTCTTCCAGACGCTTGCGGACCTTGGCGAGCTCGATCTCGATGATCTGATTGAGATCGTCGCGCAACAGCGGACGGAAGACGATGATCTCGTCGAGCCGGTTGATGAACTCCGGCCGGAAGAACTTCTCGACATCGCCCATCAACTGCTTCTTCATCTTCTCGTAGTCCTGCACATCGTCGCGGCGCGTGAATCCGAAGGTGCTTCCGCCCTTGATCGTGTCCGCACCGATGTTGCTGGTCATGATCAGGATGGTGTTCTTGAAGTCGACGTGACGACCGAAGCTGTCGGTGAGACGGCCTTCCTCCATGATCTGGAGGAGCATGTTGAAGACATCCGGATGGGCCTTCTCGATCTCGTCGAGCAGGATGACCGCGTAGGGACGCCGACGGATGCGCTCGGTGAGCTGTCCGCCTTCCTCGTAGCCGACGTAGCCCGGAGGGGCGCCGATCAGTCGGCTGACGTTGTGCTTCTCCATGTACTCGCTCATGTCGAGATACACGAGGGCGTCGGGATTGCCGAACATGAACTCCGCGAGGGCCTTGGCCAGGAGCGTCTTGCCGACGCCCGAGGGCCCGATGAAGATGAAGGAGCCCATCGGTCGACGGGGATCCTTGAGACCTGATCGCGCCTTGCGGATCGCCCGGGCCACGGCGGTGACCGCCTCGGCTTGACTGACCACCTGCTTGTGCAGCTCCTGCTCGAGGTGGAGCAGACGCTGGGTCTCCTCCTTTTCGAGGCGGGTGAGCGGCACGCCGGTCATCTTGGAGACGACCTCGGCGATGACGTTCTCGTCGACGACGCCGTCGATCTCGTTCATGCGCTCGCGCCACTGCGACTGGAGACGCTCCTTCTCCTTGCGAAGCTTCTCGGCATTGTCGCGCAGTTCGGCCGCACGCTCGTAATCGGCGTTCTTGACCGCCTCGTCCTTCTCGATCGAGAGGCGCTCGATGCGCTCCTCGAGTTCGGCCAGATCCGGCGGCTTGGTCATGCTCTTGAGGCGCAGACGGGCACCCGCCTCGTCGATCACGTCAATTGACTTGTCAGGCTGCACTCGGCCCGGGATGTACCGGCCGGAGAACTCGACCGCAGCCCGCAGGGCCTCATCGCTGTAGCGGATGCGGTGGTGCTGCTCGTAGCGGGCCCGGAGCCCCTTGAGGATCTCCAGGGTCTGCTCGGCGTTGGGAGGCTCGACTGGAATTGACTGAAATCGGCGCTCAAGAGCTGGATCCTTCTCGATGTACTTCCGGTACTCGTCATAGGTCGTCGCACCGATGCACTGGATCTCACCACGCGAAAGAGCCGGCTTGAGCACGTTGGAGGCGTCGATGGCCCCCTCGGCTCCGCCTGCGCCAACGAGGGTGTGCAGCTCGTCGATGAAGAGGATGATGTTCCGAGCCCGGCGGACCTCGTTCATGACCGCCTTGATCCGCTCTTCGAACTGTCCGCGGTACTTGGTGCCGGCGACCATCATGGCCAGATCGAGGACCACCACCCGACGATCGTGGAGAAGGTCGGGGACCTCCTGGCTCAGGATCCGCTGGGCCAGTCCTTCGACGATGGCGGTCTTGCCGACGCCGGCTTCACCGAGCAATACCGGGTTGTTCTTGGTGCGGCGGCAGAGCACCTGGACGAGACGCTCGATCTCCTCGTGGCGGCCGATCACCGGATCGAGCTCGCCCGCCCGGGCCAGTTCGGTCAGATCGCGCCCGAAGCTGTCGAGCGCCGGGGTCCGGCTCTTGCCGCGGCGGGCGGTGGTGCCACTGCCCGGCTCGCTCGGCCCCGCGCCGGCGGACGGCTCGGGCTGCTCGGGCGGCTGCGGGGTGGTTTCTTCGCTCTCCACCCCGGCGCCGAGGAGATTGAGCACTTCTTCACGAACTTCCTCGAGCTTCAGCCCGAGGTTCATCAGCACCTGCGCGGCGACGCCGTCGTGCTCGCGCAGCAGGCCGAGCAGCAGGTGCTCGGTGCCGACATAGTTATGGTTCAGGTTGCGAGCTTCCTCGATGGCATACTCGATCACCTTCTTGGCGCGCGGAGTCTGCGGGAGTTTCCCCATGGTCACCATCTCGGGGCCGCTCTTCACCAGCTTCTCGACTTCGAGGCGCACCTTGCGCAAGTCGATGTCCAGGTTCTTCAGGACGTTGGCTCCAACGCCCGAGCCTTCCTTCACCAGCCCGAGCAGGATGTGCTCCGTGCCGATGTACTCGTGGTTGAACCGCTGGGCCTCCTGGTTGGCCAGGGCCATGACCTTGCGAGCCCGATCTGTGAGACGCTCGAACATCGATGGACTCCGTGGTTCTCCCGTTCATTTGACGCCGACGGGCGGCGGTGCCGGTCATTCGATCCGATGGGTGGGACGCGACGAGGCTCGTTCAGGTGCGGATCGTAGTGGCCGACGGGGGGGCCCGCCACGAAAGCGGACCTTTGTTCAAGCATTACAAGGAGCGTTCCCTTTTCTCGCTTCCAGACAACTCGTGGAAGACCTGCTCCGATATGCAGCAAGTCCCTCGATTGTTCGTCTGCCGGGTGGTCCCCAGTTGCATCGGGCTGCGCATCCGGCTTCGCATGGGGCTCCGCATCGGGCCTGGCGTGCGACCGAGGTTTCCGTGAGGCGCACCGCGAGATCTCCTCGACAGACCGATTTCGCCCTCGCGCCGCCCTCGTCACCTGTCAGAGTGGCGGTCGACTCGCGGCGCGTGACGGGGTGGGCCATCGCGCTGAGTGCGCTTCTCGGCTGCGCTTCCGCCACCTCCGCCGATCCTCTCCAGCACCGCGGACCGAGCCACAACACCGCGAGCGCCGTGGCGCAGTTGGCGACGCCTGGGATCTCGACTCCGGACGATCTTCGTCCGCTGCCCGCGCCGCGGGGCGTGCGGGTGCGGCTTGCCGACGGCGTGACCATCACCGGGGTCATCACCTCATGGAGCGACAACGGGCTCCTCGGCAGCTTCGGGTTGCGGCGCTGGACCGACATCCGCCCGACGGATACCAACTCGCTCTTCCGACGCCTGATGGATCAGAGCAATCCTGATCACTGGCTGGCGCTGGGACGAGTGCTCCTGCTCTCGCCAGGTGGCGCCGGTCTCGGCGAAAGCGCGTTCCGGAGGGCCCGCGGAATCGACCGCGGCGTCGAAGGGCGAATCGCCGCCATCCGCAAGGAGGTTGCCCAGACGCTGGCCGGTCCCGGTCCCGCGCCCGATCGGCTGCGGGTCGACTCGCCCGAATCGAGACCATGGCCGGCGACGCCGTGGCGTCCGCTCTCAATCAACGAGCGAAACGCTGCCGTGAAGATCCACCGCGAGGACGCCGCGGCGCTTCTCTCCCTCGCTGGTCTCGACCCGCTGGACCTGGAGCCCATCGAGAGCGATCGCCTGCTGGTGTACTCCGATTGCGATCGCACCGAAGCGGCCCGCCTCACCGTGCGCCTCGAGCAGACCATCGATCAGTTCGATCGGCTCTTCACCGGGCCGCCCGGCACTCCGATCACCGGCTCGAGCGTGGTGGCCGAGTTCTGGGGGAAGGCCGTGGTGATCGTGACCGCGGATCGCGCCGCCTTCCGTCAGCTTCAGCAGCGCGTCTTCCTTCAGCTCGATCGGCCTGAAGTGACGACGATGCTTCATCCAATCGGAGCCAAGACGATCATCGTCGCCTTCACCGGCGGCGCCGGCGGCGACCTTGAGGCGCGGTTGACCCGATCGCTCGTCCACGCCCTTCTGCACCGCACGATCAGTCCGGTGCGGCTGCCGCCATGGGCCAACGAGGGTCTTGCCGAGATCTTCGCGGCGCGGGCCGCGCCGGACCTGCTTTCGCTCGGCATCCGACGCCGCAGCGCTCTCGAGTTCATCCGCGCAGGCGGCGACGTGTGGCGTCTGGTCAACAGCGGGTACAGCGATCCGGGGTGGCCGGGTCCCAACGCGCCCGACGGCGAACCCGTGGGCCCCGGCGTCGGCCGACTCATCGTCGATCTGATGATCAAGGATCGACCCGCGGCCTTCGTCGAATGGGTCGGCGCGGTGAAGCGAGGCGACGACTGGCGCGGCGCCCTCGAGCGCCGTTTCGGCGTCTCCCTGCGCCGACTGGTCGAGACGGCGGTTGGGTTTCACAGGTTCAATGACTAGGGGGGCGTCGGCTGCACCGACTGGGCGCTTCGGCTGCGCCTCCGCGTATGAGGTGTGCCGCGTGCGCGGCACCTGTTTGGCGCTCGGCACGATCAACGCAGCACGCGCTGCGCCCGCTTGGTCGATCGAGTCGAGCGGACAGATTGGGGGGGCAAGTGACGTGTTCCATGCCGCGATTGCGTCCCCACGAGTGACATCCCCCTTAAACCGCCGAGCACCAGCTCGGCCAGACGAGCGAACGCGTGGATGACGCAGCACGTGAACGACCCCACGGTTGGACACGCCAACCGTGGCATCCGGATTCGGTGCCATCCCACTCCCCTGGCGTCGATCTCCGCATCCCGACCCTCTGAACTGCTCGGCTCGATCGACCAAGCGGGCGCAGCCCGCGCCGCGTCGCTCGTGCCGAGCTCCCAAAGGATGTCGCGCACGCGGCACACCTCATGAGGCGGAGGCGCAGCCGGAGCTGAACCAGTCGGCGCAGCCGACGCTCTTCTTTTCCCCTATCCTGCGCGCGTGACGCGAGACACCCAGACGCCCACTCCGTCTCCCGCGACCGCACCTGCCGTCTTCTTCACCGCCTTCGAGCCGAGCGGAGACGCGCTGGCGGCGCCGGTCATCAAGGCGCTGCTCGAGCGACGACCGGATCTCAAGGTCTACGCCATCGGCGGCCCGCTGATGGCCGAGGCCGGCGCGGCCATCGTGGAGCGCACCAGCGACGATGGCGCCATGGGGCTGTCGGCCCTGGGCAAGGTCTTCGCAGTCCGCGGAATCGTCTCGCGCACCAGGCGCTGGTCGAAGCAGTACCGCGTCCTCTGTCATGTGCCGGTCGACTCGCCCGCGGCGAACTTCCCGCTGGCGAAGCTGATGCATCAACGCGGGGCGAAGATCGTGCATCTGGCGGCGCCGCAGCTCTGGGCCTGGGGCTCGTGGCGACTGGCCAAACTGAAGCGATTGACGAGTCTGGTCCTCTGCCTGCTGCCCTTCGAACGGCGCTGGTTCGCCGAGCGGATGGTGCCCGCCGCCTTCATCGGTCACCCGGTGATGAACCGCCCCTTCGACGAGACCGAGGCCACGCAGCGCGCCGCCACCCTGCCGCGCGGGGGGCCGAAGCTTCTCCTGCTGCCAGGAAGCCGGACCAGCGAGGTGCGGCGCAACATCCGGATGTTGGCCCACGTCTTCATGGAGCTGCAGGGTCGGCACCAGGGCATGGCTGGCCTCATCGTGGCCGCGAGTCCGGCGATTGCCGAGCTGGTGCGGAAGCGACTGCCGGTCTTTCCAACCGGGCTCCACATGATCTCGGCGCACGGCGCGGGGCTCGACGGCGCCATCCGCTGGTGCGACCTCGCCATCGCCGTCTCCGGAACGGTCACGCTCGATCTCACTCGCCAGTGCAAGCCGATGGTCGGTGTGTACAAGACCAGTCTGCTCTCGGCCATCGGCGCCAGGATCATGCTGCGCACCCCGTATCGGCTGCTTCCGAACATCATCGCGGGCCGAGAGATCGCTCCCGAGTTCGTGCCCCACGCCGGCGGAGCCGGCCCGATCATCGAAGCGGCGGCAACACTCCTTCGCGACAGCCGGCGCCTTGCGGAACAGTCCCAGGAACTGGCCCGCATCGGCGAGGCGTATGCCGGGAGGCATCCGGCCGAGGATGCCGCAGAGGCGATCCTCGCGACCATCGGGACCGTGCCGGTCGCGGGGGCGGCGGGGCCCGGTGGCGGCGCGAAGAGCGCGGCCTCGAGCGGGGGCTCTCGCACCGCAGCGACGCAGGCTTCCAAGTCGGGGAACGCACGGGCGTCGTGAGCTGGCCAGCCGGATGATCGAGCCGCGGCGGCCACGCCGCGACCGGAGCTCGCGTGCATCGGGCACAGACCTTCTTTACACTGCCGGACCGATCCCTCCCGATCGCTTCGAGTCAGCCCCTGCGGGTCCTGCCCCGCGGATTCCGACCCGTCCGATCCCTTTCCGCCGAATCCATACCAGTCACGCATGGAGCCCCGAACATGACACGACCGTCGACCTCCGCGGCCGCTTCCGTCCGACACCTCGCGCGGGTCCTGTCGCTCCGACCGCGGGGCCCCGGCGCTCTTCACGAGACGACGATTCGACGCAGTCTTGGCTCGCTCCTCTGTCTCGGTGCGGCGATCTCGCTCAGCGCCTGCGGCGGTGGCTCGGCCGACAAGAAGTCTGCCGACGGCTCATCCGGCAACGCGTCGAGTTCCGCCCGCGAGGGCCCTGATCCGAACGACAAGAGCGACATCCTGATCGGCTCGTACAACTCGATGACCGGCTCGGAGGCCACCTTCGGCCAGTCCACCTACGCCGGCATCCAGCTCGCAATCGAAGAGATCAACGCCGGCGGCGGAGTCAACGGTCGGAAGCTCGTCGTCCGCAACTACGACACCCAGGGCAAGTCGCAGGAGGCCGGCACCGCAGTCACCCGGCTGATCACCGACGACGAGGTCACTGCGATCATCGGTGAAGTGGCGTCATCGCTCTCGATTGCCGGTGGACGAGTCGCTCAGCAGTACGGCGTGCCGATGATCTCGCCCTCGTCGACCAACGCCCAGGTGACCCAGATCGGCGACATGGTCTTTCGGGTCTGCTTCGTCGACTCGTTCCAGGGGTACGTCGCCGCCAAATTCCTCCGCGAGAACCTGAAGTTCGACAAGGTCGCGGTGCTCTTCGACCAGTCTCAGGCCTACTCGAAGGGGCTCAAGGACGACTTCTCCAAGGCCTTCATCGCCCTCGGCGGCACGATCATCGGCGAACAGGCCTTCACCGGCGGCGATCCCGACTTCAGCGCCCAGCTCACCACCATCCGCTCGCTCTCGCCGCAGGCCATCTACGTGCCGGGCTACTACACCGACGTCGGCAACATCGCCCTTCAGGCTCGGAAGCTCGGCATCGGCAAGAACGTGCCGCTGATCGGCGGCGATGGCTGGGATTCCTCGAAGCTTGCGGAGATCGGCGGAGACGCAATCGAAGGGTCGTTCTACTCGAACCACTATTCGCCCGATCAACCCTCGCCCGAGGTCAAGCAGTTCGTCGAAAAGTTCACCGCCAAGTTCGGTCAGATGCCCGACGGACTCGCCGCGCTCGGCTACGACGCGACCCTGATTCTCGCTGACGCGATGAAGCGGGCCAAGAGTCTGGACGGCAAGGACCTCGCGGCCGCAATCGCCGCGACCCAGGATTTCGCGGCGGTCACCGGCACGATCTCAATCGATGCCAACCGCAACGCTTCGAAGGCCGCGGTCGTGGTCCAGATGAAGGGCGGGAAGCCGGTCTTCGTGGCTGCAGTCGAGCCGTTGAAGTGATCGACCTGCTGCAAACGCTCCTGAATGCGATTGCCGTCGGCAGCTTCTACGCGCTGGTTGCGCTGGGCTACACGATGGTCTATGGCATTCTGAAGTTCATCAATTTCGCCCACAGCGACATTGTGATGCTCGGAGCGTGGACGGCCTTCGTCGTTGCCCGGGCCGCGGGGCTTGCGGGCGAGGAGCCGGGGTGGTTCGCCGGACCGCTGATCCTGGTGACGGCGATGGTCGCCTGCGGCGCTCTCGGATTCACGATCGAGCGGCTGGCATACCGACCGCTTCGCTCTGCACCCCGCCTGAACGTGCTGATCACCGCAATCGGCGTCTCGCTCCTGCTCCAGAACATCGGCCAGCTTCCGTGGGTCTTCGGAACCCAGCCGCAGAAGATGCCCAATCTGCTGCCGCCGATCCCCGATCTCTCAATCGGCCCCGTCCCCGTTCCGCTGGTCGACGTGATCGGTTTCGGCACCGCGGTCGTGCTCATGCTGCTCCTCGAGCGGCTGGTGTTTCACAGCAAGCTGGGACGGGCCATGCGGGCCTGCGCGCACGATCCCAAGGTCGCGGCGCTCATGGGCATTCCGGTTGACCGGGTCATCTCCTTCACCTTCGTGCTGGGGTCTGCGCTGGCGGCGGCCGGTGGCGTGCTCTTTGCTTTGAAGTACTCGGGCCTGAAGCAGCCCGCGGATGCATCGTGGGTGCTCCTCGGACTCAAGGCCTTCGTGGCCGCGGTCATCGGCGGCATCGGCAATGTCCGCGGGGCAATGCTCGGTGGATTCCTGATTGCCTTCATCGAGATCTTCGGGGCCAAGTATCTCTCGCCGAATCTGCGCGACGTCTACGTCTTCGCCCTGCTGATCATCGTCCTGCTCGTGCGGCCCGGCGGCCTGCTCGGGCGCGCCACCGTGGAGAAAGTCTGATGCCCGCGGCCGGCGCTCTCGTACAACCCGGCTTCGGCACGATCTTCCTGCGGAGCATCCTGCCGCTCTGCGCGGTGCTCGCCTTTGCGCTCTTCATGCAGGGCGTGGCCAAGCCGTGGCTTGCGCCGTTTCATGCCAAGGTCGTGATCGACATCGGAATCGCGATCATCGCGGCGGTCTCCCTCAACCTCGTCAACGGACTCACCGGGCAGTTCTCGATGGGTCACGCCGGCTTCATGGCCGTCGGCGGCTACTTCGGCGCGGCCATCACCTACTACGGATCGTTCCGACTCTTCGGCGACGCCAGCTTCCGCGGCGGTTGGGTGTCGTGGGCCCTGGCCACCGAGCATTTCACCGGAGGCGCAATTGCCTCGGGCGACTTCCTCTTCCTGGCCGCGTGCATCGTCGGCGGGTTGGCGGCGGCGGCGCTTGGGTACGTGGTGGCGCTGCCCTCGCTTCGGCTTCGCGGCGACTACCTCGCCATCGTCACCTTGGGATTCGGCGAGATCATTCGAGTTCTGCTGACCCAGACCAACGACGTCCTCGCCACCGCCGAAGAGGTTCGCAACACGCCGCTCTGGCGCTTGCCGCTGCATCTCGGCGGAGCCCTCGGCTTCTCGAGTGCCGTCGGCATCCCCAGCTACGCCTCGCACTTCTGGGTGGCCCTCTGGGTCGGGGTCGTGATCCTCGTCTCCATCCGGTTGAAGCGTTCCTCCTCCGGACGGGCCCTGCTGGCCATCCGCGAAGACGAGATTGCCGCGGAGGCGATGGGCGTCAACACCACCGGATACAAGGTCCGGGCCTTCGTCATCTCGGCGTTCTTCGCGGGTGTGGCGGGATGTCTCTTCGCCCACGTGATCGGCACCACGCTCAATCCGAAGGAGCTCGGTTTCCAGAAGTCCTTCGACATCATCATCATGGTGGTGCTGGGCGGAATGGGTTCGGTCTCGGGAGCGGTGATCGCCGCGATCATCCTCACCGTGCTTCCCGAAGTGCTCCGCGACTTCAACTCGTACCGCATGATCATCTACGCCCTGGCGCTGATTCTGATGATGATCCTGCGCCCGAAGGGACTCTTCGGCGTCAACGAAGTGTGGGAGATCGCTCCGGTCCGCCGGCTGCTCAGGCGTCTGGGATTGGGTGGTCCGCGCCCGCCGAAGAAGTCAATCGGTTCAGGGGCCAGGCGAGAGCGAGGTGCACCATGACGGCGCTCCTCCGCTGCGACGGCGTCTGTCTCTCCTTCGGCGGCCTGAAGGCGGTTTCCGAGTTCTGCGTCACGGTGCGCAAGGGAGCGCTGCATGCCTTGATCGGCCCCAACGGCGCCGGCAAGACCACGGTCTTCAATCTGCTCACCGGTGTGTACCGGCCCGACGCCGGGAGCATTCGACTCGGTGATCGCGTCCTCAACGGCATGCGTCCCAGTCAGATCGCCGCCGCGGGGCTGTCGCGCACGTTCCAGAACATTCGACTCTTTCGCGACATGAGCGTGCTCGACAACGTGCGCACCGGTTTCCACCTGCGGGCGACGTCGGGCATGACCGCGGCGATCCTTCGGCTTCCGCGACAGATCGCCGAAGAGCGATCGTTCCGCGCCCGAGCGATCGAACTTCTCGAGATCTTCGGGTTCGGCGACCGACTCGAGGAGCACGCCCGGAATCTCAGCTACGGCGATCAAAGGCGGCTCGAGATTGCCAGAGCCCTGGCGACCTCGCCGAAGGTGCTGCTGCTCGACGAACCGGCGGCGGGAATGAACCCCAACGAGAAGCAGGCGCTGCGCGATCTGATTCGGTCCATCCGCGATCGATTCGATCTGACCATCGTGCTGATCGAACACGACATGGGTGTGGTGATGGGGCTCTGCGAGCGGATCACGGTGCTGGACCACGGGGTGGTCATCGCCGAGGGCACGCCGGAAGAGATGCAGAATGACCCGAGGGTGATCGAAGCGTATTTGGGTGAGTCGCCGCCGGAAGGCGGCGAGGGGGGTGAGTCGCCGCCGGAAGGCGGCGAGGGGGGTGAGTCGCCGCCGGAAGGCGG
>Ga0163154_10005281_pt1 | contig 16488 bp, 17 predicted proteins | sample OliLakLV19MP9P1_FD_148649 | JGI IMG/M metagenome (GOLD analysis project Ga0163154, IMG submission 148649) | Freshwater microbial mat bacterial communities from Lake Vanda, McMurdo Dry Valleys, Antarctica - Oligotrophic Lake LV.19.MP9.P1 | ecosystem: Environmental > Aquatic > Freshwater > Lake >... | reverse complement strand
GGGGGGACATTCGTCCCCCCACACCCCCCTTTAGCATATTAGAACAAAAGATGAGAGCGAACACACCGAAGCCCAACGTAGTTGCTCCTGAACGTAGGGATGAACCAGTAGCGGAAGACGGAGCGCACATACGTAAGGTAACTGTCCCAAGACCCGCCACGAAGCACACGGGCGCTATTTCCTGTTAATTTAATATCTCCAGATTCATATTCTGTCAAACACCACTCCCACACATTGCCACTCATATCCATCACCCCATACGGACTCGCCCCTTTGGGATATTGGGTCACGGGCGTGGTTCTGCCAACATTATGCCCATAATTGGCATAAGTCACATCAATCTCATCTCCCCACGGATAAACATTCTGCGTATCGCCAATTGCCGCCCGTTGCCATTGCTGTTCAGTAGGCAAGGAGATATTGTCGCCTGTCATGGCGCTCAACCACAGGCAAAATGCCACACTGTCATACCACGAGATAGTTTCACGCGGGCAATCACCCCCATCAAATTCCGATGGATTCATCTCTGGAAAACCCGCCCGCCATTGCTTGGCTTCATCCGAATAATCCCACCATTTTGGGTTTTTATAACCATCAGGGTGCTTGACAAACACCTCATATTGGGCATTGGTGACAGGGTATTTGGCAATGGCATACGACTCTATATGAAAATCTTGTGTGCGCTTGACCACATATTGACCATTTTCCCAATCGCCATATCCAATCGTCACTTTGCCCGCAGGGATAGGCACCCATTCAAACGGCTGTGGCAACAGGTCATAGGCACGGCTGGCAAAATGCCCTAATGGGTCTGGGTCATAATGAGGATATGTCCGCGAGAAGGCATCGAATGACGCACGAAACCGCTTTTTATCACCAGTCACCAATCGGCGCAACAACTCATATTCTTTAAAGCGTTTTTTCGCCAATTCTTGTTGTTTTTCGGCTTCAATTTGAGCCTGTATACCCGCATCAATCTCACCCTTATCGTATGCCAATATATCGGCATAGGTGGCGTATTCAGCTAATTCAGGGGTATTTTGCATCATATTGGCGAGTCGTTTTGCCTCATGCCATTGTTTGTTATCTCGTGCCGTCTCATATACCTCAAAGGTGGCATGTATATCTATGGGTGATTGAGGCACTGGTTGCGGATGGTTGTGGCTTTGCGATGCCACATTTTCTAATGCCTGTTGAATGAGGGTCGCTAACTTCGCCATGTCATTATGAAAATCTTCTTGTTCATCGCGCACCGATAGCGCATGTAAATCGTTCAGTTTATGAATGTCATCTGGCAGGCGTTTGATGTCTGGCATGGTCGCGCCACCAACCAAAATCGGCATGACCACACATTTTTTATCCGTGTGGCGTTGTAATGCCATTTTGACCTCATAGCGCACCCAATCATCGGCATTTTCTTGGGTGCGTTGATAGATGATATTTTCCCAATTCATGCCGATAATCACCAAGCACACATCACACGATGTCACCGCATTTTGCAAAATTTGGGGAAAATCTCCGCCTGTGGGGATGGTAAAATCCATAAAAATATCTTTGGGGTCAAACCGAAGTGCCAGTTGGTCAAAAATACGTCCTGCATGAAGCAGGCTATCTTTACGGCGGTAGGAGATAAAAATTTTTGGCATCATAAAAATCCGTCATGGTGTTATTAACCCGTCACGGACATAGTGTAACATATTTGCGGAAAAATGGGGATTCTTATCGGTTACAGGAAAAATATACGGACGCGAAACAAATCGCGTCCTGTCGGTTATAGATTCGCCGTTGCAGGGATGATTTTATCGGCAAAATATGCCAATGGCGCGACTGTTTCGATGCCGTGCATATTAAAAATCACATGCTGGACACTCTCTTTTGCCAATGCACCACAAAAATCAACCAATTTCTGGGTTTCTGATGGGTCGGATGCGTGATGAATCACTGTGCGCTCAATGGTGTTATAATCGCGCTTGAGGTCATTACAATGCCCCTTTAGCACCGCCAATTTGTGCCGAATTCCCTCTAAGCCCATGCCCGTATCAAAATTACACGCATCACCATATTGTGCCACAAAACGCAGGGTTTTCTTTTCGCCACTGCCACCGACCATAATCGGCGGATGCGGATGGCTCACGGGTTGGGGGACGCATATTGTCTCTGCCAGTTGATAATGCTTGCCATGATATGCGCCATCGTTGCTAGACCACATCTGTTTGATGATTTTCAGGGTCTCTTCGAGTTGCTCAAAGCGTTCTCCGATTGGCGGAAATGGCACACCCAAGCCATGTGCTTCGCGCTCATACCACGCCGCGCCAATCCCCAAATAAGTGCGCCCGCCACTCAACACATCCACCGTTGTGGCAGTTTTGGCGAGGATGCCCGGATACCGATAAATCACGCCTGTCACCAGCACACCCAATTTCACCCGTTGGGTGAGTGCCGCAATATATCCCAGGGTGCTATAGGCTTCGAGCATGGGGTCTTGTGCCTTATTTTCGCCCCACTCCATCTGATAAAAGTGATCCATCACCCACACACTATAAAAATTGGCTTCTTCGGCGCGTTGCACCACTTTTTTAAGCGTTTCGGCAACCGTTGGCGCACCACCCGCCCAATTAAAAAATGGTATTTGTAAACTAATTCGCATCGGTCATATCCCTTTTTATGTTATGATAATCTTTATGGCATATTCTAGCACAGAGGCATAAAATGACGACCAAATCTGGGTTAAACAACCCCCAATGCCCGTGCCAATTCTCCCGCAGATTGAAATCTGTCCTCTGGTTTCTTTGCCAATGCCCTTAAAACTGCGCTAGAGATATTTTTGGGCATATCTGGGCGCATATCACGCGGGTCGGTGGGGGGTTGTTGCAAATGGGCAAATAAAATTTGTCCCGCGCTACCTTTATATAGGCGCTCCCCTGTGACCATTTCGTATAATACCACACCCAATGAATAAATATCCGCCCGATAATCCACCTCTTTTGCCGCCATAATTTGTTCGGGTGCCATATAATCTATCGTGCCGATTGTGCCTGTGCCAGTCAGTTGTGTGCCTGCAAAATCGAGGTGTGCAATGCCAAAATCCATCAAAATCGGTTGCCATGTCTCTTTATCATCTAACAGGCGGAGCATGATATTCGATGGTTTAATATCCCGATGCACCAATCCCTGCTTATGGATATAATCCAGGGCATCGGCAATCACCACCAGCCACTCGCATATCGTTTGGTAATCTACCAATTTTTCTTTGATGAACTGTCCCAATTCCTGACCATCCACAAATTCCATCGCCAAATAATTCACGCCGAAATCATTGACCCCAGAATCGTACAAAGCAACGATATTCGGGTGATTGAGGCGCGTGAGTAACATGGATTCACGCTCAAATCGTTTGACAATTTGCGGGTCTCTGGCGAGTTCTTGGGGCAATACTTTAACCGCCACCACCCTATCATCGCCAAAGCCCTTATATACCTCACCCATGCCCCCTTTGCCAATCACACCCAATAGTTCATATTTGCCAAAATATTGCCCTGTGAACGCGCCAACATTTTTGATTTCTGGCTTTTTATTGGCACTAGCAACCGCTTTGATGTTATAGCGCAGACCATATAATTTTTGGTCAATAAAACTTTCGAGTCGTTTGCGGATGGGGTTAAATGCCGCGCCAGAGACCAACATGGCAAATCCCACCGCAAACATCGCTTGTTCTGCGCCGAGTAGTGCCGTAAAGACAGTTTGTGCCAGCCAAAAATCGAAAATAAATACCGCAATCAGAAAAAGTGTGACCGAGCCAAACACCAATCCGCGCTCAATCATGAAATCTATATCCCACAGGCGGAAGCGCAACGCCGCAAACATCACCGACAACGGCACAAGGAACAATAACAGATGTGTGAGCGGATAGGTGATTAAAAAGACAAAATTATAGACCTCAGATTGCCCACTGCTATTCAAAAATCCCACCAAAATCGCCCGTGCCTGAATCCCCAGCACCGCAAGCGCCGTGCCAAAAATCACCCACTTGGTTTGTTGTTTGCGGAGTGGTGAGAAATAGGCGCGATAGCGATAGATACACACCACCAGCGCCAACAGCAAAAAGGCTAAATCGGCAATGCTATAGATAAAATTATTCGCCTCATGGATAAAATAACGGGCGATAAAATCCCAACCCAAAAATCCCGCTGCCAAGCCGATTGTCCAACGGGGGCGAAATTGCCCATCTGGAAACACCAATAAAAAGGTATAGAGCAATATGGCACAATAAATGGTAAAAAACAATAACACGTTGCTGGTACGCGTAAAAGTTGTATAGGTGACACTATTGAGCAACCCAAAGAACAGCATTGCCCAAACGGTGTATAATACCATCCAGTTATCTGACCGCCTAACAGAGATAAAACTCCCAAACAGCAAAAATCCGCCCACCGTCAATATATCTATCAGGATATAAAACCACGGATGGTTGGTGATAAATAGAGTATTTTTGTCGGATATAAAAAACGGGATGCTCAGGGCAAATATCCCCAAATTAATGAGGACAAGCACAAGCCACGCCCCACGTACAACCGTGAGCATTCGTGGGTTTTGGATACTGGTCTGTGAATGGGTATCGGTCTCTATTATTTGTTCTTGCGACATCATAACTCCCAATTGGGTTTTTGCAGTTCTCTCTATTCTATCCTACACTATGAGAGAAGGCGAAATCCTTTTATCATAGTTGCGATTTTTATTATCATTTTTTGAGGAATTTATCGTATGCCCAAACTTATTCTCATCAAACATGCTCTACCCATTATTGACCCAGAGATGCCCGCCAAAACATGGTTACTTTCGGAAGAAGGACAAATGGCTACCAGCACATTTGCCAAAACAATCAAGCAATATGCCCCACAACATATTTTTTCTAGCCCAGAACCCAAAGCATTAGAGACGGCACTCACCATTGCCAATACCATTCGCATACCATTTGAGATTGTGAACAAGTTGCAGGAGCATGACCGTGATAACGAGCCATATAGCCAAACACGAGCGCAATTTGCCATACAAATACAGAATTTATTTGAGAATCCCGATAAACTTGTCTATGGTGCAGAAACCGCCAATGAAGCCCTATCGCGGTTTTATACGGGGCTATTATCTGCATGGCGCAAGCATCGGAACGAAAATATCGCGGTTATCTCGCATGGGACGGTGATTAGTGCCTTTGTGGGGCATGTGATACCCAGCATCAACGCATTTGACTTGTGGAATTGTCTCAAAATGCCCGATGCGGTAGTATTAGACACCGATGACCATATCCATTTTACGTTAGTCAAAGGATGTGAATAAGTGATAAATCCGATACTTGTCATTGGTGCAAAGGGTAAATTGGGCGGACGCATATTTGCCAATTTTTCTCAAATACCCAATCAATCCGTTTTGGGGGTAGATGTGGATGAACTCGACATCACCGATTTTCCTGCCATCCGCGCTTATATCACCCAAAATGCGCCACAGGTGGTTATCAATTGCGCGGCATGGACAGATGTGGACGGTTGCGCCAAAGACCCACAACGTGCTATTCGCATTAATGGTTATGGGGCGGGGAATATCGCCCGTGCGTGTGCCGAAATCGGCACGCCCATCATGCACATCAGTAGCAACGAGGTGTTTAACGGCACATCTATTGCTCCTTATAATGAATACGATACCACTCAGCCTATTAACCCCTACGCCTATAGCAAGTGGGTGGGGGAGCGCGAGGTGATGAGCGCCAATCCGCGCCATTATATCGTGCGGACAGCATGGCTATTTGCACATGGCGGAAAAAATTTTATTCAGAGCATCCTCAACGCCGTCAATGCCAATAAGCCATTGCGCGTGGTGACGGATGAAGTGGCAAATCCCACTTATAACGATGATTTATCAGAGGCGTGTGTAAAACTGATTGCTACACACCGCTATGGCATTTTTCACATGGTCAACACGGGGAGCGCCTCGCGGTATGCGTTTGCACGCTATATTTTGGATAAGACAGGTCATGCCAGCACCCCCATCACGCCGATTATGTCTAAAGAATGGTCGCGCCCGTCTACACCGCCCAGCTATGCTAGCCTCAATAATAACAATGGGGCATTTTTGGGGATAACGTTGCGCCATTGGCACGATGCCGTAGACGACTTTTTATCGAAAGAAGGCTTACTCACATGAGCGACTCCATGCCCCTTTTTTCGGTGATTATCCCCAATTGGAACGGACTCAAATTTATGCAAACCTGTTTGGATGCCCTCCGCGCCCAAACCTACCCCGCTATCGAAGTGATTATTGCCGATAACGCCTCTAGCGATGGCTCACAAGACTTTATCCGCCAAAATTATCCAGAAGTGATTCTGCTGGATATTGGCTATAATAGCGGATTCACAGGTGCGTGCAATGCGGGCATGACACATGCCACAGGCGAAATTGTGTCGTTGCTGAACAATGATACCGAAGTAGATAGCCACTGGGCAGAAGCCATCATGGATGCGTTTGCACGTCATCCAGAGGTGGGGACAGTCGCTAGTAAGATGATGTTATTTGAGAAGCGCGACCATATTCACACCACAGGCGATTTTTTTACAGTGGCTGGTCGGGCGGGTAATCGTGGTGTATGGGAAAAAGACACAGGGCAATATGACCAAGAAGATTTTGTGTTTAGTGCGTGTGGCGGGTCATCTGCCTATCGGCGCGAGATGCTCAACCAGATTGGGCTGTTGGACGACGATTTCTTTTTTTCGTTAGAAGATGTGGATTTGGGGTGGCGGGCGCAACTCGCGGGATGGCGTTGCCTTTACACACCCCGCGCTATCGTGTACCATCATTTATCGGCAACAGGCGGCGGTGTCACTGCCAGCTTTTATGACGGGCGCAACGCGATTTTTGTCTTGGTCAAAAATTATCCGACTGAATTATGGCGAAAATACCGTTGGGCAATCCTAAAAAATCAATGGCGCGGGGCATTGTCTGCCATACGCGCATGGCGTGGCAAAGCCGCACGCGCAAAACTACGTGGTATGTTAGCGGGGATTTTGGCGCTCCCCAAATTGCGAAAAAAGCGCATTGCAATTCAAACCAAGCGCGTCATCAGCATCGGCGCATTAGAGGCAATGCTCACCAAAACGGAGAAATAAAATTTGGACTCGCACACCCCATTACTTTCAATCGTTATTCCAGCCTATAACGAAGCCGCACCCGATAGGCTTCCGACTAGCCTCAAGCAAATCACGGCATTTGTGGCAACACAACCCTACGCCATTGAGGTGATTATTGTCAACAACAACAGTACCGATGACACCCTCGCCATCGCCCAAAAAGCGGCAGATGAATTTGATTATATCCGTGTTATCACCGAGACCAGACAAGGTAAGGGGATAGCCGTTAAAACAGGCATGGGTATCGCTCATGGTGACTATTTATTCATCTGTGATGCCGATTTATCCATGCCCATTGAAGAGGTGGTCAAGTTTTTGCCCCCTAACGCCGAAAGTTATGATGTGGCGATTGCCTCCAGAGAGGCAAAAGGCGCAAAACGTATCGGTGAGCCAGAGATGCGCCATATCATGGGGCGCGTGTTTAATTTTATCGTCAAAGTTTTGGCGGTGCGCGGACTCAATGACACACAATGCGGTTTTAAGTGCTTTCGGCGCGAAGTCGCAGAAAAAATATTCCCCTTACAAACCATTGATGGGTGGGCATTTGATGTAGAACTGCTTTTTATTGCCCAAAAACTCGGCTATAAAATCATCGAAATTCCCATCACATGGTACTATAAGCCCCAATCGAAAATTAAGCCGATGGGCGACTCGTATAAAATGGTCATGGAGACGCTCAATGTGAGGCGCAATTGGCGCAAGGGGGTGTATGGTGAAAAAACGCAAGCCTAAAACAGCAGGATTAACGCTTGAGTGGGGAAAATACCCCGCCTACAAGCATATTGTTGGGTTAGATGAAGCAGGGCGTGGGGCATGGGCGGGCGCGGTTGTCGTAGGCGCGGTGTCTTTGCCACTCGATTGGGGTGAAGATAAATTGCATATTGAACTCGCGGGTGTGCGTGATAGCAAAGAGATGACCCGCCTCAGCCGTGAGCGGTTGGTGGAAAAAATTAAAAATGTGGCACTCGCTTGGGGTGTTGGCATGGCAGAAAGCAATGAAGTGGATGATATCGGCATTAACCCTGCCACTATTTTGGCGCTCAAACGCGCCCTAACCCATCTGCAAGCCCAATACCCAAACTTTAAGCCAGACTATCTTTTTACCGATGGTCTGATGAAAGGCGAACTCGGTTTTCCATACGATTCAATCGTCAAAGGCGACCAAAAATCGTTGACTATCGCCGCCGCCAGCGTCCTCGCCAAAACACATAGAGATGCGATGATGGTCGCACTAGACAACGAATATCCGAATTATCGGTTTGGTCAACATAAAGGCTATGGCACAAAATTACACCTCGAATTAATAGAAGAACTGGGCATATTGCCTGTTCATCGGCGTTATTACCGTCCCATCAAAAAAATAGCCGATTCGTTGCCACCATTTTCACCGCGCTTAAACTAAACGTGTTAAATTTATCCAAAAGGGAAACACACACATGCGGAATTATAATGACCCTCATTACCTCAAAAAATTACAATATGCCAATGCAGAAAATCTCAAGGCGCGTATTCGTATCCATCGGTTATATAGCACCAACCCCTACGGGATGTTTAACTGGGTATTTGACCAAGCCTTACTACATATTCCTACCCAAGCTAGTGTGCTAGAAGTGGGAAGTGGCAATGGCGAAATGTGGGTAGAAGGCAAAGAGCGCGTGCCTGCTGGGTGGGATGTGACCCTATCCGATTTTTCGATGGGTATTCTAAACGATGCCAAAACCCGCTTAGTGGATGTGCCGTTTAAGCCAGAATACCGCGAAATTGATGTGCAATCTATCCCCTACCCCGATGCGTCATTCGATGCCGTATTCGCCAATTTTATGCTCTATCATGTGCCAGACCGCACCAAAGCCATCGCCGAAATTCGGCGCGTCCTCAAGCCCAATGGCGCGTTATTTGCCGCCACCTTGGGCGAAAATCACATGAAAGAATTTAATCAACTCGCCCAGTCCATTATCCTCGACACCGATTTTAATACCAGCATCGTGAATCGTGCCTTTAGCCTAGAAAACGGCGCAGAACAACTCAAAACGGCTTTTGGCGATGTGCAATTAGTCACCTACGATGACCACTTGCGCGTAACTGATGTTGAGCCGATGGTAGATTATTTTCTATCCCTCGCTAACCCCAAAATTACCTCTGACCATGTAGAAAAATTTGCAGAAGCCGTGCGCCAGATTATCGAAAAAGAGGGTGCGTTTGCCATCGAAAAAGTCACAGGCATGTTCATTGGGCGCGGATATATAGGCGAGCCATGAAAATCGCCCTTATTCACGACTGGCTTAACCAAATCGGTGGAGCAGAGGACGTTTTAGCCGATTTGGTGACGATGTTCCCCACCAGCCCCATTTATACCAGTCTCTATGCCCCCGACATCATGCCCAAATTTTACAAAAAGTGGAATATTCGCCCACTATGGATGGATAAGCTCCCCGCCATTCACACCAAACATCAGCTTTACCTACCGTTATACCCAATGGCATGGGGTAGACTCAGGCTAAAGGGATATGACTTGCTCATCAGCAACAAAAGCGGATTTTGTCATGGGGTGCGCTATGAAGCGGGGACGATTCATATCTGCTATTGCCTCGCGCCCACGCGCTATGTATGGCAATTAGACGACTATATCGCTCGTGAAGGCTTAGGGCGGGTGGCACAAATCGTCTTAAAAGCCACCAGACCCCTTTTTAAGTGGTGGGATAAACGCGCATCCAAACGGGTGCATCACTTCATCGCCATATCCACCGAAATTCAGGCACGCATTAAAAAATATTATGACCGCGATTCGGTGATAATTTTTCCACCTGTGAATACCGCCCGTTTTGCCCAGATGGCTGAGACCCCAGAAGATTATTTTCTCATTGTGTCGCGCCTCATCCCCTATAAGCGGATAGACCTCGCGGTACAAGCGGCGACAAAACTCGGTGTTCGGCTAAAAATTGCGGGTAAGGGGCGCGATTTAGATAGGCTAAAAGCGATGGCAGGTGATAGTGTGGAATTTTTGGGGTATGTGCCAGATGATGACCTACCCCGCCTCATGGCACGGTGCAGAGCCTTTTTATTCCCTGGATTAGAAGATTTTGGCATCACGCCCGTTCAAGCACAAGCCTCTGGTCGTCCTGTGATTGCCTATGGCGCAGGAGGCGCGTTGGATACGGTGATAAAAGGCGTGACAGGGGAACATTTCGCAGAACTCACCACCGAATCACTCATGACAGCGATGAAAAATTTCGATGCGTCACATTATGACCCGCGAGTGATACGCGCCCATGCCCAAAAATTTGATGTGAGCGTGTTTACGGCGCAACTCTTGGCATTTATTGACGAAAAAATGGGGATAACCACAGGGGCATGACGCCATCATGCCCCATTATTGCCCTAAAACACCGAGCGCCCACCCACACGTTCAATATGCGATAAAAATTCACGGCGGGTCGTGTCATTTTCACGGAAAATCCCCAACATGGCGCTGGTGGTCATACCTGAATGGCATTTTTGCACACCACGCATCATGGAACACATGTGCATCCCATCGAGTACCACCGCCACCCCTTTGGGCGCAAGGACTGCATCCACAAAATCGGCAATTTGCCGTGTGAGGCGTTCTTGGACTTGCAAGCGACGCGCAAACATATCCACAATACGGGGGATTTTAGACAATCCAATCACCTTATCGTTGGGGATATATGCCACATGCGCCCGCCCAATAAACGGAAGCATGTGATGTTCGCACAGGCTATAATATTCAATATCGTGGACAATGACCATATCATCATATTCCACATCAAAAATTGCCCCATTGATGAGTTTGGCAGGGTCTATCCGATAGCCTTCTAATAATTCTTCATAGGCTTTTGCGACACGATGCGGTGTGCGTTGCAAACCTTCTCGTTTGGGATCTTCTCCCACTGCATACAAAATTTTTTCTACAGCATCTTCAATATTACCGCGTTCAACAGGGGGAAAGCCAAGCTCAAACGATTGCAAAAAATCATCTGACCCAAATTTCTCTTGCATCATATCAATGAGGCTATGTTTGCCATTGCCGTTTGGGTGATTTTTACCATTCCCGTTGGGTTTCATTCTGTCACCACTCTTTCCATAAAAATCTTTAATAATTTGATTATATGAGCCTTTCGCAAATCTCACGATATATTTCACCATATCCTCATATAACCATTAGTCTTATCTCATGCCAAAAGCCTACAGTTGCACTTTGTGAATATCAGATTAGAATCATCATAATGTTATGAGTCGTTATAGGGATGATGAATGCCAGATATTATTGAAATAGACAACTTACGCCTGCGCTGTATGATAGGTTTTAGCGCCCATGAATTAAAAGACAAACAAGATGTGATAATTAGCCTAAAAATCCATGCCGATATGCACCTTGCAGAGCGCACTGATAACCCTGATGATATATTTAATTATCGTACCCTCTCCAAAGCGATTATCGCCCATGTGGAAGCCTCTCATTATAAATTGGTCGAGGCGCTCGCGGGGGCAATCGCACGGATATGCGTAGTAGACCATCACGCCCAATGGGTGCAAGTGCGCGTCCACAAGCCCAATGCCTTACGCTTTTCTGATAGTGTGGGTGTGGTGATAGAACGCACGAGAGAGGATTATGCATCATGACCATTTTTGAAACACTCCCAATTATCTATCTGGTGGTCGGCTCGAATATAGACCCAGAACGGCATCTGGCAGAGGCACTCGCATTGTTGCGCGGACGGTTTAATGTCTTGGCGGTGTCATCGGTCTATCAATCACCCGCCTTTGGGTTTGCCCAACAACCCGATTTTTTGGATATTGTGGTCAAAATTGCCACCCCCCTCTTGCCTGTTATCGTCAAAGAAAAATTGGAATTTATCGAAAAGCGACTAGGCAGAGACCGCGCCAACCAAGCTACTAAACATGGACCGCTCACGCTGGATATGGATATTTTGCTGTGGGGCGATGGCGATTTTTCGTTTGGCAACAAACCATGGCGTGTCCCACATGATAGCATCACCAAATATGCGGCAGTGGCGATTCCCCTAGCAGAAATCGCAGGGGATGTCATCCATCCATCAGAAAAAGTGACTATTAGCGAAATTGCCAGTCGGTTCACAGGGGCGCATGGGGTGAGTGTGCGTAGGGATGTCGTGCTAGAATAAACCCTACCCCAACGCCAAATATCCGATACAATGACCACGTTTTGTATGTCAATTTTAGGAGGCGATTTTTGGCGCTCACAGATTATTTACGCATTATTGTGCGTCGTGGTTGGATAATGATTTTGCTGGCAATCCTCGCAGGAGGGGCGGCATTTTTGATGAGTAGAGGGCAAACGCCCATCTATCGCTCGACACAAGTCGTTCAGATTCAAGCATCCCGCGCCGATTTGGGCTTGGCAGAGGCGAGTGTCCGCTTGGTAACACCCCTCACGGTATACCTTAATAGCCGTGAACGGGCGAGTGAAATTATCGAAAAACTCGATTTAGACATGCTCCCAGACCAATTACTCGGCAATTCTTATTTTGCCGCCGACCAATTGCGCCTAACCGTGCAAATTGATGTGGATAACCCCGATGGTGAACTGGCAAACCAGATTGCGCGTGAATGGGGACAAATTCTGGTTGACCGCCGCAACGCCATCAACCAAATTTCGCGCAGAGAAGACCGCGTAGATGCGATTTTGCCCGATTATCCGCGTTATACCCAACAATCACCCCGCCCCACCATTAGCCTTGCCATAGGCGCGATTTTGGGCTTTGTATTGGGTGCTATCCTCATTTTTGTGCTGGAATATGCCGAAAGCGGTGTCATCCGCAACGGGCAAGACCTCTCCCGCGCTACCAATGCCCCACTCATCGCCTCAATTCCACAGGAGTAAATGATATGACCCAATTAATCACCATCACCAATCCACAATCTGCCGTAGCTGAGGCGTATCGCACACTTCGCACCAATTTGATGTTTTATAGTGTGGATAAACCCCTGCATACCCTACTCATCACGGCGGTTTCTGCACCAGAAGATAAAAGCGAGATGGTCGCAAACTTGGCTGTGGCATTTGCCCAATCGGGACATAAGACCATTTTGGTAGATGCCGATTTGCGCCGTCCATCACAACAGTCCCTATGGGGTGTGAGTGGTGAACGCGGACTCATGACCATGATGACCGATGCGGCAACGATGGCAAATCCGCCGTTGGTCGCCACCAGTGTCGAAAATCTGAGCCTGCTCCCTAGCGGTACATTGCCCACAATTCCCGCCGATGTATTGAGCAATCAGCGCATGGGCGATATTATCGGTGTCCTCAAGGCGCGTGCCGATTACGTGCTATTCGATGCACCGCCCGTCCTGAGTGCCACCGATGCCGTCCTATTGGGGAGCAGAATGGATGGCGTGATTTTGGCGATACGCGCAGGCAAAACGCGCCGTGACCATCTGGCACAAGCCCAACAAGCCCTTGCGCGGGTGCATGTACGCCTATTGGGGACGGTCCTCACCAACGCCCCCCGTGAGCGTAGCCAAAAATATTAGGTTTTAGAAAATAATCACTCACGGGCGACTATTATGTCGCCTCACATTTTACATCTCGGTTGTAGGGGCATAACGCATCATATCCGCCTCAAAAGGAGCATTTTGCATGAAAGGTCTTATCCTTAGTGGGGGCAAAGGCACACGCCTATACCCACTCACTTATACCCAAGCCAAGCAACTCATCCCACTGGCAAATTTGCCTGTATTGGTGCGCGTCATTCACACCATGCGCGAGGCGGGCATCACCGAAATTGGCATCGTGGTTGGGGATACCGCCCCACAAATTCAAGATGTCCTGTCTAAGCGCAACGATTTACGCGATATGAAATTCACCTATATTCGCCAATTGAGTCCCGATGGATTGGCACATGCGGTAAAAATCTCACACGACTTTTTGGGTGATGACCGTTTTGTGATGTTCTTGGGCGATAATGTGATTCAGGGGGGCATTAGCCCACTCATCCGCCAATTTGCAGAAAGCGATTGGAACAGCCAAATCGTATTAAAAGCCGTCCCGATAGAAAATGCGCGGAGCTATGGCATTGCCCAATTGCGCGAGGATGGCAGTATAGAACGCCTCATCGAAAAACCACAAAATCCTCCATCCAATTTGGCGCTGGTGGGCATTTATATGTTTGACCACACCATTTTTGAAGCCATCAACAATATTAAGCCATCCCCGCGTGGTGAATACGAAATCACCGATGCCATTCAGTGGCTCATCGAACACGATTTTAGTGTGTATCCCTATGTGCATGATGGCTGGTGGGTAGATACAGGTAAGGCGGTAGATATGCTCATTGCCAACGACCATGTGCTACATGACCTTGTGCCAAATATTCACCCCACGGCGGTTATCGAAAATTCGCAACTCGATGTGCGTGTCACCGTAGAGGAAGGCGCAATCATCCGCAATAGCACGGTACGCGGACCGACCATCATCGGTGCGAATACACTCATCGAAAATAGTTATGTGGGACCGTTCACCAGCATCTATTACAACGTGAAGGTCATTAATTGCGAGGTGGAGCATAGCATCATCTTAGAAGATAGCGTCCTCAGCGACCTACCTGCCCGCCTGCAAGATAGCCTGATTGGGCGCAAGGCGCGGGTCACACGGGATAATACCCTGCCCCGTGCGCTAAAAATGAACTTGGGCGATAACAGCGATATTCGGATTCGTTAACTACCAATTGATTTATCCCATAGGCTATGTTATCATCTCACGACAATTTATATAGTACACTCATCAAGAGCGACAGAGAGATATGGCTCAACGAAGTCGCGGCAACCCCCGAAGCATCGGGTCGGTGCTAAGTCCATCAGAGGCAACTCTGGAAGATGAGCGCGAAACGTAAATATGTCGTCAAACGCGCCTCTTCATCATATCATGGAGAGGCGTTTTTAGTTGAATTTCTAAGGAGCAAGCAGTGAGTAGTTCGTCGAGTTTTATGTCGTCCCCACAATACTTCTATACATCCGAATCGGTGTCCGAAGGGCATCCAGACAAGATGTGCGACCAAATTTCAGATGCTGTCCTCGATGCCATTTTAGAACAAGACCCTATGGCGCGTGTGGCATGTGAAACAGCTACCACCACAGGCGTGGTCTTTGTGTTTGGCGAAATTTCGACCCGCGCCTATGTGGATATTGAAAAATTAGTGCGCGAAACGGTCACCAATATCGGCTATACACGCGGTAAATATGGCTTCGATGCCGAAACATGCGCCGTGATGGTCTCTATCAAAGAACAATCGCCAGACATCGCCCAAGGAGTAGATAAAGCCCTCGAAATTCGTCAAGGTGATATGACCGATGCTGAGATTGATGCTACAGGTGCAGGCGACCAAGGCATGATGATTGGGTTTGCATGTGATGAAACCCCAGAATATATGCCCCTCACCATCGCCCTTTCGCACAAATTGGTGCGCCGACTGAGCGAAGCCCGCAAAAGTGGCGAAATTGATTGGTTGCGCCCCGATGCCAAGAGCCAAGTCACAGTGGAATATGCCTATGGCAAACCCAAACGGGTAGACACCATTGTCGTCTCTACCCAACATGCACCAGAAATCTCTGAGGCAGAAATCCGTGCGACTATCATTGAACGCATTATCAAGCGGGTTGTCCCTGCAGAACTCATTGACGAAGAAACCCACATTTTCGTGAACCCCACTGGGCGGTTTGTCACGGGTGGTCCAATGGGCGATGCTGGTCTGACCGGTCGTAAAATCATCGTAGATACCTATGGTGGTGTGGCACGTCATGGCGGTGGGGCTTTTAGCGGAAAAGACGCAACAAAAGTTGACCGTAGCGCCGCATACATGGCTCGCTATATCTCCAAAAATGTCGTGGCGGCTGGGCTTGCTACCCGTTTTGAATTGCAAGTGTCGTATGCCATCGGCGTATCGCACCCCACATCGTTGGCTGTCGAAACATTTGGCACGGGTGTCATTGAAGACGAAAAAATCGTTGCACTCATCCGCAAACATTTTGATATGCGCCCGGCGGCAATCATCCGCGACCTAGACCTGCGCCGTCCCATTTATAAGCAAGTGGCGGCATACGGGCATTTTGGTCGTGAAGACATCAATGTCCCTTGGGAACGCACCGACAAAGCCGAAATTCTGCGTAAAGAAGCAGGCTTGTAATCACTATTCATCACCAACAAAAAACGGATGGTTATATGCCATCCGTTTTTGATTTATGCTAAAATGAACTCATAGGTAATGGAGAACCGAAAACAAATTCATAGGATTATGTCAATAACGCATCATTAAAC
>Ga0163154_10005280_pt1 | contig 16490 bp, 13 predicted proteins | sample OliLakLV19MP9P1_FD_148649 | JGI IMG/M metagenome (GOLD analysis project Ga0163154, IMG submission 148649) | Freshwater microbial mat bacterial communities from Lake Vanda, McMurdo Dry Valleys, Antarctica - Oligotrophic Lake LV.19.MP9.P1 | ecosystem: Environmental > Aquatic > Freshwater > Lake >... | reverse complement strand
TAGCCAGCCCAGGCAACAATCGAGACTTCGCCCTCGGTCTTGCCAATTTCCTGCTTGAGGGTACTGCCTGGTTGGTTGCCGCCCGCTGGTGCATTGGCTCCACACGCCGCCATCACGCACGCCAGCCCGATGTGGATAATCACACGGAGTTTGTTGAGCATCTTGATCTCCTCTTTTGTATAAGAACCAAGAACCGCCCTCACCCCCCGGCCGCTCTCCCACTGGCAGAGGGGCGGCGCAGCAGGGGTGAGGGAAGAACCGAGAACCAAAAAGTTGTGTACCGACCTTGCTCGCAAGCTATTCTGACTCCTGACGCCTGACTCCTGACGCCTTGCTTGGCTCCTGACTCCTAACTACTCTCGTTTACCCCAACGCCTGCGCCAGCGCCGCATCGAAGATCGCCAGCCCTTTATCAAGCAGTGCATCCTCAATGGTGAGCGGCACCAGAATACGAACAACATTGCCATATAAGCCAGCTTTGAGCAGCAGTAGCCCTGCCTCACGAGCAGCGACGACCATGCGATCAACGAGATCGGCGGCTGGCTCTTTGGTTTCCCGGTCGCGCACGATCTCGATGGCCAGCATCGCTCCCAGCCCGCGTACATCACCGATCTGTGGGTAGCGAGCTTGCAACCCTTCCAGATGAGCGCGCAATCGGTTGCCAAGGCGCTGGCCCTGTTCGAGTACATGTTCCTGATCGAAAATATCGAGCACGGCCAGGGCAGCAGCGCACGCAAGCGGATTGCCTGCATATGTTCCGCCCAGCCCACCAGGAGCTGGCGCATCCATCACATCTGCACGCCCAATCACGCCCGAGAGCGGCAATCCACCAGCCAGGCTCTTGGCAATCGTGATCAGATCCGGCTCAACGCCGCTATGTTCAATCGCAAATAGTTTTGCGGTGCGCCCAAAGCCACTCTGCACCTCATCGGCGATCAGCACAATACCATGGCGAGCCGTGATTGCCCGTAGCTCACGCAGATACTCTGGCGGTGCTGGAACGAAGCCACCCTCACCAAGCACTGGCTCGATGATCACCGCTGCCACACGCTCGGGAGCAACATTCGTCTCGAAGAAATCGTGGAGCGCCGTCAACGCCCGATCAGTCGTCCAGCCGCGATATGCATATGGGAAGGGCACCTGGTAGATTTCTGGCGCGAACGGGCCAAAATTCTGCTTATACGGCTTGGCCTTGCCCGTCATCGACATGCCAAGCAGTGTGCGGCCATGGAAGCTATTCGCATAGGTGATAATGGCTGCACGATTGGTTGCCGCACGAGCGATCTTGACGGCATTCTCGGTTGCTTCGGCCCCTGTGGTAAAGAAAATACTCTTGACCGGCCCACTGATTGGCGCACGTGCATTCAGTTGCTGGGCAAGCTGAATATATGGCTCGTACATTGCAACCTGGAAGCAGGTATGCGAAAGCCGCTGAAGCTGCGCCTGGACTGCCTGCACAACCCTTGGGTGATTATGGCCGATATTGAGCACGCCAATGCCGCCAACAAAATCGATATACTCATTGCCGTCCACATCCCATAACAACGCCCCTTCGGCTCTATCGGCCACGATTGGGTGCGTGTTACCGACACCGCGCGGAATCGCCGACGCACGTGCGGCCAGCAGACCCTCAGTACGGGTCGCGGTCTCGATCATTGCACTGCTCCTCTGGTTAGCCGGAAATGTGTACGCTATTCTACCATGCCTGCCCTGACACGGTGACACGGTGAACCCTTGAGTTGGTGACATGGTGCAGGGGTGACATGGTGACTTGGTGACAGTGCTGGATTGTTGCTGTACAACTTCGATCAAGCTCTTGTCACCGTGTCAGATGTCAATTGTATGGGGATCTCATCGTGCGAGATCAATCATCGATGATCGCACGCTCAATTCGTGCTTGGCAGCGCTCATGTGCTTCACGAGTCATTTCATGAAGGATTCGATGCTGATCGAATCGATTAGGATGGACATCCTCCATAGGCACGCGCACGCAATTGCTCATATGACGTAGTATCCACCATCGGCTTGGAAGACAACACCATTTAATTTCTTCGTCAGTATTGCCCATACTGGAGTACCATGCTATGCTTCCAATTAAAGTCGTAAAAAACACAAGATGAACACCCTTTCCCTCGTGATATACCGAACATAGTATGCTTAATGCAAGTATTTGAGAAATAGAGCATATGACTCTCACACCATATCATACAAAGTATCTTGCACATAGCCTTACATTACGCTTTCCACCCGATAGCGACGAACGGCTTACTGGTGCTGTTGCTAGTGCACAAGTTGATTTGAATCCACACCAGGTCGATGCCGCATTGTTTGCCTTCAAATCACCACTTTCAAAGGGGGCTTTGCTTGCTGATGAAGTTGGCCTAGGCAAGACAATCGAGGCAGGTTTAGTGCTCTCGCAAAAGTGGGCTGAACACAAACGCCGTATTCTGGTTATCACACCCTCAAATCTTCGCAAACAATGGTTTCAGGAACTCACTGAAAAATTCTTTTTGCCCTGCCGTATTCTTGAGTCGAAATCGTATGGCTCCTCGATAAAACAGGGCAATGCGCGGCCGTTTGATGGGCGGGAAGTTATCATCTGCTCGTATCAATTCGCTCGTACCAAAGCGAACGACATCCGCATGACACCATGGGATGTCGTGGTCATTGATGAGGCTCATCGTCTGCGTAATGTGTATAAACCAAGTAATGTTATTGCCAACACACTCAAACAGGCACTTATAGGCAGGCACAAGTTGCTACTTACTGCCACACCACTCCAAAATTCACTCCTCGAATTATATGGCCTTGTTAGCTTTATCGACGAACATACCTTTGGCGATCTGAAGAGCTTCCGAGATCAGTTTGCCAATCTCAATCAGGACCAGGTCTTTCAGACGCTGAAAGCTCGGCTCAAACCGATCTGCCATCGCACCTTACGCCGACAAGTAACTGCATACATTCCGTACACAAAGCGGCTGCCGATCGTCGAGGAGTTTACGCCTGGAGAGAGCGAGGATGTGCTGTATGATCTCGTCTCAGAATATCTGCGACGCCCTGATCTACAGGCGCTCCCAGCTAGCCAACGCTCACTCATTACCCTGGTGCTGCGTAAACTGCTAGCCTCTTCTACGTTCGCTATTGCTGGTGCCTTGACATCTATGTCGAAACGTCTCAAAGCGAAGATTTCTCGCCAGGCGCTGTATGATCAACTCACAGATGAACTTGACAATGACTATGAGACATTAGATGAGACAGCAGAAGAATGGCCAGACGATACTGTTGAGCAGACCGTTAGCGATGCCGAACGTGCAGCAATTGAGCATGAAATCAAAGATCTTGATGCCTTTGCTAGCCTTGCGAGTTCGATTGAACACAACGCAAAAGGCACTGCGCTGCTGAAAGCCTTGCAGGTGGCATTTGCGAAAGCTCGTGAGCTTGGTGCGGCAGAGAAGGCGATTATCTTCACAGAATCGCGGCGAACCCAGGATTACCTGTTGCGTCTACTAGATAATAGCCCATTTGCCAAGGGAATTGTGCTGTTTAATGGCTCGAATACGGATGACCGATCCAAGCATATCTACAACCAGTGGGTTGAGCAGCACAAGGGAACCGATCATGTGACCGGCTCGCGTACCGCCGATATGCGTTCAGCGCTTGTGGATTATTTCCGAGGGCAAGGCCGGATCATGATCGCTACCGAAGCTGGAGCGGAAGGAATCAATCTGCAATTCTGCTCGCTCGTGGTGAATTATGATCTGCCATGGAATCCACAGCGCATTGAGCAGCGCATTGGCCGTTGCCATCGCTATGGTCAAAAATATGATGTGGTTGTGGTTAATTTCCTTAATCGTAAAAATGCAGCTGATCAGCGTGTTTTCGAGTTGCTCTCCGAGAAGTTCCAGCTCTTTGAAGGTGTGTTCGGCACCAGTGATGAAGTGCTTGGTGCAATCGAATCGGGCGTAGATTTTGAGAAGCGGATTGCAAATATTTATCAACACTGCCGCCATCCGGATGAGATTAAGAACGCCTTTGATCAACTCCAACGGGAACTCAGTCTGGAGATTAATGCGTCCATGACGCGTACACGTCAGCAGTTACTTGAGAATTTTGATGACGAAGTACGCGAGAAGCTCAAGATTCGCGATGAAGCTGCCAAAGACTATCTCTCTCGTTACGAACGGCTGCTGATGCAGCTCACTCAGCATGAGTTGAATGGCCATGCTGAATTTCGAAATGATGTCAGTTTTGAATTAAAGAGTCAGCCCTTCCCACAACAGGCTCACAATATTTCACTTGGGCATTATGAGTTGCCACGCCGCTCTGGCGAAGCTCATCTGTATCGCCTTAATCACCCACTAGCAGAAGCCCTGATTGCACAGGCAAAAAATCGTGAACTGCCCACGGCAGAGATCTGCTTCAATTATGGCCTTCACGATGGCAAGATTAGCCTGCTAGAACCGCTTATTGGAAGGTCTGGGTGGCTTACAAGTGCGCTGCTTAGCGTCGAGTCACTTGAACAGGCAGAAGATCATATCATTTTTGCAGCAATCACTGATGATGGGCAAATGCTGAATGAAGATATCGCTACCCGCTTGCTGACTCTCCCTGGAACAAGCGCGAATCTTGTGTTGTCTGAGGTTCCAGCAACAACTAGTAGTGCGCTTGGCGCATACACACAAGGGCGCCAGGATGCTATCCAGCGGTTGATTTCTGAGCGTAATGCTCGCTTCTTTGAAGCGGAGGCCGATAAACTGGATGGCTGGGCAGATGACCTGAAAAGTGGCCTTGAGCGTGAAATTAAGGAGATCGACCGTCAGATCAAGGAGGCTCGTCGTATTGCCACGGCTGCGCTGACCCTTGAAGAGAAACTATCTGGTCAGAAACAAGTCAAGGCGCTTGAAGCACTCCGTAATCAAAAGCGCCGTTCGCTCTTTGATGCACAGGATCAAGTTGATCAGCAGCGTGAGGCGCTGATTGCAGATATTGAAGGTAAGCTGAACCAGGTATCGATCTTGAAAAGGCTCTTCACAATACGATGGGTGTTGCAATGAGTACAACCGATCCAATCGAGACTCCAGCAGAGTCGCTCACTCGGCAGATCGTTGAGCGTCTGATTGCGGAAGGACTGATTAGTAAGTATTCTGCCCATGAGCTCCAGTCCAAGCTCGCTACTGGCAAGCTTCGTGCGGAAGATTGGCGCTTGCTGGTCGAGTTGAGTTCACATAAGGAGCGCAAGCAATGAGTGTCGCACCACTAAAAAAGCTCACGATCACGCATCTGCGCGGCGCGGTCGAGCCGTTTGAGCTACCCTTCGAGAAAGACAAAAAGCTCACGATTGTCTATGGCGAAAATGGAACAGGTAAATCCACGATCTGCGATGCACTTGAGTTCCTGAGTAAGGGCAAGGTCGGGTCGCTCGATAATCGTGGCCTGGGTAAGACCAACCAGTATTGGAACGCGGTCAGTAAATCAGCTGCTGATGTTTCAGTTACCCTGGAAACTAGCAACTCGACCTGCCGTGCCTGGATGGTGAAGAGCGATGTGGTTGCTCAACCAGCTGATGCACGGCCCCGTGTCGAAGTACTGCGGCGCACTCAGATCCTGGCCTTGCTAGAGGCACGCCCGGGCGAGCGCTATGAAGCGATCCGCCGCTTTGTCGATGTCTCTCCAATTGAAGAATCAGAAAATTCGTTACGCCAGCTCATCCGTAGTATGAACAATAGCCGCAACACTGCCGCTACACGGATTCTTGAAAATCGTGAGGCGATCATCCAATTCTGGCAGGTGGCGGGTAGCCCTGGTTCCAATCCATTCGTTTGGGCCGAGGCTGAGGTGCGGCGCGATCCAGAGGCCGCTGACCCTGAGTTGGCTGCGCTTAATACGCTAGAAATGGCCTACCTACGCCTAAAAACTCATCCAGCTCGCCTGCTTGCTGCAACCGACGAACTCGAGCGCGTGCGTGCTACCGTTGCTACGGCGGAGGCGCAGGCCACTGCTCAGCTCCAGAATGTTGCACAAAACGCAGGCGAGACAATCGGTGTATTGCAAGCAGCGCAACACTATCTCCAGCTACATCCTGGTCTAGAGTATTGCCCACTCTGTGGCAGTGCTGATGCTGCACAGGGCCTTGCAGAGCGCATCGATCAACGGCTCAGCATTTTTGAGACGCTTCAGCAAACTCTTGAGCGCAAAGCCCAAGCTGAAGCACAACTTGCGCAAACTCAACAACAACGACAGGTATTTGCATCGGTCGCTAGAGCTGATGTAGAAGCCTTCGAACAAGTTCGCACCACATTCTCTTGGTCGCCTGAGGTGCGGCTACCTGTTAATCCTGCCCCACTCTCAGTTAAGGCGCTTGATGCATGGTTGGCGGTCACAGCTGAACTGCCCGCACAATGGCAGCAGATTGCTGCAACACGACAAAGTCAAGGTCAGTTCCTAGCGACGCTTAAACAAGCGCTCACAACGCTCAATAGCAATATGCTTGGTCAGGTCGAACTTGATCTGCTGCTGCCAAAACTCGAACAAGCGCTGACGATCATCGAAAAGGAGCGCAAAGATTTCTCGGATGAACTGCTCATCAAGATAGCCGGTGAAGTAGGACGTATCTATGAGGAGGTGCATCCTGGCGAAGGCTTGAACGCAATTAGCCTTGAACTTGACCCGAAGAAGCGCGCCTCACTGGAGATGAGTTCTCGTTTTGGTGGTAAGAGTGGCCCGCCCCAAGCATATTTTAGTCAGTCGCACCTTGATACACTTGGTCTCTGTATCTTTCTGGCGCTTGCTAGTTTTGATGATCCAGCCAATACGATTCTTGTCCTCGATGATGTGCTGGCCAGTGTCGATGAGCCGCATGTTGATCGTTTGATTGGCATGCTCCATAGTGAAGCGCTCAAGTTTCGCCACTGTCTGATCACAACCCACTATGGGCCTTGGAAGCATAAGCTGCGCTGGGGCTGGATCAAAAACGGGCAATGCCAGTTTGTTGAGCTATCAAAATGGAGCAATACCGGCGGCATGCAGCTCATTCGAAGTGTTCCCGATGTCGAACGGCTCAAAGCATTACTCGCAGAAAGTCCGCCCGACCCGCAGTTGGTCTGCGCAAAAGCAGGGGTGATCCTCGAAGCAGCGCTGGACTTTCTCACCCAACTGTATGAGTGTTCAGTTCCGCGTCGCCCAGGCGGCTTATATACATTGGGTGACCTGCTCCCTGCAATTGATAAAAAGCTCCGTAAGGCTCTGCGCGTTGAAGTACTGATCAATGGCGGTTTGGCTGGTGTGCCAAGCTACCAGAGTATTGATCTCTCAGTCATTCTTGATGAGTTGCTGCGCATTGCCCAGACTCGGAATGTGATTGGTTGCCACTTTAATGCAATTGCCTTCGATCTACTTGAGACTGATGCGATCCATTTCGGCAGCCAGGCATTAGCGTTGATCGAAGCACTTGCCGATGCCGATGCTGGTTGGCCGAGAAGCGCGAAGTCGGGGGCTTATTGGGCCAATGCAGGCCAGACCCGACGATTGTATCCGTTGAAGCAGCCTTCGTGAAAGCGCGAAATATCGTGTACTCTACTACTTGCGGGGTATAATAGAACAGTGTCGCAAGCGTGAGGAGCAGAACTATGACAGTCGTGGAAATTTTGGAGCAGGCAAAGGTGCTGAGTATCCAGGAACGCAAGACACTGGTAAAGCTATTGGTAGATATGCTAGATACGCCTACGATACCATTGACACCCCACCGGATTACCGAGTTGCGTGGATTGGGAAAAGAGATCTGGACAGGCATTGATGCCCAGGCATATGTGGATCAGCTCCGTGACGAGTGGGATCAGCAGCCATGATCTTGAGTAAAGCGCTTAAAGACGTTCGTCAACTCTACCTTGAGACAGCACCGCTCATCTATTATGTTGAGGAGCATCCGACCTATCTGGCGACGATGGATGCGTTGATTGCAGCTGTGGATCAAGCTTCGATTGTGCTCGTCAGCTCCGTGATAACGCTAACCGAAGTATTGACGCAGCCGATCAGACTAGGCAATACTCAGCTTGTGCAGTCGTATAGATCCATTCTCAGTAATAGCAATGGTTTTCGCCTGTTGGCAGTGACAGCAGAAACTGCTGATGTGGCCGCGAACCTGCGTGCCCGCTATGCGTTGCGTACCCCCGATGCGCTCCATGTGGCTACCGCCATTACCACCGGCTGTGATGCTCTCGTGACAAATGACGCGGCTCTGCGACGAGTTGCCGAGTTGCGTGTGTTTCTGCTTGATGATCTTGAGCCTGATCCACCCACCGCTTAGCCTCTCTTCAGTTATAGATCTCCTGAGGTGTCTGTGACCCCAAAGCAAAAGCTTGAACTAACCTGGATCGGGAAAGAACACCGCTCGCGTTTGGAGCCACGCATCCTGCTTGAAGATCCAGCACTGAGCTACCATGCTACCCAGCGCGTCACCGAACAGGATAGCTTTGATAACAAGCTCATCCAGGGCGATAACCTACTGGCGCTGAAAGCACTGGAAGCTGAATATACCGGCAAGATCAAGTGTGTGTTTATCGACCCGCCCTACAATACTGGCAGCGCCTTTACCCATTATGACGATGGCATTGAACATTCACTCTGGCTCTCGCTGATGCGCGACCGGCTGGAAATTATTCGTAAGCTGCTCGCCGATGATGGTTCGCTGTGGATTACGATTGACGATAATGAGGCCCACTATCTCAAGGTGCTGTGTGATGAGATTTTTGGACGGGCTAATTTTGTGTCATCGGTTGTGTGGATGAAACGGGTGTCTCCTGCTAATGATGCGAAGTATTTTAGTTCTGATCATGATTTCATTCTTGTCTACGCTAAGGAAAAAGTTTCTTGGATACCGAACCGACTTCCTAGAGGCGAGCAGCAAAACCAATACTATAAGAATCCAGATAATGACCCAAGAGGTTCTTGGAATTCTGTCACTTATACCGGAAATAAAACCCGAGCAGAGCGTCCAAACCTATATTATGGTATTAAGAACCCTAATACTGGAGAGATAGTGTATCCGCCAGATACGCTTACTTGGAGATATGGAACTGACACACACGCAAAAAATGAAGCAAATCAATTGCTGTACTGGGGGAAGGATGGATCTTCAAGGGTTCCCCGTCTGAAAATGTTTCTTACTGATGCAGAGGCTATTGTTCCGAGGAGTGTTTGGTCAAATAATGAGGCTGGTAGTACCCAGACCTCAATGCTAGAACAAAAGACACTATTTTCAGAGCCTTTCGCTACGCCAAAGCCGGAATTACTCCTCCAACGTATCATCCACATCGCCACCAACCCCGGCGACCTCATCATCGATTCGTTCGCTGGTAGCGGCACGACTGGTGCAGTCGCACACAAGATGGGCCGCCGCTGGATCATGATCGAACTCGGCGATCATGCTATCACCCATATTGTGCCACGCCTACACAAAGTGATCGATGGAACCGATCCCGGCGGTATCACCAAAACAGTGGATTGGCGGGGCGGCGGTGGCTTCCGCTTCTACCGGCTGGCACCCTCGTTGTTGGAACAGGATCGCTGGGGCCAGTGGGTGATCAACAAACAATACAATGCCGCAATGTTGGCCGAGGCGCTGTGTAAGCTGGAGGGCTTCAGCTATGCGCCAAGTGAGACACTGTACTGGCAGCATGGCCATTCCACCGAGCGCGACTTCATCTATGTCACGACGGCTACACTCAACCACGAGCAGATTCAGCAACTTGCCGATGAGGTTGGGCCAGAGCGTAGCCTGCTGGTGCTTTGCTCGGCCTTCCGTAGCACTGCTGAGCACCCGAACCTGACGATCAAGAAGATCCCGCGCCAGGTACTTTCGCGCTGCGAATGGGGCCACGACGATTACTCGCTGCGGGTCGAGAATCTGCCCAAAGCAACCCAGCGGCCCACACAGATGGATCTATTCGCTGATGAACCACGCGGGCACGGATAAGGATCATATATGTACCTTGATCGGATTATATTGCAAAACATTCGTGGCTTTCAGGAACTCAATTTCTCACTCGCCCGACCAGATGGAAGTTACGCTGGCTGGACTGTCTTCACCGGCGATAATGGTTCAGGCAAAAGCACGCTGCTCAAGGCAATCGCCATCTGCCTGACCGGGCGGGACACAGCGCGTGCTTTACAACCTAGCTTCAATCGTTGGGTACGCCACGGAGCGCCCGCTAACGAGGGAGCGATTCAGCTTGAGATTGTGCGGGTTGAAGGCGACGATGAACTAACCAAACAGGGCCGAAATCCACCACAGCACTTTTCGGCGCGGATCAATCTCCAGAATGGCGGCAAAGAGACAATCCTTCAAACAGATAGTGCATCGTCAAAAACGAAAACCCCTAATCGCACCATCTGGGCACAGATGCAGCAGGATGGTTTGCTTGTGGCTATGGTCCTTTTCGGCGCGTGTTTGGTGCTTCGTCTGAGGCCACCCAGATGATGGTTTCATCGACAACCGCTCGCTTTGCGACAATGTTTCAGGAGGCTGCCTCGCTCGCCGAGGCGGACCGCTGGTTACGCGAGCTCCAGTTCAAGGCATTGGAACAGCGGCAGGCAGAGCGTGAGCAGCTTCGTTTGCTCGTGGAGTTGCTTAATGATGATCTGATGCCAAACCAACTGCGCGTTGAACGGGTCGATTCAGATGGATTATGGCTTTCAGATCGTAATGGGATTGAATTAGCCTGGACAGAGATGAGCGATGGCTACCGCGCAATGCTTGCACTGCTCGTAGATATTATTCACCACCTGATCGAGGCCTATACTATCAAGGATTTGACTGCTCGTGATTCAGAGGGGAAACTGTACATCACTCGCAGTGGCGTGGTTCTGATTGACGAAGTAGATGCCCATCTTCATCCAGAGTGGCAGCGCGAGATTGGTTTCTGGCTGAAGCGTCGTTTCCCAAATATCCAGTTTATTGTCACCACCCACAGCCCAATCATCTGTCAGGCTGCCGACCCAAATGGTCTCTTTGTCTTGCCAGAGCCTGGTAGTGATGAGCAGCCTCGTGCGTTGGATAAAGCGGAATACAACACAGTGATCGTATCACGCCCCGATACTATTCTGCTCACCCCAGCGTTCGGTCTACAGAACACTCGCTCACCGGAAGCTGTTGATGCACGTAGCGAGTACGCACGGCTCCAGTCTAAGCAGCGCGCCACTGGAAAGCTTAGCAACGCTGAGCAGGAGCGTATTACCGAGTTGGAGATCTTCGCACTCAACGACGAGGAGCTCTAGCAAAATGAACCGTTACGTCAATGCTATTGCTGGTCGCCTGAGCTTACGCCCACCCCAGCGTCGCTCACTAGAGATCCTCGACCGCATTACCGAGATCATCTTACTCAAGAGCCAGATCGACACACGATCATTGCTGGAAATCTTGCGGAGTGAGTATCCATCGGTAACAGATTTCGAGCGCGAGTTCCCATCACTGTGTTTTGCACTGGCTACTGGCGTTGGCAAGACTCGACTGATGGGCGCGTTCATCAGCTACCTGCATCTTGCACATGGGATCAATAACTTTTTTGTGCTGGCCCCCAATTTGACAATTTACAACAAGTTGATCACCGATTTCACACCCAATACGCCAAAATATGTCTTTAAGGGTATTGCAGAATTTGCAACCGATGCGCCAGAGATCATTACTGGTGACAACTATGAGTCGCGGGCAGGCACTCTTTTTGATCAGTTGGTTCGCTGCAAGATCAATATCTTCAATATCTCTAAAATCAATTCAGAGGTGCGTGGCGGCAAGGCTCCACGGATTAAGCGGCTCTCTGAGTACCTTGGCGATAGCTACTTCAACTACCTGGCTGAGCTACCCGATCTGGTGCTACTGATGGATGAGTCGCACCGTTATCGAGCCAGCGCAGGGATTCGCGCACTCAATGAACTCAAGCCAATCCTTGGCTTGGAGCTGACAGCAACACCATATGTTGAGACGAACCGAGGCGCAGTGCCATTCAAGAATGTGATCTACGACTACCCGCTCAGTACTGCAATGGCCGATGGCTTTGTCAAGGAACCAGCTGTTGTCACGCGCAAAGACTTTAATCCGGCTGGGATGTCGCCCGACGCGATCGAGCGGCTAAAGCTTGAAGATGGTGTGCGCCTCCACGAGAGCGTCAAGGTGGAGTTGGAAACCTACGCGAGAGAGAGTGGCAACGCCATCGTCAAACCGTTTCTACTCGTGATTGCCCGTGATACGACCCATGCTAGCCAACTCCTCACACTCATACAATCCGAGGGTTTCTTTGAGCGACGTTATGTGGATAAAGTGATCCAGGTCGATTCAAGCAGAACCGGCGCTGATGAGGAGCAGATGATCGAGCGTCTACTCAAGGTTGAGCAGACCAGCGAGCCAACCGAGATCGTCATTCATGTCAACATGCTGAAAGAAGGTTGGGACGTTATGAACCTGTATACAATTGTTCCGCTGCGAGCGGCCAACGCCCGCATCCTGATCGAGCAGTCGATCGGGCGCGGCCTCCGCCTACCATATGGGAAGCGTACTGGCGTCACCGCAATCGATCAGCTCAATATCGTTGCCCACGACAAATTTCAGGAGATTGTCGATGAAGCCAATCGACCTGGATCGAAAATTCACCTGAAGTCGGTGATTCTGGATGACACACAACTCACCCAGAAGCTCGAAACACTTGTCTCACAACCAAATCTAGCTACAAAACTCGGGCTCCAACCGCAGCACTTGACCAGCAACACAATCAATGCAGGTTCGAGTGAGCGGCCTGTTTTTACAAAGCCTGGCGATCAACAAGTAGCTCAGATCGTCTATCAGGTTATTCAAAAACTAGAATATCAGCCCCAAAAGCTACCAAGTGTTGAACACTTGAAGCAGCCGAGCATCCAAGCAGAAATTATCAAAGCAGTCGAGGCACTGGCAACACCGGCGCAGCTAGTACTGGAAGAGATCGGCGAAAAACCTGACATCGCCGCGATTGTCGCACAGACGGTAGAAACCGTTATCCAGCAGACCATCAATATTCCACGCATCCTGGTGGTTCCAACTGGTGAAGTGCGATCTGGATTTAGGCCATTTACCCTGGATCTGACATCGCTGAACTATCTCGCACCATCGGATGAGTTAGTGGCCTATCAGTTGCGTACGGGTCAGCGTGATGTTATTGCCATGGGCAAGGGCAGTGTTGAGGAGCAACGGCTAGAGGATTATATTGTCAGTGGTCTGATCGACTTTGACGACATCTCCTATGATAATCACGCAGACTTGCTGTATGACTTGGCAACGCAGACCGTAAATCACTTTCAATCGTATCTTTCCCATGAAGAAACTGGCAAAGTGCTCCGTTTTTATCAGCGCGAGATTGCTCGTTTCATCCATGCCCAGATGCAGAGTCACTATTGGGAGCAAGCAACCGACTATGAGGTTGTGATTAGTAAAGGCTTCAGTGAGCTCAAGTCAAGTGCGTACACTCACGCCATCAATGAGCAGCCAATAGCCTACCAGATATCACCAGCGGACAAGAGCAACATGGCCAAGTACCTGTTTGGCGGCTTTACCCGCTGCCTCTACGCTGTACAAAAGTTCGACTCAGATGCCGAGCGTCGCCTCGCGAGTATCCTGGAGCGCGAGTCGCTCAGATGGTTCAAGCCCGCCCTTGGTCAGTTTCAGATCTACTATCGCGACAGCGCCGATCAGCGAGAATACCAGCCCGACTTTGTCGCTGAGGCAGTTGATGCAATTTACATGCTTGAGCCCAAGGCCAGTAATCAGATGGACGACCCAATTGTCCTGGCAAAACGAGATGTGGCGGTTATATGGTGTGCAAGGGCGACTGGGCATGCGGCAAGCTATGGTGGCAAACCCTGGCGCTATGCCCTGATTCCACATGATACTATCGCCGAGAATATGACACTGGCTGGACTTGTGCAGCGTTATGGCGTGCGTGATTGATCTGAATGCGATAGCAGTAATAAGGCCAGGGTTGTAGCGGCGCATCCTGATCGCAGCAATACTATGAACAATCGCGTTCACCATCGTTAGATACAATATCACCTGGCCACTTGGTCAAACACGGTCACCTTGTCACCTGGTCAGCCTGTCACCTGGTCAAAAACGTCACCTGGTCACGTTGTCACGGAATCGCAACCGGTGCTGCTGTCTCAATCCAATCGCGGTAGAGCTGATCGAGTTGGCAGCTACAGGCTTGTTCGGCAGTGCCAAGCAGATCGGCCCCGTTCACAAACCCATAGCGATGATCGGCATAGTAGCTCTTTAGGAATCGCCCAAATGCATCATCACCGATCTGGTTGCGTAACGCCTGGAAGAACAATGCACCCTTGGAATACACAATCGGGTAATAGTTGCGAATCTTCTGGTTCGGCTGTTTGACAACAGTATCGCGCTTGGCTGCCCGCACACCCCGATACGATTTCCGAAACTGTTCGAGTTCTGCATTGGCTGCCTCACGGCCTGTGATCGCCTCGGCATAGATCACCTGTGAATAGGATGCCAATGCCTCGTCCATCCAGGCCTCATTCTGAACATTATTACCAACCAGGCTGTACCACCACTGATGAGCGACCTCGTGGGCGATCACAATTTCGAGTTGGCCTGGTTTGCGATACAAGCGCTGTTCGATCAGAGTGATGCCAGGGTATTCAACTCCCAGAAACGTCCCGGCATCGACAGGCACAAGATCGAATTCTGCCAATGGGTAGCGGCCAAATTGCGTGTTATACACCTGAATGGCATTGACTGCCGCCCGCAGCGCTGCCTGCCCACCCGCCTCATTGCCTGGCAGGTAGTAGGCATTGACCTTTGTACCAGCAACATCAGCGCTCGCGGCCTTGAGTCGTGCAGCAACAATCATGAAATCGCGTTGTGGCCCACTCACAAAGCGGGCTGTCTGATTGCCAGCATCCAGCCGCCCATCGACTGCCGAACCAGTGGTTATGAGTGTCCAATCGGCAGGCGCAATCAGGGTGACATCATAGAGCGCCGTTTCGCTATTCACAAGATCGCCACGGGTGTCGGGCGCGGCAATATCCCAGGCACCGCTACGCACCATCGCAACCAGTGGGTATGCGGATGCCAGGGCGAACACACTATTTTGCAGATTGAACGCGCCATAGAATTTCCGGCCAGCATTGACTGGAACACTCGTCTGGAAATCGAGCGCTACCACTGTTTTCTCGCCAGGGCGCAATTGGCTGGGCAGATCGACGCGCAACAGATAGCGCTTTTGTTCATACACAATCTTACGGTTCTGGCCGCCAATCATCACCGCAGAAATATCTAATCGCCCGGCGAAATCAGCAAGGTTGGGAAACAGCCGAAAATACAGCCGATCAAGTGCCACCGTATCGCGGTTGGTATATTCCAGCACCAATCGCCCGCTGATCGTTGGCCGCGTTGGTTCGATTGTCGCCGTGATTGTGTAGCGGTTCCATTCGCTAGCCCGATCCAGATCACTGCGGAATTCAGGGAGCAGTGCTGCTGCTTGATCGGCGTTCGCAGCAGATTGTTGGGCCGGAGCCCATCCACATAGCATCAGAACCAGTGTTAAACCAATGATTATTCGTGTCAATTGCATCGCTCCCTATTGCATACCCGTAAGGGCGGTTCGTGAACCGTCCATACCATCCATCCCATGTCACCATGGTATACTACCGTCGTTATTTACCACACAGGCCACGCCATTGTGATCGCACCAAGCATACTACAGGCTATGCCACTCTTTGCCGCACTCGATGGCGCTGCTCTCGCAGATATTGCCCGGCGGGTTGAGCGGCATGATTACCGCCCTGGTGATTTTATCGCGATTGAGGGCGAACAGCCAACTGGGCTGTTCTTCGTGTTGCATGGGCGGGTGCGGCTGGCTCGCACCACACCAGATGGGCGCGAGCAGGTGCTTGCAATGGCTGGTAGCGGTGCCATGGTGAATGCCGTTTCGATATTTGATGAACGCCCGAATCTTGCCACTGCCAGAGCGATGAGCCCCGTTTGCTGCCTCCTGCTGCCGCGCGTCGCCCTGTTCGATCTGTTTGATCGCCACCCGGCACTGGCGCGGGCCGCCCTGCGTGATTTAGCCAGCCAACTGCGCGATCTGGCTGTGCTTGTTGAAGATCTTGCCTTTCGTTCCGTTCGGGAACGGCTCGCCCGCCAATTATTGCACGAGGCCAGCGAGGGCATGGCCGAAATAACCCATCAGGAATTAGCTGAACGTACCGGCACCGTGCGCGAAATTGCTGGCCGGGCATTGCGCCAACTTGCCCAGGAAGGGCTTGTGCGCCTTGAGCGTGGCCGCGTGATTGTTCTGGATCGCAATGGGCTGGCACGGATTGTGGATGAACATTAGTCTATTCCAAGCAAGCGGTGAAGCAGTGAGTGTTGAAGCGATGAAGCGTTCATCTACGAGGTAGCCATGCAATCACAGCTCGGAATCGGTGTGGTCGGCCTGCACGAGGGCTGTACC
>Ga0163154_10005279_pt1 | contig 16491 bp, 6 predicted proteins | sample OliLakLV19MP9P1_FD_148649 | JGI IMG/M metagenome (GOLD analysis project Ga0163154, IMG submission 148649) | Freshwater microbial mat bacterial communities from Lake Vanda, McMurdo Dry Valleys, Antarctica - Oligotrophic Lake LV.19.MP9.P1 | ecosystem: Environmental > Aquatic > Freshwater > Lake >... | reverse complement strand
CGCTTCACCGCGCATCACAGGTGGGTAGACTCCCGGCGTCAGGGGGCCAGGGCGCCCTCGGCTCGCCATGTCCCCCGACCCGTCGACCACTTCCGGCTGCGTCGTGATCGGCCGTAACGAGGGCGCGCGCCTCGTGCGCTGCCTCGCGGCGGCCCGCCGCGACCACTTTCCGATCGTGTACGTCGACAGTGGCTCGACGGACGACAGCGTCGAGCGAGCCCGGGCCCTGGGGTGCGAGGTCGTCGCGCTCGATCTAGGGCGGCCGTTCACCGCCGCCCGTGCGAGGAACGCCGGGCTCGCGCGTGCCCTGGATCTCCGGCCGGACCTCCGCTACGTCCAGTTCGTCGACGGCGACTGCGAGCTCGACGCGGGCTGGCCCGCACGTGCGCTGGCGCGGCTGGCCACGGAAGAGGACGTCGCTGTAGTCTGCGGCCGGCGCCGTGAGCGCTACCCCGAGCGCGCCGTCTTCAACGAGCTCTGCGACGTCGAGTGGGACACCCCCGTCGGCCCCGCGCGGAGCTGCGGCGGAGACGCCCTCATGCGTGTCGCGGCCTTCTCCGCGGTGGGCGGCTTCGACGCGCGAGTGATCGCCGGCGAGGAGCCCGAGCTCTGCGTCCGCCTGCGCGCCCAGGGCTGGCGTATCGAACGCCTCGACGCAGAGATGACCCTGCACGACGCCGACATGACCCGCATCTCCCAGTGGTGGCGACGCGTGAGGCGCTCGGGGTACGCCTACGCGCTCGGCCGCGCGATGCACGGCGCCCCGCCCGAGCGGCATTGGGTGCGCGAGACGCGGCGCATCTACTTCTGGGGGGGCGTCGTGCCCGCCGCGAGCGTCGCGCTGGCCATCACCGCGACCCCCTGGGCGCTCCTGGCCTGGCCCGCGGCTTACGGCGTCAGCGCCGCCAGGAGCTATCGCGCCACTCGCGCGCGGGGTCGCGCACCGCGATCGGCGGCGATGTACGCGCTGTTCCTCATGCTGGGCAGGTTGCCCGAGCTGCTTGGCGCGCTCGAGTGCGCCTGGGTCCGCGCGCGCGGGCGCGAGCGCGGCATCATCGAATACAAGTAGCAGCGACCGATGACGACGCTGGGAGCCACACCGCCAGTCAGCGCGCCCTGGCACGTGCGCGCCGGCTGCCCGCGTGTGATCGTCGGCACGCTGTGGCCCGACGTGCACACACTCGACGACGTCGACGCGACGAGTCGCGTCGACGCGGCCCTCGATGTCGGGCTGCACGCATTCGACACCGCGCCGCTGTACGGCTTCGGGCGCGCAGAGGTGCTCCTCGGCGCCGCGCTGCGCGGGCGCCGCGACCGCGCGCTCCTGCTCGGCAAGGTCGGCCTGCGCTGGGACGGCGAGCACGGCGAGGTCTTGTTTCGCGCGCGTGATGAGGACGACCGAGAGCTCGCAGTGCGCAAGGACTCTCGCCCGTCGTCCGTGCGGTGGGAAGTCGACCAGAGCCTGATGCGCCTCGCTACGGACCGCCTCGATCTCGTCCAAGTGCATCAAAGGGACCGGCTCGTGCCGATCGCCGAGACGCTCGGCGCGCTGCTCGAGCTCCGCGCCGAAGGCAAGGTGCGCGCGATCGGGGTCTCCAACTTCGACGCCGAGGACTCGCGAGAGGCCGCGCGAGTCCTCGGCGCCATCGGGCTCGCGTCGAACCAACTCGAGTACAGCGCACTACGGCGCGGTGCCGAGCGCTACGTCGCGCCGACGCTGTGTGAGCTCGGCGTCGCGCTCCTCGCGTACTCGCCGACCGCGCGCGGACTGCTCGGCGGGTCGTCGCTGGCGGTGCGCGCCGCGACGAGTCGCTATGCCGCACGCGTTCAGGGCGCAGTCACCGACGTGTTGCAGCCCCTCGCGGCCGCGCGCGGCTGGTCCGTCGCGCAGCTCGCACTCGCATGGGTGCTGGCCCAGCCATTTGTCGGCGCCGCGATCGTCGGCGCGCGCGACGAGGGCCAGCTGCGTGAAGCGGCCGGCGTGCTCGAACGAGGCCTCACAAACGATGAAGTCGAGGCCGTGAGTCGCGCGCTCGAGGACATACACCCGGAGCTCGACCTCGATCCGCTCACGCGCGCTTGGCGCGCGCTGCGCGCCGCCGCGCGCGAGGCCAGAGCTCGCCTGCGCGATCGCCGCTGAGGCCGTTCGCGCTCCGCAGGTCACGTCACGACGCCGATGTTGCGGTGGGGGAGACGCTGACGGCGCTGAGGATCCACCCGTGGCCCCGCACCACTCGGCCCACCAACCGACCGTAAGCGCTCTGCGTCAGCGCGGGGTGCACGACACGCGCCACGAAACGCTCGGCGTCGAGGTCGAGCTCGACCTCCACATCGTGGAACTCGAGGAAGACGCCGGTCAGCGGGTGCAGACACTTGAACATCGCCTCCTTCGTCGAGAAGACGACCTTCGCCGTGCGTGACCCGGCCACCTCGTCGAGCGTTTCCACTCGCGCCAGCTCGGCAGGGCGACATACGAGGCGCGCGAAGTCGCGCGCGAGGCCTTCATCGACCTCGAGGTCGATGCCAACGGAAGCCGCCGACTCGGTGTGGCCGACGGTGACGACACACGCGCCACCCGCGTGTGAGATCGAGCCGACGAAGCCCACAGGCCACACCGGTCGCCGGTCCTGCGCTGCGACGAGCGGTTCGGACGGCGCGCCGAGCGCACGGAGCGCCTCGCGCGCGAGCAAGCGCCCCGCTGCGAACTCACGTCGACGCGCCGGGACCGCGCGCGCGATGCACTCGAGTTCTTCGGCGAAGAGCGCCTCGGGATCCCCGTCCGCCGTGCCACAGAGTGTCACAAAGCTCGCTGGAATCCCGTCGAAGCGGTCCGCAACGAGCCTCGCGAGCTGCTCGGCCGACGGCAACGGGAGCGTTGGCTTCACACGAAAGAAGGCGCCGCCTGTCCGAGCTCCTCCTCGACCTTCGCGAAGCAGCGCCGCAACCGCGCGGCCATCACGCGCACGTTCGGCTCCAGCACCATCGAGTCGTGGTCGCCGGGGACCTCGAACACCTGCAGCCCGTCCACGTGCGGCGTCCAACCGTTGTCGGGCCAGATCAGCTCGCGCGCGGAGCTCGCGACGCGGTTCCCAGGGAGCCGGTGGGCCTCGTCCAGCTTCGGCCGGAAGAGGTGCACCTGGCCGGGGTAGTGGGCCAGCTCGTAGCGCTCCAGCGAGCGCCGGAACGCGGTCTCGATCGTCTTCGAGTGGAAGCTCGCGCTGCTGCTCTCCTCCGCAGGTGCGCCGTCACGCTTTTCGCGGAAGCGCTCGAGCTCCCAGCGCACGCGATTCTGAGCCCAGCGCGTCACATACGCGGGACCGCCGCGCATGAGGCGCTGCAGTTGGATCGTCGCCTTGTCGACCGAACTCAGCGGCGGGGACTTCGGCAGCGGCGTGTCGAGGAACACCAAGAGCGCGACCTCCTCACCGTCCGCGCGCAACTGCTGCGCCATCTCGAGCGCCGTGATCCCACCGCCCGAGAAGCCGCCGAACAGGTACGGCCCGTGCGGTTGCACGCTTCGCACCTCGGCGAGGTAGTCGCGCGCCATGTCCTCGAACGTCTCGTGCGGCTGGTGGTCACCGTACAAGCCGCGCGCCTGCAGGCCATAGAACGGCCGATCCGAGCCGATCAGGTGCGCGAGGTGCCGCAGGTTCAGCACGTTGCCGAACATGCCCGCGACGAGGAAGAACGGCCGCTTGACCGCCGGCTCGCCGGGGTGCATCGCGACCAGGTGCGTGTAGCGTGTGCGCTGCGTGTCGGAGCGCGACAATTGCTCCGTGTCGCTGCCGATCTGCGCTTTGATCAACGCCGCACAACGCGCGATCGTCGGCGCCTCGAAGAGGACCGAGATGGGCAGGTCGACGTGGTAACCCTTCTTGATCTTCGCGAACAATCGCACCGCGATCAGCGAATGACCACCGAGGTCGAAGAAGCTGTCCTCGACGCCCACACGGTCGACACCCAGCAACTCCTCCCAGTAACCGACGAGCGTGCGCTCGACGTCGTCGCGCGCCTCGACGTAGTCCGTGTCGATCTCGGGCCGCGCGAACTTCGCGCCGTCCGAGCGCTCTTCGACGACCTGTTGCGCTGCGTTTGTCATCAGCGCGAAGAGGTCCATCGACGTGACGATCCGCACCGGCGCGCGACCGTGTGCGGCGCCGTTTGTCGCTGCCGCGCCCTCGGCCAGAGCGCGCTCGAGGGCCTGCAGACCCTCCTCCGCGCGAATGCCGCGTTCCAGGAGCGCCTGGAACGTCTGCTCACCGGGTGACAGCTTCCGCGCGCCAGGCGCATGCAGCTCGTCCAGCACGAGCTCGCTCGCTGAGGGCGGGCGCGCGATCGCAAAGGCGCCGCTGTTCGCGATGCGTTTGATCGAGAACTCCGACACCTCGATGAGCACACGCCCCTCGGGGTCGGTCAAGGTCACGTCGAAGCTCGCGAAGTCCTTGTCGGCACGGTTGCCCGCGCGCCCGCGGACCCAGCTCCTGATGTCGCGCCCGAGCGCGCCATAGACCTTGACGCTGCGGTACGCCACCGGCACCCACAGGTCATCCGATACGCCGTAGCCCTCGATCAGCTCCATCGCGTAGCCCGTCGCGATGTCGAGGAGTGCAGGGTGCAGGCGGAACTGTTCGATGTCGCCCGCGTACGCTTCAGGCAGGACCAGGCGCGCCAGCGCCTCGCCCTGGCCGTAGCCGTGTTGGCGCAGCACACGCCAGCGCGGACCGAAGCGCAGGAAACGCTCCTGTCCCGTGCGTGCGCCCGACGGATCGTCCACCGCCGCGCTCAACCCACAGCGCCGGTCCAGCTCGGCGAGGTCCAGCGGCTTCGGGACCGTGAGTGTGTGCAGCACGAGCTTCGCTTGCACTTTGCGCTCCCAGCCGGTGCGACCGTCCTCGAGGGTGCGCTGTGTGCGGACCTCGAACGCGTAGCCGTCCTCCGCGCGGTCAAGGAGGATCCGCACCGCGCAGTCCTCGGCGTCCGGCACATGGAGCGGTCGGAAGAAGAAGAGGTCGCGCACCTCGAACGCGCGCTCCTCGCCCAGCTCCTGCAGCGCCGCGCGCGCGAGCTCGAAGTACGCGGTGCCCGGCACGAGCGCGTGCCCGTCCAGCGTCCGGTGTTGGTCGAGGACCCAGTGCGACGAGGTCGCCAGCGTCGTCTCGAACCATGGCGCGGCGTCCCCACGCTGCACACGCGCGTCCAGTAGCGGGTGACGCGTCGGGCGGCGCGTTTCACGCGCACCTTCGCCGGCACCCCGGCCCAGCTTCGCGCCGGCAGAGGCCGCCATGCCGATGTCCGACCAGATGCCCCACTCGATCGCGATGACTCGGCGATCCTCGCGGGCCGCGTGCTGTTCCGCGTACGCGTCGAGGTAAGCATTGGCCGCGACGTAGTCGACCTGGCCCGCGGGCGCGGTTGCGGTGCTGGTGGACGAGAACAACACCAGCAGCGGCAGCTCGCGCTTCGCGAACAACGCGTCGAGGACCTGCGTCCCGTGCACCTTCGGCGCGAAGACGTCTTCCGCGGCCGCCTGGGACTTCGCCAGGACGAGGTCGTCTCGCAGCACCCCGGCGGTGTGGAACACGCCGTCGATGCGCCCGAAGCGCGCCGCGGCCGCCTCGACGGCCTCTTCCATACCCACGATATCCGCGACATCGGCGGAGACGGCGAGCACCTCCGCGCCAGCTTCCTCGAGCTCGCGCAGCGCGCTGATCCGGACGCTCGTCGGGTGCTCGAGCCCCTGCACGCGCAAGAACGAGGCCCACTCCTCGCGCGGCGGCAGCGCCGTCCGCCCGACGAGCACGAGCTTCGCACGATGCTGCCGCGCGAGGTGCCGCGCGAGCTGCAGACCGATGCCACCCATGCCGCCGGTCACGAGGTACACGCCGCCCTCGCGCAGCGCCGCGTTCGTGTCAGGCGCGGACAACGGCCGCGCGCGGTACGTGCGCACGAAGCGCTGCGCGAGCTGCAGACCGATGCCACCCATGCCGCCGGTCACGAGGTACACGCCGCCCTCGCGCAGCGCCGCGTTCGTGTCAGGCGCGGACAACGGCCGCGCGCGGTACGTGCGCACGAAGCGCTGCGCGTCGCGCAGGGCGACGGTTGCGTTGCTCGGCGCTGCGCTGATCTCCGGCATCAGACGCTCCGCAACGCTCGCGACGGACTGGGCCAACACGCGCTTGTTGCCGAACTTGCGCGAGCCCGGCAACGGCAGCTCGACGTCGACGAACAGAGCGGTGTAACCCGTGAACTCGCGCGGGATCACACGGACCGGCCCGAGCGCCAGCGCCTTTTCGGGATATGCGAGCCCCTCCGCGCCCACACGCTGCACGCCGTTGCCGACGACGGTCCAGTGCAACGGGCCCTTCACGCCTTCGCTCCCGAGCGCCTGGGCCAGGAAGAGCAGGCTGTAGAAGCCGCGCTCGAGGTTCCGGTGGAAGAAGCTCGAGCCGGGGCGGAAACCCTCGTCCGCGGTCGCCAGCCAGAGGTGCACGACCCGGTCCGGCACCTTCCCGCCGGCGACGAGGTCGCGCACGAGCGCGTCGTACCCTTCGCGGCCGTGTTCGGGCGAGAGCGCGAAGCGCGTATCGTGCACGCGTTGGTACGCATCGGCCTCGTGGACCTCGATGACCTCGTGGCCGTCCGCGCGCAGGCGCCGCGCGAGCTCGACCCCGACCCCTGCGGTGTCCATGAACATCAGCCACGTATGGCGCGCACGGTCGTCAGCGGATGGCAAGGACGAGGCCTCCCACGTCGGCTCATAGCCCCATGCCCCGATGTCGTCGATGCGCGGCGGTGCGACGTCCGGCTCCTCCTCCTCGACACGACCTGCGCCGGGCTCGATCCAGTAGCGCTGACGTTGGAAGGCATAAGTGGGCAGCGGCACGCGGAGCCGCTGGCCCTCGGGCCAGAGCAGCTTCGGGTCCAGCTCGAGCCCCGCCGACCACAGCCGCCCGTACGCGGCGAGGAAGTAGAGGTCGTCGGGGACGTGCTCCTCCGGGTGGCGCAGCGACGGGATCGACGCGAGTTCGGGCCGATAGGCCGGCTGCTGCTTGACGAGCGAGCTCAGGGTGCGGCCCGGTCCGACCTCGAGGAAGACCCAGTCACCGCCCTCCAGCAGCGTGCGCGCGCAGCGTGAGAAGTTCACGGTCCCGCGCAGGTGATCGACCCAGTACCGGGGGTCCGTCGCCTGCTCGTTCGTGATCCACGTGCCGGTACGGTTCGACAAGAACGGCACACGCGGCGGGTGCAGCTTGATCGAGCGCAGATAAGCGCCGAATTCGGCGAGGATCGGCGTCAGCATCGCCGAATGCGCCGCGATCGAGATCGCGATGCGCTGGACCTCGACCTGCCGCGCGTCGAGCTGGCGCGCAAACGCGTCCAGTGCGCTGCGTGGGCCCGAGACGACACAGAGCTCCGGCGCGTTGACGACGCCCAGGTCTAGCTCGGGGCCCAGCAGCGGCTCCAGCACCTCACGCGAGAGCGGGACGGACAGCATTCCGCCATCGGGCACTCGCTCGAAGAGCTGCCCGCGCAACGTCACGAGGCCGAGGCAGTCCTCGAACGACATCACGCCAGCGAGGCACGCCGCCGTGTTCTCGCCCATGCTGTGGCCGAGGAGCGCCTTGGGCGTCACGCCCCACGCCATCCAGAGCTGCGCCAGCGCGTACTCGATGATGAAGATCGCCGGCAGCTGGATCGATGGGCGCTCGAGCTCCAACGCCGCGGCCTTTTGCGATTCACCCTCAGCGAACCATAGCGCGCGCAGATCGCGGTCGAGCTTGCCTTCCAAGAGGCGCAGGCCGCGATCGATGTGCTCGCGGAAGACCGGTTCGGAGCGGTACAGGTCGACGCCCATGCCCACATACTGCGCGCCGCCGCCGGGCAAGAGGAACGCAATCGAGGGCGCGCTGTCGCGCGCGCTGTGGGTGTGGACCCGCCGCGGGTCCCCGCCCTCCAGGAGCGCGATCGCCTCGTTCGTGTCGCTGGCCGCGAGCACACGTCGTACGCCGAACGCTTTGCGTCCGATGGCCAAAGTGTAGGCGACGTCCGCCAGCGCGAGTGTCGGGTGCTCGCGCAGGTGGCTTGCGAGGCGCGTGCACGCGCCGTCCAACGCGCGCTTGTTGCGCGCCGAGAGGACGAGGAGCTGATTCGGGCGCGCGCGCTTCACGGCGCCAGAAACCGCCGGCGCCGCCTCGACGATCATGAACGCGTTCGTGCCGCCGACGCCCAGCGAATTGACGCCGGCGACCCGCGGCTTGTCCGCGGGCCACGGCGCGAGCTTCGCGTTGACGAAGAACGGAGACGATTCGAACTCGATCGACGGGTTCGGGCGCTCGAAGTGCAGGCTGGGCGGGATCGCGCCGTGTTGCAGCGCGAGAGCCACCTTCGCCAGCGACGCGACGCCGGCCGCGGTGTCGAGGTGGCCGATGTTCGATTTCACCGAGCCGATGCCGCAATAACCGTTGCGTTCGGAGGTCGCGCGGAACGCCTGCGTCAGCGCCGCGACCTCGATCGGGTCGCCGACGGGTGTGCCGGTGCCGTGGCACTCGACGTAGCCGAGCTCGTCCGCCTCGACGCCCGCGACGGCGATGGCCTCGGCGATGGCGGCGGCTTGGCCGTCGACGCTGGGCGCGAGGTAACCGACCTTGCCCGCGCCGTCGTTGTTGACCGCGGAGCCGCGGATGACGGCGTAGACGTGATCGCCGTCAGCTAACGCATCGGCGAGGCGCCGCAACACGACCACGCCGCTGCCGCTGCCGAAGACAGTCCCCTTCGAGCGCGCGTCGAACGAGCGACAGTGTCCGTCGGGCGACAGGATCTCGCCCTCTTCGTACACGTACCCGCGGCCGTGGGGGAGCTCGATCGTCGCCCCGCCCGCGAGGGCCATGTCGCATTCGCCCGCGAGCAGACTCTGGCACGCGACGTGTGCCGCGACGAGTGACGTCGAGCATGCGGTCTGGACATTGACGCTGGGCCCCTTCAGGTCGAAGCAGTACGACGCGCGTGTCGCGAGGAAATCCTTGTCGTTGCCGGTGTGGCGCAACAGGAACAGGCCCACCGTGCGCACGAGGTCCGGGTTCGACAGCAAGTTGAACGCAAAGTACGCGCCCATCCCGCAGCCCGCGAACACGCCGATCGCGCCGCCGAAGCGCTCGGGCGGGTGCCCCGAGTCCTCGAGCGCTTCCCAGCAGCGTTCGAGAAAGTGGCGGTGCTGGGGGTCCATGATCGCCCCCTCTTTCGGGCTGAGACCGAAGAACTCCGGGTCGAAGTCCGCCACCCCGTCCAGCACAGCCGCGGCCCGCACATAGTGCGGGTTGTCGAGGTCGCGCGGCGAGGCGCCTGCGGCCAGCAGCTCCTCCTTGGAGAGCGCGCGGATCGACTCGACCCCGTCGCGCAGGTTGACCCAGAACGCGCGGTGGTCGGGCGCGCCGGGGAACTTCACCGACATCCCGACGATCGCGATGTCGGTGTCTCGGGCAGCGGCGGGCTTCGGGGCGGCCATTAGCGGGGCAGGGTTTGGGTGCGAGGAACGCCTTCGATCAGCGGAGCCGTGCGCTCAACCGAGCGTGCCGCGTTTGCGCCGCGAAGCAAGCGCTTCGCGCCGCTGTTGCGCGCGGTCGACGCCCTTTGTCGATGCGGCGGCCGTGCCCGCGGATTCGAGCCAAGTGGCGAGGCTGTGCACGGTCGGGAACCGGTAGAGGTCCGTCAATGCGAGCGGACGGTCCAGCGTCTCGCGCAGCAGGCGGTGCAGTCGGACCGCGAGCAGCGAGTGACCACCGATGTCGAAGAAGTTGTCCTTGGCGCCGACACGCTCCAGCCCGAGCACTTCGCGCCAGCAGCGCGCGATCGTGTCCTCGAGCTCGCCCTCGGGCTCGGCCGCGACGGTGGAAACTGTGCAGCTCGGCGCCAGCGCCTCGGGCGCGGGCAGGGCCTTGCGGTCGACCTTCGCGTTCGGCGTCAGGGGCAGCGTGCCCAGCACGACGAAGTGCGCGGGCACCATGTATTCCGGCAGCTTGCCGCGCAGGTAGTCGCGCAGCTCCGCCGCGTCCGGCGGCGAGCCGTCGGCCGTCAGGTATGCGACGATGCGCGGGTCGTCGGGTTTGTCGGTGCGCACGATCGCGACACACTCGCGGACCGATGGGTGCGCGTCGAGCAGGGCCTCGATCTCGCCCAGCTCGATGCGATAGCCGCGGATCTTGACCTGGTGATCCGAGCGTCCGAGGAACTCCAGCACGCCGTCTTCGCGCCAGCGCGCGACGTCGCCGGTCGCATACATGCGCGCGCCGGGGTGGAAAGGGTCGGCGACGAAGCGCTCGGCCGTCAGTTCGGGGCGGTGCAGGTAACCGCGCACGACGCCCTCGCCGCCGATGAATAGGTGCCCGGCCACGCCGGGCGGCAGCGGGCGGCCGCCGTCGTCCAGCACGTACAAACGGGTGTTCGCGATCGGTCGCCCGATCGGGATCGTCGCCGCGCCAGGCTCGACGACGTGTGTCGACGACCAGATCGTCGTCTCGGTCGGGCCGTACATATTAGTGATGCGCGCGGACGTCGCGGCACGCAGGTCGCGCGCGAGCACCGGCGGGAAGGCCTCTCCGCCGATCATCAGCTCCTTCAAAGTCGTGAACGCGCCGTGGTTCTCCTCGTCGAGGAGCAGCATCCGCGCCATCGACGGTGTGCACTGCAAGTGGGTGACCTTGCGCCGTTGCACCTGGTCGCGCAGCGAGCGCGCGCGGGCCGCGCCGACACCCTGATTCGCGAGCTGTCGCGCGCGGTCGAGGTGCGCGAAGTGATCGATGACGAGGCTGTTCTCGATGCCGTAGTCGACGAGGCAACCGATCTCGTCGACGCCGATCGCCTTGAGCTCGTCGATCATCGGCTGTACCGATTCGGGTGTGCCGAAGAGCCCGCTGGACTCGAAGTAGCGCTGGAACGCGTGCTCCATCATCGCGTCCCACTCCTCCTCCGAGAGCCCGTCGAGGTCGAGGTCGTCGAGCGCCACCTTGGCGTCGTCGGGGCGGCGGAACGCAGGGAAGCTCCAGGCGTACTTCTTGACGAGGTTCGTCGCAGAGGCCAGGTAACGCTTCATCGGCCCGCGTACGACCTCGCGGATCGCTTCGAGGTCGTCGCCGATGAACGTGTGCAGCATCAGTGTGACGATACCCGTGCTGGGGTCGTGGCCCGCCGCCGCGCGCGCGGCGCGGTACACGGTGATCTTCTCGGCGACCTCCTTGACACTCTGCCCCAGCAGGTGCGTCAGGACGTTTGCGCCCGTCTCGCCGGCGAGCCGGTACGTGTCGGGGTTGCCGGCAGTGGTGACCCACACGGGCAGCTCCGCCTGCACGGGCCGCGGCAGCGGGGCGCGCTTGACTTCACCCTTGGGCCCGGGGAACGAGAGCTCCTCGCCGCGCCAGAGCCGCCGCACCGTGTCGATGTCGCGCAGCATTTGGCCCTTGTTGTCCGCGAACCCCTCGGGCCTCAGGACGAAGTCGTCGGGCTGCCAGCCGGACGCGAACGAGATGCCGACGCGGCCGTTCGACAGGTTGTCGACGACCGCCCACTCCTCGGCGATGCGCAGCGGGTGGTGGAGGGGGCTGACGCAGCTCCCCGCGCGGATGTGGATGCGCTCGGTGATCGCGGCGATCGCGGCGCTGGTGACCGAAGGGTTCGGGAACGGACCGCCGAAGGCGTGGAAGTGTCGTTCGGGCGTCCAGATGGACGAGAAGCCGTGGGTGTCGCCAAAACGCGCCGCGGCGAGCATCAGCTCGTACTTGCGCGGGCCCGCGCCGGCGTCGTTGCCCCACAAGAAGAGGCCGAAGTCCATCGGGCGCGCCGCGTGGGCCGGCGCGGCCTCGCTCTTGCGCGCGCGGTCGAGGTGCACGACCAGCTCGAAGCCCCGTGACAACGTCCACAGCAGCTCGAACACCGAGATGTCGAACGACAGGCTGGTGACCGCCAGCCAGCTCCCCGGCGGCTCGGGCGCGATGCGCGCGTCCATGCCGGTGAAGAAGTTCACGACGTTGCGGTGCTCGACCATCACCCCCTTGGGCTTGCCAGTCGAGCCCGAGGTGTAGATGACGTATGCGAGGTCGGTCGGGGTTGCGCTCGATGCAGCGGCGGGTCTGGCGCCGGGCGCGGTTGGGATGGACTCGTCGACCACGATCAGCCGTTCGCGCGCGACGGACAGGGACGGAACGAGCGCGCGTTGCGTCACGACGAGTTGCAGCCCCGAGTCCTCGATCATGTACGCGACGCGGTCGCGCGGGAAAGCGGGATCGAGCGGCACATACGCGCCGCCGGCGTACAGCACGCCGAGCACTGCGACGACGAGGTCGAGCGAGCGCTCGACGTAGACGCCGACGAGGACGCCGGGCGCCACGCCGCGGGCGACGAGGTGCCCCGCCAGCGCGCGAGCGCGCGCATCGAGCTCCTTGTACGTGAGCTCGCTGTCCTCGAAGACCACCGCGACGCGGTCGGGCGTTCGCGCGGCCTGGCGCTGGATCAGTATGTGGACACACGTGTCCGTCGGGTACGGCGCATCGGTCGCGTTCCAGCCGTGCACGACACGCTGGAGCTCGTCCGGGGCCAGGATATCCGCGGCGGCCAGCGGTTCGTTCGGCGTCGACGCGGCGCGCGCGAGCAGCGCCTCGAGGCCGACCACGAGTCGGCGCACGGCGCTCTCTGGCATCCGGTTCGTGTCGACGACGAGCGCCGCGCGTGGGGCCTGGCCGTCGATCGCGAGCGTCACGCGGTCGCGCGCGCGGTTGACGTCCTCGCCGAGGCCATGCGTGAGCACGACGTTGAGCTCCAGCGCACCCGCTGTCGCCGCACCCGCGTGCCCGTGAAGCGCGGGCGTGCGCGCGATGAGGTCGTGCAACCATGTGCCTGCACGAGTCGCGCGTGCGAGCTCGTCGGCAGTGTCGCTCTGGAGCGCTTCGAAGGCCTTGCCGCGCGGCAGCGAGAGCTCGAGCAGCGCGCGCTCGGCCAGCAGGGGCTCGACGCCGCGCCGCAGCGCGCGCAGGCCCGCATGGTCGAAGCCGACAAGGAGTCGCTCACGCCCGGTCAAGCGCGCGAGCAACGCGCCGAAGGCCGCGACCACCGACGCGGTCAGCGTTGCCTCATCGGAGCCCTGCGCGACGAGCGCGGGCGGCAGCTGCACCTCGAAGCGCTCGTGGCGCGCGGGGCGGCCGTCGGGCGCACTGGTCCAGGGCAGCTCGAGGCCTTCGACACGCGGCAGCAGTCGCGCCCAGCGGGCTTCGCCGCGGCTCGCCGCTGCCGCGACCTCGTCGAGCCGCGCGATGTCGGGCGCATCGAGGAGCGCGAGCGTGTCGCCTTGCGTCACTCCGAGCAACGCACAGGCCGCGGTCGCGGTGAGTTCGCGCCCGGAGATGTCGCTGAAGCCCGTGATTCGCAGCGCGCCGTCGCTCGCGGCGACGACGAGCGACGCCGGGGCCACTTCGACGAGGGTGCCCGGCGCAGCCCGCGCGGCCTCGAGCTCGATACGCGTGACGATGATCGCCACCCCGCGGTGGACGATCTTCGCCGCCGCGAACGTGTTCGGATAAGGACCGAAGTCGAGGGCGCGCACCAGCGCGTGCAGCTCGGCGGCGGGCCTGCGCCAGTCAAGCACCCCGCCGCCACTTGGCCGCGCGTGTTTGCCGAAGTACTCGCGCCGCGTGAGGTCCTGTGGTGTGCGCGTGACCCGCCCCGCGGCGAGCTGGTCGACCAGCTCACCGAACGCGGTCAGGCCTGCCTCGAAGCAACGTGTATTGAGGCTCAACGACGTCTCTTCGTCGCTAAGATCGAACATGTGCTGCGCCAGCATGTCCCCCTCGTCGATCCCGTCCTCGATCGTGTGCCACGTGATGCCGTAGCGCTGCGCGCCGCGCACGAGGGCCCACGCCGGCGTGTAGAGGCCGGCGAAGTCGGGCAGGGGGCCGTCGTGGAAGTTGATCGCGCCCTTGCGCGGCAGCCGCAGCACGTCTTCCGGGATGAGCGCGAGGTGCGTGATGCTGAAGAGGTGGTCGAACGGCTCGGCGGCGAGCTCCGCGCTGTATCCTGGCTGCGCCTCGATGACGCGCAGCCCGTTCCCGCGGGCCCAGGCCGCGATGCGCGGCGCGGAGGTCACGACGGCGACTATCGAGTGCCCGCGGGCGCGCAGCACCTCACCGCACTGGATGAGCAGGGTGTCGCCGCCAATGAGCGCACAAGTGAACGGGGGCAGTTGCGGGGACATGGGCAGGTGACTCGGACTGAGCCTCGACGGGGCGCCGCGCTTCCGGGCCGCTCGCGACACCGGTCGGGGTAGAAGGATTCGTCGGCAGGACTAGCGGCCCGAGGCGAGGGCGACGCTCGCTTTCTGGGCCACGCGCTCGATACTGCCCCGTCGGGAGCCAATCACAGAGCGTAACGGCTGCAAGATCCGTCGGGGTGGCAAGGGGTCGGCCAACGGGCACCTCGAAGGCCGGTGATGCGACGCGACAGCGGCTATTGCACGAGGTGCCACGAGCAGCTCCAGGCCGCCCAGGCCCAGAGGAGCGCGTTTGTGACGCCGTGCGCCACGACCGCGTCCAGCAGCCGGCCGCGTGCGCGCAAGGCGAGCCCATAGAAGAGACCGCAAGCGATGCCGCCCGTGACGTTCTCGTGCATGAGGCCGAACACGACGGACGAAAGCAGCAGCGAGGCGGCCGACATCGCGCCCACTGGAAGACGCTCGAAATGCCAGTTGACGAGCACACGCGTCAGATAACCGCGGAACGCGAGCTCCTCGACGAGGGGCGCTACGACCAGCGCGGCCGTCAGGCGGACGATCCACCAGGCGCCCACGACCAGCAACGGCAGCTCGGCCTGCCAAGTGAAGGGCACCTCCGCTGCGGCGTCCGAGGCGTGGAGCGGAGCACAGAGCAACCAGGCCAGCGCGCCGAGGGCGCCCAGCCCGAGGGAGATTCCCCAGGCGGCGCCAGAGCCCACCCTGTCGCCGGGCGTCGCGGGGCCATAGGCGGCTCGGTGCCGCCACACGACCCATGCGCCCAGGAGCGTCCCGAACGGTGTCACCATCTGTGGCTCGGCGACAAATGACCCCAGCACGAGCGCAGCGCCGATGGAGACGACGACCGGTAGCAGCCACGGGACGGCCGGGTTCTCGACCTCGCCCGTGGACGTAGCGGCGGCCCGCGCGAAGGCGGGGCTGCGCACGCTGAGCGCCGCGGCGCCGAGGGCGGTCAGACAGACGAGCGGCCAGCCAGCGTGGGTGTGGAACCCGCCCATGGCGACCTCGGGGTGGCCGAGGGCGCCGATGATGACGAGGACCGCGATGCGGATGCCGTTGAGTGTCCACGCGACGAGGGCCCCGACCGGCAGCAGCCACAACACACGCGGAAAGCGCAGGCGGTCCCGCGCGAGGCCCAAGAACACCGCGAAGAAGACGCTGAAGAGCCCGATGCCTTCGTAACCCGAGCAGTACTTCGTGACGTGGACGAGGAACAGCTCGTTGCCCAGCACGTCGGCCTCGGGATCGAGAGTCGCCGCAGGCACGGCCAGCCTGACGATCCAGTAAGCGAAATGCAGAGTGGCGCGCGTCAACGGCTCGACGAGCAGCCAGCCTCCAACGATCCGCGCCCCGATCGCGACCGCCCCGATGCCGAAGGCAGCGCCGAGCAGCCCCGGCGCGGCCAGGTTGCGCGCGGCCGAGGCCAGGTTGCGCGGGCCCAAGGCCGCGGCGAGTAGCGCCGCGCAGAGGCTGATGCCCAGCGCCGGCCAGAGGAACGTCAGGGCCCACGCGACAGCAATCGGCGGCTGGGCCTCGAGCAGCAGGTGCGTCGCGCCGAGGAAAGCGACGAAGACCACGAGGTGCACGGCCAACGCGATCGCCGTGACCCGTCGGGTTGGCGCCTCCGCCCAGCTCGCGCGCAGGGCCGCGAACCTCGACGGACCGATCAAGAGCGCCGCGCCAAGCAACGCTCCGACGAGGATGGGCTCGTTGAAGCGCGTCAGATGCAGCGCCTGCGCCCAGATCTCCCCGCGTGCGATCAGACCATCGGTCGAGTAACCCGCTCGCAACAGTGCGGCCTCGGCGCCGAGCAGAACAACTACGCCGATCAGCCGCAACGCGAACGATGTCTCGGTCCCAGTGCGTCGGAACCCTGACCAGGGCGCTTCGTCCGAAGGGGTTCCCATGGGAGCCGCCATGGCGAGAGTTCGACCGGCGATCGCCGACTCCGGCCCCGTCTCGATGTGTCCCATGCCCTGTGTTGCGTGCGCGGTGCGCATGCTCCATCACGATCGGCAGCCCGAGCTTCGCATCGGCGTGGATCCTGCCATGGATCTCGCTATGGGCCGTGAGGCAGCGGGCGAGCGCAGCGGTCGCACGGACGCGCGTCGCTGCTCAGCCATCCGAGTCAGAGACTCAACTGCTCGGGCGCGTTGCGTTGGCGCCGGCGCGACAGGAGGATCAATCCACCGCCAGCCAGGACGAACAGGCCGGCGCCAACGCAA
>Ga0163154_10005272_pt1 | contig 16509 bp, 12 predicted proteins | sample OliLakLV19MP9P1_FD_148649 | JGI IMG/M metagenome (GOLD analysis project Ga0163154, IMG submission 148649) | Freshwater microbial mat bacterial communities from Lake Vanda, McMurdo Dry Valleys, Antarctica - Oligotrophic Lake LV.19.MP9.P1 | ecosystem: Environmental > Aquatic > Freshwater > Lake >... | reverse complement strand
TGGCGGGGGCGGGGGCGGGCCGGGCGTGACGCCGCTGACGCGCGCCAAGCAGCAGCGCAACCTTGAGAAACTCGCGGGGACACTCGATGAACTCCGTAAACTCGGCTTTGGCGATCTTCCCACGCCATCGGTGGTCGCGGCGTTCGGCGCAAGCCACTCCGATGCGGAGGTGTACGCGGTCGCCGATGTCGAGCGGATCTTCGGGCCGGTCGATTCGATGTCCGATGGAACCCGTCGCGAACTGGCCTCGGGCATGCGCCAGCGCCTGGTGACGATCTGGCGGAGCCCGCAGGTCCAGCAGCAGAGCGAGACGCGCCGGAATGATCGCGAACTCGCCGCGGAAGTGCTGCGCGGCTACGAGGTCGCCATCGACCTCCTGCCGCCGAGCGACGGCCCGGCCGACCCCGCGGCGTGGGAAGGGGCCTGCACGCTGGCCGACCTTCTGTTCGATAAGTCCGAGTTCCTCTACGGCCAGAAGGCCGACCTGGCAACCTACGCCGAGGTGCGAAACCAGGCGTTCTATCACTATGCCCGCGCTGCGGCGATGTACCGCGAGGCGCTCGCATCCGGCGTGATCAAGCCGACAGCGCGCGTCTTCGTGCAGTGGTTCTCCTCGTCCCTGGGCGCGAGCGACCTGGCGCAACTCACGCGTCAGGACGCGACCGACCCCGACCAGGTCGAAGCGGTAGCGTCAGCGATCGACCGGCTGCCCGAGGGGCAAGCAGATCGCCATATCGGGCTATTCGCCAAAGAGATCGCGCAGGCGAGCGAGCGGACCAACCCGGAACTCAAGCCGCGCTACCTGCGCCACGCCGCGCGGATCGTGGGCGAGCATCCCGACGGCAAGCCGATCCGTTACAAGGTGACGTACTACGACGACCTGCTGCGGGAGATCGAGTTGACCCTGACCATCGACGGCCCCACGCGCGTGGGGCACGGCGAGGCGTTCGGCGCACAACTGGCCGTGTGGTGTACGCGTGCCGTCTCTCGCGAATCCGGCGGCTTCGCAAAGTACCTGCAGAACGAGCAGTGGCACCCTTCCACCGGCCAGCCCGTCGATTACAAGGACGACCTCGACAAGCAGATCCGCGAATCGCTCTCCGAACGGTTCGATGTGCAGGCGGTGTACTTCCACAAGCCTCAGGTGCAGCCGATGGGCCTCCCGCGCGCCGGCTGGGAGCAGTGGCCTCTGTGCTACCTTCTGCTCAAGCCGCGCGACCCGAGCGTCGACCGCGTGATGCCCCTGAAGATGGACCTGGATTTCTCGGACGGCCAAGGGCTGGTCATTCTCCCTGTCACTTCCCAAGTCGCGCTCATCGACGCCAAGGACCGCGAGGGCGCGGCCCGGCCGATCACCGAAGTGGCCATGGAGCAGGTGCTCGACGATCGTGCCCTCGCCGGGCCCAGCGCCACGGGCACGGCGGGCCTCGAGGTCCGCGTCCGCGGCAAGGGCCTCATGCCCGGGCTCGAGCGATTGGTGGACCTCGGCGCCACGAAAAACTTCGATGTGGTGAAGATCGAGGATCGCGGCCTGAACATTGTCGATCTCGACACCTCCGGCACCACCGTCGTGCCCGTCACCGAGCGGAGTTGGGTGGTTGAACTCCGCCCGTCCGGCCCAAGTTCCACCAGTTTCGCATTCCCGACGGCCCGCACGCCCGACACCAAACTCACGCTGAAGCGCTACACCGATGCCGACCTGGCCGATGCGCAGCCGGTGGTCGCTGTCGCGGGCACGGGCGGGCGGGCGCGCTGGTGGCCGTGGGCCTTCGGCGGCGCGCTGGCCATCGCGGCGGGCGCGTGGCTCTTCGCGTGGACGCGGGCGCGTACAAGCCGGGCCAAGGTTGTTGTCCGCCCGCGATGGGTGGTGCCGGATCACGTCACGCCCGTCGGGGCCATCGCGCTCCTCCGCCGCATGATGAACGGGCCGGAAGCGGCGCTGAGCGCGCCGGAGCGACAGCAACTCGCCATCGCCATCAACGACTTGGAGCATCGCTACTTCGCGCCCTCAAACGGCCACGGCGTGCCACCCGCGGAGCCCGAGTTGGTCGGCGTCGTCCGCGACTGGGTGGGCCGGGCCGCCAGGTGAGTCTCACCCCAGAACAGCGGGATATCACCGCGAGAGGCGCGGAGGACGCAGCGGCAGTTCTTAGTTCCGCAGCGCTGCCTTCGTGTATACGTCCCCGCCCAACTCCTGGTATTGATAAGGCAATCGATCGCATCTGGCACATGAACTCCGCTTCTGCTTTCCTGCGTCCTCCCCGCCTCGTGCGGTGATTCTTACTCCGAATCTCGCACCGCGACTCATTGGACCTGCTCGATCGCCAGTTTGAGCACGGCGTGGCCGTCGATCTCGAAGTGCTCGACCAGCAGTTCGACCTCGCGATCCTCCGGTAGATCAAGAACCCCCGTGTCGCGTGTCGGCCCGTGCCAAGTCCAGTTCTCGATGATCGGCTTGCCGTCCGCCAGCACCCGCACGCCGTCATCCGAGAGCGTGGTGATTCGCCACTTGCCCTTGGGGAGCGGCAGCCGGGTCCGCGCGATCATGCCGAATCGGTCAGCGCCGGGGGCGAGTTCCCGGATCGGCCCCGCCCACGGCTGGTCTTTCGGCCCGCCATGCCCGTACTCAAAATCGATCGCCGCGGCCATGACGCTGAACGCATCGACGCGCTTCGCCAGCGCCCGCCACCCTTCCAGGTTCGTGCGCGGATCGGTCGCCTCGTCCCATGCAAACGCGGTGAGTTGCCACGCCGCGACGATAAGCGCGCCGGTGATGCGATGCAGCGTGCCGCGGGTCCGCACCGTTAGTTCATACGGGAAGACGCCGTTCGTTTCGCCTTTGGGCGCGAAGGTGATGCTCACCGGGTCTTCGAGTCGGCCCTCGCCCGCCACCCGGCGATTGATGGTCGCGACGGCGAAGCGGCCCTCGGCATTGCCGAGTTCGCCCTGCTCCGGCTCCGTGGTCAGGTCCGTGCCCGCGCCGAACAACTCGTAGACGTGCGATTCGCCGCCGGTCGAGCGGGCGCGGACCATCGGCGATTCGTGGTCCCACGGTCCCCACTCGCCCATGATGATCTTGTCGCGCCCGCGCAGGTGCGTTCGTGCGCCCACAGGGCGGGACTCCCCGATCCGGGAGGGTCCGGGCGCGGGGATCGTCGGTTCCGGCCCATCCCAGAGTTCGGTCAGCACAACGCCCGGACTCAGCAATCTCTCGATGCCGAGGCTCGGATCGACGGAGACTTTGTTGAGGGCATACCTGGTGTCCGAGATATGCGGTTCGTTGCCCTCATCGCGGATGTGCAGGCCGATCAAGGGCCGATCCGCATTGACGTTCCCGAACGGCTGCCGCTCGTCAATCACAAACTCGTTCCCGCAGATCACGTTGCCGGTGACGCCCCTGTAGTTGGCCTTGCCCCAGGCCTTGGTCTCAAAGTCCCCGTGCGCATCCCACCACAGGTGGATGCCGCAGCGGTTGTTGACAAACTCATTCCGCACGATCAGGTTGCCCGCGCTGTGCTCGATGTTCACGCCGCCCCGTTCCAGGCCGTAGGCCATGCCGCCATTGCCCGTAAAGCGGTTCTGCGCGATCAGCGTGTCCTGCGAATACCCGCCCCAGATGCCGCAGATCGCGTTCTCGACGAAGCGGTTATCGATGACTTTGTTGCCGAACGAGAAGGTCATCTCCAAACCGTGCGCGGGCGCGTACGACAGATCGTTGCCGGCGAACAGGTTGCCGTTGCAGCCCTTGCGACTGAAGTCGAACCCGTCCGGCGCGCCCTCGCCGGTGACGGCCTCCAGCCCGGCGAAGCCGAAGATGCCGTCCCCGGAGTGCGTACACGAGTTCTCGACCACCGAGTTGTTCGAGCATTGCTCGAACATCAGAATGCCCGCGGAGTCCTGTCCCCGGTTGTACACCCCCTCCGAATGCCCCCGCACGCAGAAGTCAAACGCATTGCGGCTGATGGTGTTGAACGATGACCGGAACATCGCCAAGCCCCACCCCGAGAGGAACGAGCAGTCGTTGTCGTAGAAGCGACCCTCGTTGACCGAGTGCAGCAGCACCCCGTTCTGGCCGCGCCGCACACGCACCCCTGTAACCGTCGGCCGCATCGACCGCCGGACGTACAGCCCCGCGCCGTGCTGCGTGGCCCACTCGTCCTTGTCGTTGTGGTGGGGGAAGAGCCAGTCGGAGGAGTTCTCCGCTTCCGGCGTCGACTTCAGTCGTTGGCGATAGTTGTCCGACAGGTTCGCGCCCTCGATCTTCAGCCCATCGCAGTCCGTTGCCCAGATGCCGACCTTGTAGCCGTGGATATTGGCCCCGCGGATCGTCACATCCGCCGCGCCCTCGATGCGGATGCCGATGCCTGTGTACCTGTCCCATGGCCCGGTCGGGTCGGCATCCGGCCGCGCCCCGCCCCAGAGCGCCGATCCGACCACGAACTCAACGGTGATCCCCGGTGTGCGGATGTGGATCACGCCATTGCCATCGGCATCCTCGATCGTCGCTCCGGGTGCGATCTCGATCCTACATGACCGCGTCACCTCGGTGTTGTCAGCCGTCACGACCACGACCGGCAACGACGGCGCCGCGACCGCTGCTCGCTTGTCCCCATCGGACCCGAGCGGCATCGCCGCACCGCACAGCGATCCGAACGAACCGGCCAGAACAAGCAGCGGGTGATTCATGCCCACAATGTACCGCCGCGGCGGACTCAGGGCAGCACGATCCGTCGCCCCGCAAGTTCCCTCCGGGCAGCCGCCCGCCAATCCCGATATGCTCTCCCCACCCATGGCCGACATCCGACTCGAAGGCGTGACCAAGGAGTACCCCGGCGGCATCAAGGCCGTGGACGATGTCTCCTTGCATGTCGCCGACGGCTCCTTCACCGTGCTCGTCGGCCCCTCCGGTTGCGGAAAGACTACGACGCTGCGGATGGTCGCCGGGCTCGAGGACATCAGCGCGGGGCAGGTCTCGATCGGCGGTCGGCGCGTCAACGAGGTGCCGCCCAAGGACCGCGACATCGCGATGGTGTTCCAGAACTATGCGCTCTACCCGCACATGACCGTGCGGCAGAACCTCGGCTTTGCGCTCAAGATGCGGAGCGTGCCCAAGGCCGAGATCGTCCGCCGAGTGAACGCCGTCGGGGCGACGCTCGGCATCACGGAACTCCTCGACCGCAAGCCCGGGCAACTCTCCGGCGGGCAGCGCCAGCGCGTCGCGGTCGGACGGGCGATCGTGCGCGAGCCCAAGGCGTTCCTGTTCGATGAGCCGCTGAGCAACCTCGATGCGCGCCTGCGGGTCTCGACCCGCGCCGAACTCAAGGCCCTCCATCAGCGCCTGCGGACGACGACGCTCTACGTCACGCACGATCAGGAAGAGGCGATGACGCTCGGCGACCGGATCGTGGTCATGTCCGGCGGGCTCGTGCAGCAGACCGGGCCGCCGCTGGAGGTTTACCGCCGCCCCGAGAACCGGTTCGTCGCGGGGTTCCTGGGCACACCGCCGATGAACTTTCTTGATGGCACGCTCGAGCGGTCCTCCGGCGCTGGGCCGGTGGTCTTCCGTGCCGATACGCCGGGATTGGTCGATGAGCCGTACACGCTCGCGCTTGCCGCCGCGCAGTCCTCGCAACTCACGGGCGCAATCGGACAAAGAGTCGTGCTCGGCTTCCGCCCCCAGGCGCTCACGCCCATGCCCGCCATACCCTCGGGAACCGGCTCGCCCCGCGGCTGGGTCTTCGAGTTGCTCGTCGTCGAGCCCCTCGGTGACACCATGGACCTGATCTGCCAGACCCCCCGCGCCGACCGGATCGTCGCCCGAGTCGCCGCGGCGGACGGCTTCGCGCCCGGCACCACAATCCGCCTTCTGCTGGACCCGTCCAAGGTTCACCTCTTTGCCCCCGGCGAGTTTGGCGAAGCGCTGGCCCGGTAGCGATTCCCGCACAGGCGATGCAGGTATGATCTCTGTCACGCTCGCGGTGCTCGCACTCCCCCTCGTTGCGATGCTCTGGTCGCTCATCGGCATCGCGCGGGACCGCTCGCGGCTTACTCGACACCATGTTTTTTCACTCTTCGGTGCGTTCCTGCTCCTGCCCCTCGGCATCTGCTATCTCGGCTTCATGGAGATGGGCCTCACCTGGCTGACCTCGCTCTCGGGTGTCGCCTTCGGCACGACCGCGCTCGTCGGGGCCGCGATCTTCACTCGCTCCGAGACTGGCAACCACCGCCGTAGGCGCATTCCCGCATGGGCCTGCCCGCAGTGCAACTACGACCGTCGCGCCGGCCCCGCAGGCCCTTGCCCCGAGTGCGGACTAAGCCAACCAATCCGACCGTGAAGCCAACCCCCTCTCCCCCCGTTTCGGAACAATCCGTACTTTTTTCGTTCCGATTCCTCACGCGGACCCATCGAGCCACGACTAGACGAGGTGGCGATCGGTCTTCGACGCTTGTCGTGTCGGCAACCGATCGTCGGCTTCACCCGAAAGGAGTTGCAGATGGAACATCGTCAAGTCGGCTGTACAGTCAATGGGCCTCCGGGCTGTTTGGGGCGTTGGCGGTCTGGGCGTTGGAGGGTCGGCATCGCCGCCGCGGCGGTAATGCTCGGGGCCAGCATCGCCCCGGCTCAGTCCAGCGTGTACTACGGAACGATCGACGCGACGGACAAGGCCCAGTTGGCCCAGTGGGCCACGCACTACTGGGCGCGGGTCGAGAGCGGCGGCACTCCCGCCGGCGGGGCATCGGCCTTTGGGTTCACGAACCCGGCCATGAACTCAGCGTTCTTCAACCCGCTGCGATCGACGCGTCCGGCGCTTGAAAAGGTCGGGTCGATTCAGAGTTCGCTGTGCGACGGGCTCAACCAGTTCGGGCTTGCGTATCCGGCGGAGGTCGAGGGCCAGCGGCAGGCGATCCGCAAGGCGATGCTCAACAACCAGATCGAGACTCCCTACTCCAGCAACTACGCCGGCACGCTCGAGCACCTGACGCTCATCTTCGCCACGCCCTCGGCAGCGGGCCTGAGCACATGGGTGGAGGACGGCGCGCTGGTCTCGGTCAACCTGCCGCTGGAGCAGGTGAGCGGCACGGCGTATACCGCTTCGGTGGCCTCCAACGTCGGGACGCAGAGCCAGGGTGTGATGAGCGTGCTGATCAACTCCGGCGCGGCGTGGTCGGCGGCGGCGCAGGCCGGGGCGGGTGCGGGCGTGCCGGAGTGGAAGGCGCTCATCACCGGCCAGGCGAGCATCGCGGACCGGTTCGCGCAGACTGTGCAGGGGTACCTGGATGCTGCGGGAGTCAACGCCGTGGACCAGTCTGCTAGCGTTTCAGTCGTGACGGCGAACTTCGGCGTTTATGGAGAAATGCCGGTGGCGGTTGTGCAGCTGCCCGACTGCAAGGTTCTCGTCGACCCGCTGTCGGGAAACGTGTCCGGTCCGTTCCTTCTTGATTCCGAGCTTGACGCCAGAGCGCTGCTGAGCGCGCACTCTGAATTCAACGCCGGCTCCGGCGTTCAGCACTACAGCAAATCTGGCTGCGTGTCGCCATTGGCAATCTGGATACCGGGTGTCCTTTGGCCCGGCCCGGTTCCAATACTCCGACTCCCTGTGCCTGCGCTGCCGACACCCACATGGGTGCTGCCTCCCTTCGGACCGGCGCTTCCGATGAATCCGTCCGCGCCCGGATGGGCATCACCCTCTTGCACGGTCAGCCCGCTGACGAGTTCATGCAACTGCTCGGTGTACATGCACGCGTTGAATACGACGGGCAGACTCATCTGGCGGCGGGATGATTACAGCTGCCCGGCAACTGGCGCGTGCCCACCCGCGGGATGGACGGGATGCACCGGACCTTCGACATTCTATTGGTGGTAAGACACTGCGGTAGGAGGGGGGCGGCCGGCGCGGTCGCTCCCCTTTCTCGATTCTCGTCCACTCAATGGAACGAGCCGGTATGGAAGGGAGCACGAAAACGGTCGCATACGGCTTCCTAGCCGCGCTGGCGGTATATGTGGCGTATGGAACATGCCAGACGGGGCTCTTCGAGATGTTCGGCCTGCACCAGACGCATGTGCGGACCGGCACGACTACGGCGCATCTCTCATCGTGGTGCATCGGCGCAAGGCCGCAGTCGCAGTTTTACCTGGAGGGGCTGTCTGTGGCCGCGGGAGGAGACCCGGTCGGGCTGGTTCTTGGCGTGTGCGCGGCCAGGGTCCATCGCGCGGGTCCGGTCATCTTGGCGGCGCCTGTTGCGGCGGACCTGTGGTGGTGGCTTCCCACCATGCTGTCCTTGGTCGTCGCCCACTGCGTTGCCAGCTGGTGGTTGCCGGTTGTTGCGCGGAAGCGCGCATCGCAGTGGATCAGCGAGCGGGCACGCTGGGTCAGCCTCCCCGCCGACGCGCGTGAACGCATGGTTCGAGGCGGCGTTGTCTCCGCCCGGCTGGCGCACCTTACGCTCGCGGGTCCGGTAGGGATGGCTATGTGGTTCGTCGCGTACAGCCCTGCGCCCCTCCCGAACGAGATTGCGGATGAGTTGTTCCCCGGACCGGTCGCCGGACCGGTTTCGGCTCTTCTGCTGTTTGCACTCGCTGCCGCGACGGGCTCGGTTGTCGTTCGACTGCGCATGCGCACGCATCCAAACCGGGCGCCCAAGTCAGAGCGCTGCGCGTGCGGCTATCCGCTGTTGGGCCTCGCGGGGATCGTCTGCCCGGAGTGCGGAAGCGACACCCGCCGGCGACGCCGCCCTCTCAGGCTTCCGGTGCTCCACACGCGCATACTTCTGTGGCTCGCGGCCGGCGCGGCTGGCACAGTCTGCCTGCTGATCTGGGCGGAAGGGGCCATTATGCCCAGCTGGTCGGTCCCCGCCATTTTGCGGCTGAACGCCTATAGCCTGCGGGCCGGCCTTCTGCTGGGCCCGTGCATCTCGGCACAGAACGCTTACTGGCGCTATGAGGCACCTCCGGCGACAATCCGCTGGCCGGGTCGAGGCACAGGTGTCGTGGCCTGCCGGGCCGTCACGCTCAACGATGATCAGATGGAAGTCCACTTTGTCTGGGGCTGGTGCCCCACAGGCCGTGCCATGAGCGACCCGGCGCAGTGGGCATTGCATTCAAGCAGGAGCCGGCTTCCGCAGGGCACTTATGTTGACGCCCGATTCCTGCCGCGCGGCGCGCCCGACTCGCCCAGCAATCCCCGCCTGGAGCTGATCCTGCAGAACCAGAGCCACAACTATGCTGAGTGCGTGCTGCACGGCAGGCCCGATGAGATACGGCCGCTCTCGGATCAACCCGAGCTTGAACGGCTTTGGGAACGGGTTCGGACCCTCTTGGAGGTGCCCTAGCAAATTTGCCAAATGACCTAAACGGACCCATCGAGCAACGACTACATGGGTGACAGCCGGCCGCGGCCGCGGCGGAGTTGTACCGCCGCCGCTGGGGGCTGGAGGTCGCCTTCCGCTCGCTCAAGCAGACGCTGGCACGCCGCAAGGTGCGGTCATGCACCGCGACGCACGCGCAACTGGAACTGGACTGGAGCGTGGCGGGCCTGTGGATGCTGGCGTTGCTTGGCGCGAGGGCGATCACCGGCACGGGCCACGCCGCCCGGCGGCTCTCCATCGCCCTCACGCTCGCCGCGGTGCGTGCGGCGCGATCGCCGGGCTTCACGATCCATCGACTCCGGAAACGCCTGCGCTGCGCACTGCAGGACACCTACCGACGCATCGGGCCGAAGAAGGCCTACCGCTGGCCCCACAAGAAACGCCCAACACCCCCGCCCGGCCAGCCACGCATCGCCATCGCCACGCCAATGCAAGTCCAGCAGGCACGATCACTTCGCCCACTCCAACACGCCGCGTAGTTCACGGCGTTGGGTGGCATCTTTCATTGGGCCTGCGAGAGGATGATTACTTAGAGACTGTTTCAGAACGGTAGTCGGAGCGATTTGAGACGCGAGCAGACGAGCAGGGCCGCGGCGAGGTCGTGGAGGGCCTGGAAGTGCTCGCCCCAGCGTTCGTAGCACAGGCGGAGGCGTCGGAAGTGACTGAAGCATGCCAATGTGCGTTCGACGACGTACCGAAGCGTGCCCAGCCCGCTGCCGTGGGTGCCGTCGGCGCGCGGGGCCAACAGGCTTTCGATCCCCAGGCCCTCGACGTGCGCGATCATCTCTTTGGTCCCGTAGGCCCGATCGCCGATGATGGCCTCGGGGTTGCGCCGCGGCCGTCCGCGCGGACCCTGCACGGCCGGACGCGCGTCGAGCAGCGCGGGCAGTTGCTCCTGGTCGGGAACATTGGCGGGCGTGATCTGCACCACCAGCGGCACGCCGTCGGCCTCGGTCAGCACATGGCGTTTGCAGCCCTGTTTGCCGCGGTCCGTCGGGTTCGGGCCGGTGTGCTCCCCCCTTTGACGGCCCGCACCGACTGCGAATCCACGACGGCGTGTTGGAGGTCGATGCCGCCGAGTTTGCCCAGGCGGTTGAGCAGGCGACGATGCACCTCGGGCCACACGCCCGCGGCCGTCCACTCGCTGAAGCGTCGCCAGCACGAACTCCCGCTCACACCGAAGGCGTCGATGGGCACGGCTTGCCAAGGCACGCCGAAGCGCAGCACGAAGATGATGCCCCTCAGGGCCTTCTTGTTGTCCACCGGCGGGCGACCGGTCTGGGCCCGTGACGGCACCGGGAGCAATGGTTCGATCTCTTCCCACAACTCTTCGCAGAGCAGCTCCGCTGCCATAATCGTGCCTCCTTGCACTTGTGCTGACCGCAGAGTTCATCGGTCGATACTCACGTTCTGAAACAGTCTCTTAGTCGTTGCTCCCTCCGCGTACAGCAGCCACCGCCCGCACCTCTCGAAGCGCCTGGGGTCGAAACGCTAACGCCACCCTTTGCCGATGTGTTTGGGGCGAAGCAATCAGAACATTTCCGTTCCCGTGCTCCGGCGCAACCGATGAGCCCGACGCGTCAAATCCCCGGCGTTCGGCCGTTGAGCACGCCGACAAATGCGCCGAGGCGAACACGATGAAAACGGAACGGATCGTTCTTTGACGGGGGGACATTCCTTGCAACTGTGCGTTACAGTTTGTCGCTCGGCACCACCGACTCGCGGTGTCGAGTTCTCCGCCGCGGAGTATGCTGAGCGTGCCGGTTATACGGAAGATTCATCCACCAGGTCTTTCCGAACATCCGGGCAGACAGCGGTTGAGGGCGACGGTCGCACCCGTTACCATCGCCAGCAGTTGCTTCCCACCTTGCTTTCCGGATCCCTTTCGCATGCTCAAGCCCACACTCAGCACCGTTGCCTGTCCCGAGGCCGTCATCCGAGAGGTTGCGGAATATGTGGAGCAGTTCGGCTTCGAGGCCGTGGAACTGCGCACCTTCGGCACCGATTCGCGCCGGTTTGCGTGCGATCCGGCGCTGAGCAGCGAGGCAAAGACGCGGAACCTGTTTCGGCAGTGCGGCATCGAGATTCTCGGCCTGGCGACCTCCTGCCGCTTCGATGCCACCATCTTCCCGCCGGTTCTGGGGCATGTGCTCAGCGATACAGAGCGCAGCGTTCGCGAGGCGCGATCGGCCGTCGATCTGGCAGTCGCGCTCGGATGCCCGTACGTCCGCGTGTTCGGCTTTGAGATCGCAGCACGCGAGAGCGCACCCGCCGGCACGGCCCGGATCGTGGATCGCTTGCGAAAAGTCTGTGACCACGCCGACAAGACGGGCACCAAGATCGTGGTCGAGAATGGCGGCTCGTTCGAGAGCGCTACCGCTCTGCGCGATCTCATCGAGCGGACAAGTCATCCGCTGCTCGGGGCATCGTATTCGATCGCGACCGGCGTGGCCGCCGGCGACGAACCCGTCGGCGCGGTTGCGACGCTCGGCTCCCGCCTGTGGCTAGCCCGGATCAAGGACCTGCGCGACGGACGGCCCGTCCGTCTGGGCACGGGCACCGTTCCGTGCCGGGAGTTTGTCGGGGCTCTCGCTGGCGCGGGCTTTGACGGCCCGCTGGTGTACGAGTGGGACCGGGCGTGGTTCCCGGACATCGAGCCCGCGACTTCAGCCCTCGATGGGGTGGCCCGGACACTCGTTGAATGGGCTGGAGCGCTGGCGAGCGCCGGTCGGCCTCAAACGGTCCCTGCGCTGCACGCGTCGCGCTGACATGACTATCCGCTCGCGGATGTCAGATACACTCCGCCCCATGCACTTCGACCCAGACGCGGCAGCGCAGCCCGGAACAGGAATCTTCGGACTTCCCTTCAAGCGGAAGGACGCGGGGATCGTGCTGATCCCGGTTCCGTTCGATGCAACCACTTCCTATGGCGGTGGGACTTCCGCGGGGCCACTCGCGATCCTCGATGCTTCCTCGCAGGTTGATCTTCTCGACCACCAGTTCGGACGCCCGTTTGAGCGCGGTATTTTCATGGAGCCCATCCCGTCGCGCATCGCGGCGCTGTCGCGCCGCGCGCGGAAACTCGCGATCCCGATCATCTCGCGAGGGGGCGCTGGGCCGCGTGACCGGCGGGCGATCCGGATTATCAATGACGCGTGCTTCGAAGTCGCGGAGCACACCTACGACCGGGCGGCCGTGGCACTTGGCGAGGGCCGCGTACCTGGGCTCGTAGGCGGGGATCACTCGACGCCGTTCGGGGCGATTTGGGCTGCCTCTGACCACGTTGCGAAGATGCGCGGGAGTCGCGGCCTCGGAATCCTGCAAGTGGATGCGCACATGGACCTGCGTGAGGCCTACGAGGGCTTTGCGTGGTCGCACGCCTCGATTATGCACAACGTCTTGTGGCTCCTGCCCGGCGTGACCAAACTGGTGCAGGTGGGCATCCGCGACTACGGACAAGGCGAGATGGACGCATCCCGCGCATCCAAGGGACGTGTTCGGACGCGCTTCGACCTGGACTGGTCGCGCAAGATGGACGCGGGCGAGAAGTTCGAGGCGCTCTGCCTCGCGGCGATCAAGCCGTTGCCTCAGCATGTTTGGGTGAGTTTTGATATCGATGGCCTGGACCCCGCGCTGTGCCCGCATTCGGGCACCCCCGTCCCCGGAGGACTCTCGTACAATCGCGCCTGCGTGCTGCTCGAGTTGCTCGCGCGCTCGGGCCGACGCATTGTCGGCTTTGACCTGAGCGAGGTGTGCCCCGGCGTTGACACTCGCGAGCCTGAGTGGGATGCCAATGTCGGCGCAAGAATGCTGTACAAACTGTGCGGGGCCGCCGCGATGTCTCAGTCGCGCTGAGCGATGCCGGTTACGGGCGCGGGCGTTACGGGGACGAGTTCCCGCAGCCGCGTTGCGGCGTCCTGGACCGTGTCGCACATCACGAACAATGCGTTGAGCCGGGCCCGCATGATGGCGTCGAGAAGCATCCCGCTCGCGCCGGCGATCGACACGCGGCCCGCTCGCGTCTTCACGCCCGAGGTGAACTCGACAAGCGTGCCCAGTGCAAGGCTCGCCATGAACGTGACGGCTGATAGGTCAATGATTACCCGCCGAGGATGCGAAGAGACGGCTTTCCGCAGTTCCAGTTGCAGGCGGTCAACTTCCGCGAGGTTTGCATCGCCGCGGAGCGTGATGAGCGGGCCATCCACCGGTCCGTGATCTTCGACAAGGATTTCCAGCATCAGTGAGTCTCCCGGCGCGGATATGACCTAGCCGGGGGCCATTCTCTCCGAAGTCGGTGCTGGACGGAGTCCAACTCCGTCGTCTTTGCGCGATCTTTACAAATGAGTCGCGAGATGACGGCGCGGGCTCCGCAGGTCAAGTGCTCGAAGTGCCGCGGCGGCCACACTTGCCTCATTACTCTGCGCGAGAGCCTTGAGCGCGTCCATGTCGACGGTTCGGAGCGCATCCCGCAGCGCGCCGATTCCGTTGGCATCTGGCGCGACAACACCGGTGCAGAGCGCACGCCGGGGGTTCTCCGCCAAGTGCGAAAACTTCCGCAACCAAGCAATCTCCCCCTGGGTCAGTCGCGATCGCAATCTCTCCGCGCACGCGGAAGCCCAGGCTGTTTCGATCATTACCCGCCACAGCAGCGCAACATCATCCCCCACCGCTCCCCTGCGTATTCGGCCGCGGACTACCAAGTGAATCGGATGCCCGCTGTCAGCCACAATCGAGGCGAGGGGATTGGGCCTGACCGCGTGCCACTGGAGGCTGCCTCGGAGGAGAATCAGTGCGTCGGCAATCTCCGGACAACTGCGTCGCGAGTACCCGTTCACAACGGCGGCGAGCACGACGAACGCAGAGTCCTTTAGGGATTTCGTCCGGATGGAGTCGAGGAATGCCGTTGCGGCCGCATGGGCTATGACACGATCGTGGTCGGACAACTGTGAAACGAAATGATCCTCGGGCGAGGCATTCGCGGGCTGCCGCGCTTTGTAAAGGTCCGCTGAGGTTCGTGCGAGACGATTGGCCAGCCTTGGCCACAAGAATCTGCTCGCCTGCTTTATCTGCCCTGATATAGTCATAGCCTACCCAACTTTACTTTCGAAGGAACAGGGATTACCCTTTTTACTATGCCCCACGTTCAGACAACCCACTGCTTATTGTGGGTACCCACGCCCGCGCATAACAGATTGTGGATATTTGTTGCAACATTGCCCTTGCTGTTGGACCAGTTTCCTGAAACAATGGCGCCCTGTTCGGTGAAGAGAAGATGAAATCGATTCGGCTCAGCACGTTTCAGCCGAACGTACTTTTTCGGGTACGGGTCGATAACAATCTTGCATCGGTGCAGTCGTACGGAATCCTCGAATGAACCTTCCGACCAAGCCGAACGGTCTCCAAACCTACCAGGTCTATCTGTACCGGAAGGCGCTTCATCCGGAACTGTTTCCCTTGAAGGGCCGCCGCCAATTGGTTCATGGGGCCTACGAGATCGAGGCTTGGATCATGCCGGGATCCCATTTGCTTCGCTTTCAGCATTCCAACCTATGCGCCTGCGAGTTGCTTACGGATCAGGAGGGTTCCCTGCCGGTCGAGGGCGCGGTCACCGGGTTTCAGTGCGCGGGCGAACACGAGTTCGAGCATTCATTCTTCCCCGACAAGGTCAAGTACATCACCTCGGTCCAGACCGAGCAACTCTCCGATAGCCTCTTCCAAGCGACGTACGAAGAGATGACGCAGTTTGCCCAGGAGACAGGCGCGCTGATCCACTGCTGGTCGGACCGCACCTCCTCCCACAGCGGTCACAATGGGCACAACGGCCACACCGGTTACAACGGCCTGGGCAGCCACTCAAAGTCGGGCGGCTTCGGACGCAATCTCTCCATGGTGGATGTGCAGCGACTGACCAAAGAAGTTCACGCCCAGTCGTACCATCTTCTCGCTGCATCCGGCCTGGTCATCCGCACGCAGACGATCTTCGAGCACGGCTGAGCCCGAGCCGCGGGTGCGAAATCTGCCTCTACTTGACCCGCTGCTGGGCCGATGTACCCTTCCGACATGACCCGCCGATTCGCCATCATCGCGATTCGAATTACCGAGCCCCGCTGAGGCTTGGCGTGCGGTCGTCTGGTTGATCCATTCCCAGAACGAGTTGCCGCCGGGCCTTAGCCGGGGCTTTTCGCGTGCGCACTCGCGTCTCTGCAATCCCATACGATCCGAGCCTTGTTTCCGCCGCGAGAGACTCTTCGCGGCGTGACTTTCCGCAACTGCGGACTTCGCGAAGGACAGTCCCATGAGCACCGAATCGCAGCCCGGCACACTTCCAAGCAGCGACAAGCCCGCGCGGGCCGAGGCCACGGGCAAGGTGAAGTACCCGGTCAACCTGCCCAGGACCTCGTTCCCCATGAAGGCGAATCTGGTGCAGAACGAGCCCGCAACGCTCAAGCGGTGGAGCGCGATGGCCGGGGGCAAGGGCCAGCACGCTGCGGTTGATGCGGGGCGTGCGGGCGCGGACTTGTTCCTGTTCCATGACGGCCCGCCGTACGCCAATGGCAACATCCACATGGGGCACCTGATGAACAAGTGCCTCAAGGACTTCGTCGTCCGCTCCCGGACGATGGCGGGCAAACGCTGTCCGTTTGTGCCGGGGTGGGACTGCCACGGGCTGCCCATCGAGCACAAGGTGATGACCGAACTGGTTGAGGCCAAGAAGTGGGACAAACTCGCCGCGCTTCCCGAGGGCGACCGCAAGATGATCGTCCGGCGCGAGTGCCGCAAGTACGCCGAGAAGTTTGTGAAACTCCAAGGCGAGCAGATGCAGCGGCTGCTCACGCTTGGCGACTATGCCCACCCGTACCTGACGATGGACCCGGCCTACGAGGGCGCGGTGCTGGAGGTACTCGCCGATCTGGTCGAGCAGGATCTGGTGTATCGCGCGCTCAAGCCGGTCCACTGGTCCATCGCCAACGAGACGGCGCTGGCCGAGGCGGAACTGGAGTACGAGGATCGCGAGGATTTGTCGGTGTATGTGGACTTCGAGGCGCTGGATGCGGATGCGGTGTACGACGCGTTTGGACTGTCGAAGGAGTTGGAAGGGGAGGAAGAGGAAGAGGAAGAGGAAGACGAGCCCACCCTTGACCC
>Ga0163154_10005271_pt1 | contig 16512 bp, 23 predicted proteins | sample OliLakLV19MP9P1_FD_148649 | JGI IMG/M metagenome (GOLD analysis project Ga0163154, IMG submission 148649) | Freshwater microbial mat bacterial communities from Lake Vanda, McMurdo Dry Valleys, Antarctica - Oligotrophic Lake LV.19.MP9.P1 | ecosystem: Environmental > Aquatic > Freshwater > Lake >... | reverse complement strand
CCACTCGTTTCTGGAATTGTAAATGATGAAATTATAGATAGAGATGCACAACAGAAAGAATTAAGGAAAATAAAAAATTTAAATCCTGTTCCAAAAATCTTAACTTTATTTGATAAATTTGCAGACCTAAATTCTGTTTTTGAAGATTTACAAATTGTTCAAGATAAAATTCAAAGACTAAGTGAACTTATGGAGGAAAATACAAATAGGTGCATAGGCAAGTAGATTTAGTGAATGGTATTTTTCAAACAGTGTTTTTTAAAAAAGAAATTTTAATTAATCTTTTTGGAGAAGATACTTACTTTGAATTTTGTATATCTGTAATGGATACTATAAGCGATTTACCAAATCAAAATTGGCCATTGATTTATCTTTACAAAGCTAGGTTATTTAATAGTATTAGTAGCAAATCTGAGCTTAGTGCTAGGTCTGTGAACGGCAATATACAAATTGATTATTTCGCTATTAACTTATCGATCTTAACTTTTATATGTGACGATTTTGACGCTTCTATTTTAGCTGATTTATTCAAAAATATTAGGGGATATTGTAATAGAAGATCTAATTTTCTATCTAAAAATTAAATTTAGAAGCTATTAATGAAATGGCGAGAATTGAGGAGTTTGTCCAAAACTACTTACCTAGAGAATTTTTCTCGGATAATGAATCTTAAGGCCTATCTATAGTATAATTACGAATGTACTTTGTTTACATATTAGTGAATTCAAAAGGTAATCTCTATAAAGGGTTTACTACGAATCTATCTAAAGAATTGGTAAACATAATACTAACCAGGTTTTATCAACGAAAAATAAAGGTCCTTGGAAACTTGTATATTTTGAAGCATTTGCTAATATTCATGATGCAAAAGCTGAAGAAAAGTTCTTGAAAACGGGAAAGGGTCGAGAAAGGTGCAAATTTCTATTAAAAAATACATTGGTTCATTTGGACCCGCCCAAGGCGGGTTTCCGCCCAAGTCAATCTTCGTCCTTAAAGGCGAAGCCCGCCTTGGGCGGGAGAGGTACCCAAGTGGCTCAAGGGGAGGGTTTGCTAAACCCTTAGCAGGAGCAATCCTGGCGCAGGTTCGAATCCTGTTCTCTCCGTATTCCGGAACAAAGTGTGTGTTCAAGACTCTTATTATCTGACGCACTAATGAAATCCACAGGTTCGAAAATGTTTTTCTCAAAATTCTCCAAAATATCTATTTTCGAACTATTTATCTGTTTTATTGTATCTAATAAGCAGTAAAATCCTGGACGGATAATACATTTAAGTGATCCATTATGCAGATTCATTGATTCGATAAATACATTACACATTGTCCTTTTATAATCATCACTCGCCGCTCTATAGGTTGCCGATCCATACCTCGCTAACTCAAAAACCATTTCTCCAATTTCAGTTTGCTGTCTTAATACAGTTGATAATTTCCCCAATTTATTCTCTAGCTGCTCATGTTCTTCATTCAATTTACCCTTAGCTTTATTATACTGATCTTCATTGATTGTATGTCCTAATTTATCAATATAGGCTTCTTGGAGCATCTCTTCTATTTTATTCAACCTTGAAGTAATCTCAGATCTATTAACAGTTGAGAAATCAGTCTGCTTTTTGTTCTCCTCTATTAGTGATTCGGCTAACCATCTGTGTAAACCTTGTTTTTCAATTTTGAATTTATTGAATACCTTTAATAATTCTTCTTCTATTCTATCTTCTCTAGCACAGATAGTTTGTGAGCAATCACGATAATGATTACATCTACCATATGTATGACCTTTCTTGATATACCAAGAAATTGGTCCATCGCATTCACCGCAATTAACTTTATGCTTTCTTTTTCTTTTGATATTAAAGTTTCTTTAGAAAGAACAAAATAGAACCTCTTTAATTCTGCTTCTTGAACTAAATCAATAACATCAAACTTCTCATAGTACTCTTGTATCTTATGCTTATTGTAAAGCCTAATCTCTCTGAAGTTAGATACTATAATCCAATTGCAACCATCATACTATGTCGCATATAAATAAGCTTGCTCAATAGGGGTTAACTTTTCGCTTCCTCTATTTTGCTTTTTATCGAGCTGAGCTTTTGCATCTTTTAATTCAATGACCGCCCTAGTTACTTTTTTATCTTTCTCAAACCAACCTAGACTACCATCAGGTTCTTTGCTGTCGTTTTCAATCCTAGGATGCTGTATAAGCGTCCATTCCTCATTTCCTGTAGTTACATCTGAATAGCCTAAAATATCTTCAAAAAACGTACTGAGGAATTTACCTTGTACACTCTTTTCTTTAGTCCCTTCTAAGTCACTATCTTTAAGGGCTTTAACCCACTTTTCAAGAAGTAGTTTAGAGGCTGCCATTTTTTCAGCACTAGGAAATTCAAAAGTCGTTATCTTTTGCGTTAGTAGTTTTTTATTTATTAGATTCATTTTTATACTTATAGTTATTATTAAAGACAGTGCTTCTAATTTATTATTTCACTTTTGATTTTTCAATCAATTTCTCAATATCAGATTTCTTGATCATATATTTTTTCCCAACTCTAAATGACTCTAACTTGCCTTGCTTAATCCATCTGTAAACAGTTATATAAACCACCTTTAGGATTTCTGCTACCTCTTCAATTGTATAATATTGTTCTTTATCTTCCATAATTAAGTTCTTTCTCTTTGTTTAACATTATATTACATTTGTGGTATAAATTCGTTGTAAGTTTTAATAAATTAAATCATAGTGAAATCAAATGTGTGTTCAATCTCAGTAATTTTAACCTACTTATCACAACTTGTTCAGTTTATCGCCCCAGGGTCAAACTAGGCTCTATATTTACTGGCATATTAATCTTGCAAATATCGGGTCTCCATCTAGGTAGATTCTCCTTAGACCATTCTGTCATTCCACCTTTAACAGTATACGCCTCAATATCATTATCCCTTAAAATAGATGTAGCAAGTTTAGATGCGTTTCCTCTATAGCAAATAGTGATAACTTTTTTATCTTTAAATAAAGGTAGGTATTCTTCTGTATTATTTTCAAGATCCATATATTCGATATTTAAAGCAGTAGGAATATGAAAATGCTCAAAGTCATCTTTACTCCTTGTATCTAATATCAATACATCGTCTTTAGATTTTACTGTTCCGTCATGTAAGAGTTGTTCCCAAACCTTTTTTGAATTATCATTGAAAGAATTTTTGAATGCTTCATCAACTGTAATTTCGTATTCAGACACATCACCAAACTGCTTTTTTCTATTTACTTGTATCTCATTATTTAATAGCTCTTCGTTTTCTACTTTAGGGAATAAGTCTTCGTCTAAATATTCAAAGTATTCATTTAAATATGGAAAAGGGCTATCACAAGCTATAAATACACAAAGTATTTCTCCATCTTTATTTCTTAGACTATCTAAATGATTTGATTCTTTTACTTTATTTAAATAACTTAATAATCCTTTTAGTGTAAATCCCGAACTTGGACCAACTAATAATCCATATCTACACAAATCTAGACTTGTTTTGTATGAGTCGATTGTACCAACTTCTTCAACTTCGTCAACAATATTTTCCCAATCAAAAACAATTTCTCTAAGTAAATTCTTTGTCCTTGGTCCTGGAACTGGATTATTAGATAATCTTGCTACACCAATATTTTTAATATTTGAATTGTTTTTTTTAAGATAACTTCCAGCCCCGACCATTGTTCCTGTGGTGCCTAGACCTGCACAAAATATAGAAATATTACCATTGGTTTGTTCCCAAATTTGTTTACCCGTCCATCTCTCATGAGCTTTAGGATTATCAAAATTGTCGTATTGACCTGCATTTAGCCATCCGTTTTCTTTAGCCCAGACTTTAGCTTTATATATTCCACTTGTTTTATCAGATGGATCAGGACAAATTGGCTCTTTATTTACAATAATTTCTATGCCAAAAAGCCTTAACATTTTAAGCTTTCCTGCTGAAACTTCATTAGATATAACAGCTTTAGTATGATTTATTCCTAAAAGTCTTCCAATGATTGCAAGGGAAAAGACAGTATTTCCAGAGGAGTTTTCTATAACTGTGCTTATATTATCTAAATCTCCACGCTCGTTTGCTTCCAATAACATGTTGTAAGAAGGAAGCGATTTAACGTTGTTTAAAGGCAAAGTATTCATTAGTTTTGCATATATTTTTACACCATCCTTTCTAAATGGATTTAAATCATTTGATAATTCAACCATCGGAATAGGTGGATTATTATCTGGATTAAGAAAATCCAGCATCGCATTATTTCCAGAGAAAACGTTGAGGCTATTCATATTGTTTAACAAATTCATCAAAATTAAAATCGAAATCTATTTGATCTGACAGATCTCCAAATCTATCTTTAATATGACCTTGAGCAATATAGTTCTTATGCAGTCTGTAAAGTTTTTTAAGTCTTTCGTTGTAAGAAATATCAACGCTTGAAAGCATTTTATAAACATTAGAAAATACTTCCTTGTTTTTATCTTCCAAATTATCAATACTTAATTCTCTTTCTCCTTGTTCAACTTCTCGTATATGTTCTGAGTTATGTAAATAACCAAGTAGTTTATTTTTGTCAATATTCTTTTCAATAAATTCAATGTCCTTGTCAGAATTAATCTTATTTCCTACAACAAAAACTTCATCCCAAATCCCAGCTTCTTTTGATAGAGCTTTGTATTGCTCATAAACCTCAAGTGACTTCTTAGTGGGCTCAACTACTAAAACAATCATGTCAAATTGAGCATGTAATGTACCTGCAAAGGCATCAACACCTGCGACCATGTCTACGATTACAGTAGAGTCTCTATCAATAGTGTGAGAAAGCATGCTTTCTAAAACTGCCAAGTTATTGTGATAACAGCTAGTTCCGATACTATCTGTATAATATGAACCAACGAGTGAAAGAAATAGACTATCTTTTCTTGTTGAATAATTCTTTAATATAAAGTTATCTGAATCTTTTACAATAATAAAATTTGAGTTTTTAGTTGGTGGGGTAGATTTTTTGAAGTGTGAAATTTCTTTAATCTTGTTACTATCTCCTATTAAATATTTCTTAATATCTTTTTCTGAAGTAGGATCAGAAATATGTTTAAGATTATTTACACTTACACCTAATTGTTCTGCTAAATGCATATTTAGATCTGCATCAACAGCCCAAACACTTTGTTTACTATGAGTTAAACCATACTGTGTGAATAAAGAAGTATAAGTTGTTTTCCCACTTCCACCTTTTCCTACAAATGCTATTCTCATAATATAAATTAATATATAAAATCGCAACTAAGTCGCGTATTCAAACTTACAAAAAAATCTTCCAAATTGAAGAAAATTTAAATTATTCGCAATCATTACAAGTTCCTTTTACGTTAAGCTCGAAATTTTCCGCTTTAAAATTCTTAGGCAAAAGCTTACTAATAAAAGAGGCATCGACATTAATGGGCAAAATCTTTTCACAATTAGTACAAACAAAGTGTTGATGCGTATCTCCATTATGTGCTAATTCGTATTGAGAATATTCTTTATGTAAATGAATTTCTCTTAAATCACCCTGCTCTACAAGCGCATTTAATGCTCTATATACTGTTGTTTTATCAATATCGGGAAGCCTTATACAAATTGCTTTTGCAGTTAGCAATGAGCCATCTTGAAGTAGCTGTATTATCTTCTCTCTTTTTTTACTGTTATATTTAATCATAATTTGCTAATAAGTTGCATAATGATACTGCAACTAAGTTGCATATGCAAATCTTTTTTTGAAAGTAGTTTTCATAATATTGGAAAGATTTCTTAAAAATTGACCTGTCGATTCATTAAAGTCTAAGGTAGTCGGTAAATAATTGACGATGCTTTAAATTGGAGATTAAACAATTAAGTGATCAATTTACCAACAAATTTCAAAGTGGCATTACTTAAATAGGGGTAATGATTTATAAATCTCTAGGGTTTCAACCATATGCCTAAGCAGATTTAAGATGTTAGCTGATTTAATCTCTATTATTTCCGTTCGAAATAAGGACAGCGACTACCCCATGTAGGACCTTTAGCAGATTTAAAGATGCTATCAAAGGGTTTTTCATTGGCAATGGAAAATTTAAGAAGGGAAGTTGTCTTACTTGAAAGGATTTTTACAGTAAGTCAAATAAGGGCCGGAACGATTACAGCAAGAGAAGACAAAATAAATTGTAATGAGGTTGTTTCAAAAGCTCTTACTGATTTCAGACATATTGCAGATAAGAAAGGTGTTCAGGTTATTGTTAATGTTCCTCAAACTCCAATAGAGATTACATCGGATTTGGCTAAGGTTAATGAAATAATTGGTAATATATTCGAAAACTCTGCTAAATATACAAATCAAGGATCAATTACAATATCTTCGGAAGACCAAGGAGATAAGGTGAAATTCACTGTAGTTGATACTGGTATCGGAATACCTAAAGATGAGATTCCTAAGCTTGGATTGCATGAATATTATAAGGTAAATACCTATTTACAATCTAGCATGAAAAATAATACTACACTTCCACTTACAAGACCGGATGGTACAGGAATGGGCATGTTTGTAATTAGAAATCTTGTAAAACTTATAAATGCAGAGTTAGTAATCGAAAGTGAGGTAGGTAAAGGGACGAAGATGGAGGTTCTATTTAGTAAGAACTGACCTAAAACAGTAAAGACGACACACTACGACACAATCTGCTATAATGCTTTTGTATAATTTTGTTAATTAAAATTTATGAAAGTATTTTTTACCGCATCACTAAGCGAAAGAGATAAATATAAGAAATATTATGATTCAGTTGTAAAGGCTGTACAGAAGGATGATGAAATAATAAGTCTTGAAGTTCAAGAGTATTCACATTTAATCCCAAAAGACATAATAAAATCTATCCCTAAAAATGAACTTCACTATACATGGTTAAAAAAAGGTATAAAGAAATCTAACTGCGTAATTATAGATGCAAGCAGAGATAGTTTCAGATTAGGTCATGAATCAACCCTTGCTTTATTGTATAACAAACCTGTTTTGTGTTTATCAGATAAGAAGGATTACTCAGATGCGATAATTAATCCTAAGTTTTATGCCGCAATCTACAAAGATGAGAAAGATGTCACATCGGCTGTAAGTAGCTTTCTTGATCTGGTTAAGTCAAAACATGTAGGATTACGTAAGAATATTTACATTACATCGGAATATGCAAACTTTTTAAATTGGTACTCAAAAACAAATTCTAAAAATGATTCGGAAGTGATCAGAGAGTTAATAAAAGATCTTATGGATAAATCTCCTGAGTATGAGAATGCAGATATTGATGATTTAGATATTACTGATAGTGATAATGAGGAATAATAATTGGTGGGAAGTTAGTATTGGAAATCTATTTCAGATTCTCAAGGGCAATGAAGAAGAAAAACTTCAACAAGCTTTTGATATCAAGTATGGTGATTATGACTATTCAGAAGACTTACGAACAATTGTCAAAAAGGAGTTTGAAAATAATTTCAATCAATTACTAAACAGTATTCCGAACAGTTCAAAAGTTTTGGTTTGTGGTGCGAATAGTGGCTATGAGATGGAATTCTTAGGTGGATTAAATGTAACAGCACTTGATATTAGTTACAAAGCATTAAGAAAATTACGAGACAAGTTCCCCTATGTAAAAACTATTCATGGGAATATGAATAAACTTCCTTTTGATAATAATACATTTGATTTATACATTAATCTAAGATCAATTCAATCTCATGGAGTTGACTTAGATTTATCAATTAGTGAGGCACATAGGGTTTTGCGTGATAGAGGTCAGATTATAATCTCAATCCCCAATGGATACATGAACAATACTAATGTAATTAAAGGGATGTGGGACAGTACAAATCAAAAGATTGATGCAAATTTGCCTCTGAAACTAGCAGAGAAAGTTAAAGATAAACTATCGGAATTAAACTATAAGAACTTGGAAATCATTGAGATTACATCTGAAATAATAATAGTAGGACACAAATGAGTATCAGAAAAAAAATCCTCACAAGCATAAATGCTGTTAAGAAAGACTTCAAAGAAATATCGATTGATGCTAATGCAATTGAAAAGGCTTCATCACAGATACAAGATACTCCTACTTTAGCTTGGGATTTTCCGTATGTTTATAGTGGATCAATTGAAAAAACTTATAATTACTTTCTAATATTTTCAGCACTTAGCTTCTATTACTGGGGAAATCCAAAATGGTACAAAAGTTTTAATAAAGAAAAGTTAGGTGGTTCAGAATCTCTTTTTTATTGTTTAACAGAAAATATAAATAATGGAAATGATTTGACTAACCCACTATTTATTAACGCATTAAACCTAAATGAATTTAGGAAATTACTTTCAGGAGATGATAATACAGAGCTTCAAATGATCGAGGAAAGGTTCATGATTCTTAAAGAGATAGGTGAAGTATTATCAGCTAACTATGATAATAGCTTTCTAAATCTTTGTGAGCAATCCAGCTTTGATGTAAGTAAAATTGTCGGGAAATTGGTTAATGAATTTAAATGCTTTGACGATAAATCTACATTCAGAAATAACGAGGTATATTTTTATAAAAAGGCACAGGAATCAATAACATTAGTACACGAATACTTGGCAAATAAAGGTGAGAGTAAGTTTCGCAATATCGATCAACTTACTGCAAGTTCTGATTATAAGCTACCACAAATATTAATCTCCTTAGGAGTTCTAAAGGTATCTGAGGATTTGAAACAAAAATTATATAACTTACATACATTCCAGCATTCAGATACTATTGTGACTGAAATAAGGTCATCTACTATTCTCGCTGTAGATATGATATCGGATAAACTAGGTATCCAATCTTCCGATATCAGCAATAAACTATGGAATCTCTCACAGGATAAATCATTTCTTTCTATTCCCTATCCAAAAATTGTCAGTCAATTTATATAGGCAATCCTTTTATCAGTCTCGATATTCTTAATCATCCGATTTAAAATGACAGTTTCGCTGGACAAGCAAAAAACTTTGTGATAACATTCTATGTAACACACGCTGTGTGTTAAGTGAAGGATAGTATAAAAAAAAGTCGCTAGTTCTACTTTTGCGGGTGAAACTAACGACTAATGTGCGTAAGTAATTGGTGGTTTTTTAACGCCTCCCTTTTCTTACATCTGTATTATATCAAGATTTAAAATTATTTGTCAAGTTCTGATAACAATATATGGAAACAGAGATAACTGAAATAACTAACGAAGATCTAAGGCAATATTACAAAACACTAAGTAATAGATGCAAAGTACGTTTAGTTAGATCAAAGATCTATAACTCTATGCCAAGGAATATTAAAGAAGAATTTCAAACAAAGATTAATGATCTTAATGAAATTGAGGCTGGAACATTTGTAATAAAGGCAAAGAGTGGGAGCGAAAACTTGAATAAATTCTTAGCAAATTTTTTATTCAAGCTAGTAGATCTAGAGAATACTGAGACAAAAACTATTTAATTTACTTAATTTTAATTATGAAAATAGCATTCGATATAAATGGAACTCTAAGAAAAGCTGGGGCAGAAGAGACTAAAGTTATGATTGGTTTCTTAAAGATATTAAAGAAAGCGGGTCATTTTATTATTGTTTAGTCAGGCGATGACTTTGAAGAAATTATTAAAGTAGTTAGAGATCTTAAGTTAGAGAATTTTGTCTTATTTTACAGGGTACCGATCACATTGCAAAATCTAGATAGTAAAAGTTAAAACGTAATATTATTTAATTAAATAAAAATGGATTCGGTTCAAATAACAAATCAAAACGAAGCTAGGATACTAGAAGGAAGAAATTATGTAACTCATATCTCTGCTAAATCACCAATATCAGATAGTATTATTGATCTTGATGCGGTTGCAACTAAACTAATTAATCATAAAAGTGATGTAACTTTAGCAGTAGATATGATGATTGAAGATGGGTATGATCTGCATAGTTTAATAAAGAATAAAAATCAAGTTGCACAAATTATTTTTGCTGAAATTTTGAAGATTCAATGAAAATAACAGAATTTGTATTGGAATACATTGAAATGTGTTCACTATGTCGCTTAAACTCAATGTCGCATTGTACATTTATTAATAAAAATTGATTAGATTTATGACACATAACATAGATGATCACATAGTGAGAGGACTTAATTTATCAGAAAGATATACTGAAGTCTTAGAAGTCTTATCTTTTAAAAGGACTGATAATGCAGAACTTTATTATGGAGGCCCAATAACCAGAAAAGCAGATGGGATAAGGTGGGTACAGCCCTTAATACTTTTTGAACAAGAAAAAGAAGCGGATAGATAACTAGTAGCATCATTTCATCTAGTATATGTTAACTTTAATCCCACTATTGACACTCATGAAGTAACACCTAAATTAATACCATTTATTTCTTGCGAAACAGGTATTAAAACTCATGATTCTAACTGTGACTGTAGTGCGCGATTTGCTAATTTAATCGAATCAAACAAGGACAGACCCATGATTATTTTGAGAAGGAGTTTTATCAGTAACCCAGCGTTCCCATATATTACAACAAATATTAGTCCCGTTGCTTCGGAAGAGACCGAATTTTTCAAAAAGGCTATTATTGAACTTTCAAAAATGGACCAAAGATTTGAAGTTGACTATAGCCAACTAGGTATGAATATACCTTGTGTTTTTGATAGAAAGACTGTGTTCTTGGAAAACGAGGAATTAAAATTAATTGGACCTAGAGTAATTCAAAACGAGATTGGTGAATTCTATAGTTATCTTGTTGAATTTAAAGTTGACATTTGGGAAAACTATGAGATTATTGCGGGAAATCTACTTGAAATTGGTAGGACAACTGATTTCATTATAAGGTTCGATTCAGGGTGTGATAGTGGTCAGCTTTATAACGATGATGCTTGCGATTGTTTAGATCAGTTTAGAAATGCTATGGATGAAATAAAGAGGGAAGGTGGAGGATTGATAGTACATATTCCATCTCATGATGGTAGAGGGTATGGAATGGCAGGAAAAATGGAAACAGAGTTGTATAAATCTGGAAAGCCAGGATTAATCCATCAACCGAGTGAACATATGGATACTGTAAGCGCCGCAAGATTATTGTATGGGGATAATTATGATATCCGAACATACGATGGAGCGGCAAAGATTCTACTTGCTTTAAGATTAACAACTGTGCGGATCTATACTGATAATTCGCAAAAATTTAGAGCAATTAAGGAACGAGGCATTGACGTTATTAGGGTAAAGACAAACACACAAAAGGAAAGTGCACAGGAACATATTGATGCTAAACATCAAACACCTCCTTATGATGAACAAGCATGGATGGAAAGTTAAATTAATTATTATTCTAAATATTATGTCAAAAATAATTACTATAGACGGTCCTGCATCAGCAGGGAAAGGAACACTGTCGAGACAACTTGCTGAGCAAATAGGAGCAAATCATTTGGATAATGGAGCAGTTTTTAGGAGTGCTACCCTATCACTTATAAAATCAGGAATAAGTATTACTGATTCTGATAGTGCAGAAATTATACAGCTTATTAGAAGAACCCCTCTGTCAGTCAAGTGGGATGGAAAACAATGTAAAGTTTATTTATCTGGTACAGAGGTCACAAATGATATTACTGAATTAGAAGTAGGGAGAGTAACATCTATATTAGCTTCCGATAGGAATTACTTTGTTGCATTATCTGATCTAACCAGAAGAATGGCAACTCAAGGTAGTTTTATATCCGATGGTCGTGCAGTCGGCACATTTATTTTCCCAAATGCAAACTTAAAGTTTTTTGTTACAGCATCGCCAGAAGTAAGAGCGCAAAGAAGATACGAATATTTATTACATCAAGGCATGATTGTTGTGTATGAAGAGGTGTTAAAGGATATTTTAGAAAGAGATAATCGGGATTTAAATAGGGAATTTTGTCCTTTAGAAATCCCAAATGATGCATTCATAATTGATACATCAAATGTTGAGCCAGGGGAATCTCTGAACAAAATGTTGAATATAGTCAAAGATAACTTTGGAGAAGACTTTATGCCTAAAGTTAAATAATTCTTAGTTATAATGGAGTAATTAAATCTGCTTTACCATTATTTAATTTATTTGTTATCATAGTGTATGGAAATTTTTGATAAAAATGGGGAGATAATCAGAAAAAGGTTAAAATCGATAAACGATAGGTTTAAGAAAGATAGAGGCGGGTCATCGGAGTTTCTAGATTTATATTGTTCAAGTTGTGATGCCTATATTGGAACTTATCAAAAAGATGGTTCGGGCAATTTATTCCGATTATATGTTGATAGACTGATTACGCCTTACAAACAATATTCTGGTCCTTTTGAAGGCGTTGACGATATGCCTCAGCTAGAATGTCCCAACCCAGCTTGTGAATCTGAAATGGGAGTCCCTATGGTTTACACTAAGGAAAATAGATTGGCTTATAGAATCATTGCGTCAATCCATAAAACTAAAAATCATTCTGGAAAATTCCCCCCCGCTGATGTGGAGAAAGATGACCTATATCTTAACTTGGATGATTTAGAATCTTATGTAAGACCTTCTAATATCCTTACAACTTGAACATGTGAACATTCTTGGTTAATTCCAGTGAATTCCCCAAACCTTAAAAATAAATCGCAATCGCAAGAAAAAGTCTTTGATAATTTATCATAGTTGGTATTATGTTGTCGTGATTTTCCATTAACAGAGTAATTGACTGATTTATTACTAGTATTTATCTTTTTATAGGATTTGTTTAACAAATATTCTAAAGCATTATTTAGCAATTTATGTATACTTACAAAATGATAATTCTCAAAATATCTCGATAGTAGCTGTTCATATCTTACCATAAATACTTCCTCTAGCATTCGTATACCCTTATTAGCATTGCAGAATTCTATGAGTGCATTAGTAAGCTCATCTCTATTTTGAGTAGTTAATTCAAGCAGTAAAATATTAGGGTTCTCCTTAAATTTTTTAGCCCAATCTTCTTCATCATAGACTATTGAGGCAATCATATTAGTCTGCTTATTATTTAGTAAATTATCAATTAGTTCAAGTACCTTTGGCGACTTAGCCTGCATTCTTCCTATTTCATCTATAACAATAACTATATTTTGTAATAAATTAAACCTATCAAACTGTTCTGAATAAAATATCTCCAAAGCCTCTAGATCAATATAGTATTTAGCGACTTTAGTGTCTGATTTGATCATTACCGAATGTGCAATCATTTCGTTCTCACCTTTTTCATTTCTTGCTCTAAAGCCTATTCTATAACCATTCTCATCTAGTATCTCCTCTGTGATGACTCCTGCAATCCCGGCTGTTGTTTTTGACATTATAGTTGCCATTAATGTACTCTTGCCAGTTTTAGGTTTAGCTGTTATGAAAATTTTAATCAATATTACTTATTTTAATAGTATAATTAGAAATTGCTTAAATATATATTAACATTAACCACTTTATGAAAGAAACAGAAGTTAGAGGAGAATTAACTGCCAAGAACTTCTTGGAATTAGTAAGTCAATTAAAAAACTCTCCCGAATATGAGTATGAGTTTAATAAAAGAATAACATTTTGCTATGGTGACTATTCTAATCAAAATTTAGACATGAGAGTAAGAATTACTAATGGTAAGCCGGTAATTATGCAAAAAGTAGGCAATTGGCAGGATCTCACAAGAGAAGAGATAGAAGTTGATTTAGTTTCTGATAGTGATCATGTTTTAAAAACTTATAGGATAATAAGCAATATTTATCTAACAGTGCCTACAAGTTTTGAAACAATTATTCAACATGAAAATCATTTATTCACTACTAGTAAATTTGAATTGAAATTGACTAGACAATTTGGTAAATCCGATTACTATATATTCGAGCTTGAAGCAAAAGCAGAAGATGTAGACTTAGAAAGCGAATGCAATAAACTGGGTTTAAACATTCTTAATGAATTTGAAAGCGAGGATGATAGGAAAAAAAGAAACGAAAATGTAAATTTGAATCCAAAAGATTTATCAGAAGATGAGTTAAAAGATCTGATTAGTGATTACCTATCATAAAATATAACAAATCAAGATTGGCCAGGAACAAAATCTAAAGACGTATTCTTAGGTTATTCGGAAGAAACAAAACAGTATATTAATCCAGATAGAAGCGTTAAAGAAAATGAGATTGAAATAGCTAAATACGTTGCTGATAAAATCAAAGATCCCCAAAGATTAGTTAATTCAGTTTACGGGATTGCTATAGCACTTCCTGATGGAAGAAGTGAAAGCGATTTAGTAATCTTTGGTGGTAAAGCTAGTAAAGAATTAGTTATTACAGAAGTCGGCTGGAATTATGACTGGTTTTATATACCTAATAATCTTAATTCAACTTTATCATCATTATCCAAAGATGAATATATTGAGTTTACAGGCACTTATATGTGGACAATTACTGATAAAATTATAAGGTTCTTAGCAAAGATAGATTAGTAATAACTATATTCAATATTGATATAACTGAAGTTACAGGTAAAAAATTCTGAAGAAAATTTGAAATAAATGAATAATTTTAATTTTTAGTTTAATATTATGGAAAGAAGAAAAGGCGTAATTGCAATTGTAACAAAAGACGGGAAGATATTAATGGGTAAGAAAAAACATAAACCCGGACATTTCTTATCCGATAAGTGGCACTTCCCAGGTGGTAAAGCCGAAGAGGGAGAAACTTTTGAACAGGCATTGCTGAGAGAAATGAACGAGGAACTTGGCGTTAAATTAAACATAGAGTCTAAAATTCTAGAATATGAATATCACTTTGGAGAACATGTTGGAGATGGTGCTGTATTTCACTGCACTACTAATGAGCAGTTAACTGCTGGTGATGATTTAGTTGAAATTGGATTCTTTGATTATAACGAAATACTAGAAATACATGATAAAGATACTTATGAAAGATTACCGATGGAAGTCAAGGAATTTCTTAAAAATTTTTTTTAATATTTAGTAAACATTCACATGCCAGAGCGATATACTGTAAAACTTGTTTCTTTAGTAATCTTAGAAGATCACAATAAAATTTTATTAACTCGTAGATTTAATACTGGTTGGGAAGATGGGAAATATACTGTACCATCGGGACATGTAGAACCGAACGAAACACCATTACAGACAGCTGTTAGGGAATTAAAAGAAGAGGTGGGTGTAGATACAAAATCAGAAGACTTGGAACTAGTTCATGTAGATTTCTTTGATAACTATATACACTTATATTTCAAGACTACTAAATGGATAGGTGAACCAAAAAACATGGAACCTGACAAATGTGATGAAATAAAATGGGTAAGCTATAATGAATTACCTGATGACCTTTCGGGTCATGGACACGAGGCTTTGAAAGCTATAGCTGCTAAAAAATATTATTCAGAGTATAAATAAGATAGCTATCACGGATTTAAAATTATTAATGAAAATAAAGACTACACATTAATAGACGTAATAAAATCATTCCTACGAAAATATCAACCGAAATAATAATTGGAAAAGATATAAAACAAGAAGATTTAGACCTTATTAACGAATATAGAAAAATAAGACTAGATAGATCAAGTACTTGGGATCATCAGAATAATAACTATTTTCAGGATAGATTATTTTTCTTGGTTCGAATTGACAATAAACTTGTATCATTAAGTACAGCTACTCCATTAGGTGGGTCAATACTTGGTGTAACTAGGGGGGAAATAGTAAAATATGAAGCAGGTGGAGAATCTTTAAAAGCGCAAATAGTTAGTATTGAAGTATCCCCGCTATTTCAAGAAGCTTAATTTTTATTAATTATTTTATGAAAGATCAGGAAATTGAGGTTAGAGCATTAGTAAAAAGTGATGATATAAATTCCACAAGAAAGAAGATCTTAGAAGCAGGTGCTGTGTCTAAAGGTATTCGATCAATTCATGATGTCTATTATTGTGATAAGTCATGTCAAAAAGTAGAGGATGCGGAAATGAATGAAGTTGGATCTTATTCTGTAAGAATTAGGAGAGAGGAAAAGGAAGGTGAAGTTTCTATTTCATATAATAAAAAAATAATTACATCGGAAGGGGAACATAACTCTTGGAAGGAAGAAGAAGAACCAAGAACTAATTTTGAGGAAGCCAATCAAGAAATGATTGATAGCGGCTATAAATTCTTCTTTGATCTAGATAAGAATCGTGAAAAATTCAACTTAGATAATATGGAAATTTGTCTAGAAGATATTAAAGATTTCGGATTAGGAATTGAAGTCGAAGTAATGGCTACCAAAGAAGAATCAGAAGAAGTAAAGCGAAAGATAAAAGATTTTTTAAAATCTATAGGAGTACAAGAAGAAGCTATAGTGCCTAAAAGTATTACAAATATCATAATGCACGAGAGAGCATTTAAAGTTAGGTGAGACTAAAATCCTTGAGTCTGATAAATTTGA
>Ga0163154_10005263_pt1 | contig 16521 bp, 16 predicted proteins | sample OliLakLV19MP9P1_FD_148649 | JGI IMG/M metagenome (GOLD analysis project Ga0163154, IMG submission 148649) | Freshwater microbial mat bacterial communities from Lake Vanda, McMurdo Dry Valleys, Antarctica - Oligotrophic Lake LV.19.MP9.P1 | ecosystem: Environmental > Aquatic > Freshwater > Lake >... | reverse complement strand
TGGGAGCGTGTACGGCCGCTGCCAGACGCCGTTTCTAGATCACAGCGACCAACCGCCCCTTGCCGAGGATGAATGAATGAAGGAGATCAAGATGAAGACTTGGATTTCGTTTCTCGCGTTAGCTCTGATGACGGGTAATGCCTTCGCCGGGGTGGTCGGTCTGTCGTATCAGTCTGGTGCGGTCACTAACGGGGCTGATCCCCGTTACAACTGTTCTGTTGCTGTCTGGGCCGGAAATTCCTCGGGCATCGGAAGCTGGGCCTCCGGGACCTACGTCCGCAACGACGATGGGCTCACGGGGATCGTGCTCTCCGGTCACCAATCTTTTGGAACGACTAACTTCGAAGTCCGCACCGGCCCCGACGTCTTCACCGACCCGCTCGGAACCTACACCTTCACCAATAACCTCTCGGTTGATCCACGATACGTCCACACGGATCTCGCGGGCCGAAGGTGGGATACGGCGGTCCTCTGGGGCGTCACCCTGCCGGGAATCACCCCGGCGAGGATCCTGTCAACAGTCCCGACATTGGGCACTCAGATCATCATCTCTGGCTACGGGGGCCTGACGCCGGTAGGTGGTCCGTGGGGCACTTACGCAGGCATTCGCTTGATGGGAACCAACCTTGTTCAGAACTATGGCACTTGGTTCGGAGCCGGCAGTCCCGTCGCTAACGCCATGATCGTTTCGAGGATGGACTCAAGCGGAGGCCTATCTGAGATGATTGGCTCGCCCGGGGATAGCGGAGGATCCGCCTTCTTCGACATGGGTGGTGAACTTTATCTAGCCGCGAACCTCACAACGAACGTCCCAAACGGCTTTTTCTACGGGGACTTTACCGGCGGAATGGCGATGGGCAATGCCCCCACCTATTCGTTCGTTACTAGCAGCCTACAAATCCCGACACCTGGAGCAGCCGCACTCCTCGGTGTTGCAGGCCTCGTGGCTTGTCGTCGACGGAGATCCTGAAACCAACCGGCGTCGAGAACAAAAGGGTTAAAGATCTTTAACTTTCTCACTCGTCGCCAGTACAAAAAAGGCAAACGGACATCTACCAGTTGATCATGGACAAGGCGGAGGACTTCATACGCTGCATATTGAACCACTGTTCCCGATCTCCGTAGCGGCAATGCGCATCTAAAAATGTGTACTCTCTTGCATAAACTGCACCGCCCGTCATCACACTAATGGCTAGGAGCTAAGCTCACAGAACATACTCAACCATTGCCGCGCCGCGCTGAAAACACGAAAGGATGGTGGCTATGTTTTATTTTAAATACGCTTCATGGAAAAGTTTTCGAAACTGGACTTTAGTCGTAATCACGTTGGACAGTTTCGAACATAGAGCCCTTACGGTTACTCAGCGACCGATACGCGAAGCCACAAAAAGCGCATAGTTCTAGGCGATTAACGCCTATGAGGGCGTTGTGAGTCATCCCTGCGAAAAGTCTGGCCACGAACTGACGACTTAGCGGGCACGATCTGGTGACAAGTGATGAATCACTCCGCAGGGGCTAACACGAAGGGCGGTTGTTTCGGGCACAACCGCCAAAGCCTTGAACCTCTCGACCTTTCGCGAGAGCACGGGGGCCCAATCACTCACCACTCCATGCTCGCGGAACCGTTGAACTCACCTCATCGAAGCCTCCTTTCCAGGGCCGCCGCATCGGTGTGCGTCACGCCGTGCAACTCGCTTCCCGAGTTGTGCGTGCTCACTCCATAGTGGTTGCGGCCAAGAACCTTTCCGGCGTCCACTCCGTGCGCTAGATACACGTCGAGCGTTCGCCGTCATTTCGCCGCCACAGGGAACCCGCCCGCCAAGGCGGGTCCCCTGAAGCCGCATGAACACCTGTCACGGACCGAGGTGCTTCAACAAGAAGCACCCCGGCACGCCATTGAGACGAGCATTCGCCCGTCACCGCTTTCGTGTTCGCTGATTGCACCCGGCACCACCCGTAGTGCAGCGAACGAGGCCGCCACTGCCTTGCAGCGACCTCGCCGGACTCCCGTCCGTTCCTACTTGCGGCACTCTCCCAGACTGCTGGGTTTGAAGCACCACGCCGACCTGGCGTGGCACCGGGGACCATCCCTTGCGGGACCCGGCCCCAACAGTCCTTCCCGAGTTAGTGATGCGCGTCATCCGAACGGTCACGTCGCCTGGAGGTTGTCCTCCGACCTGTCGCCGTATGTCCACGCTCCCGCGTGGCATAGTTTCCGCGTGTGCATCCTCGTGGAAGCACTCGCGATTTCTGCGGGTAGAAACGAGAAGCTCCCGCGTACCCATCGGCTCCAAGTTTGAGCGGTTCGGCACCGTCTCCGTTCGGACTTACCGGCAAGCCCTTGTGCTCCTCTCGGAGTGTCGGGCCTCTCGTGGTTGAGCTCTTCGTCGTCGGGCAACTTGATGCCTGATCGCCGAGTCTGGTCAGAGACTCGGTCGCGTGTGTCGCCACACGCGAACTCCCCACGCCGGCTCAGGTTGAGCGGGCCACGCCAAAGGCGTGGCCCGAACCCCCTGGGGGGATTTGCACCCTCTTCACGCAGCACGGCCCGCGGCATCAGAGATCCGATGCCCGGGCGTGTCCTCGTCGCCCCTTTTCGCAACTGGGGGGGTAACCCATCGGATAGAACGCCGGGATTGGACCTTGCGGAGGGAACGCCCCTCCAATGAAATCAAGGATTTGCTCCGACGAGCCTCCGTCGAACCGGACGAGCGTCTCTCGACGCATCCGGCTCTACGGGCACACACCGCGGCGGCTGGTAAAGCCGCCCCCTTATGGCCGCTGGTGAGGCGGCTTTCCCGGGTGGCATGCCCCGTCTCAATGGCGTCAGATCAGCGTTTGGCTTTCACCGACGACCCTCATCGGATACAGGGGAATGGAGGGAAAGGCAAAGATGTTGGCTCATCGTCGAAGCAAAACGTGCAACAGGAGGACGGCCAGAATGCAGCCTGCTGCCACCGGCTGATGCTTCAGGAATAGGCAGGCGAGGAGGATTGCAAGTGCTGGCACAGCCTAGATATGCGCCCCGCTGCCCGGTGTGTGAGCAAATACTGGCAAGTTGCTGAAACCGCTGTCCGCACGACCGCGTACACTGGGATGCTCAGGAGAACTGTTCTTGGCCAAGCGTCAACCCAAACCCGTCACCCCGACCGAGCCGATCTGGATCATTCTGCGCAGAAAGCGGAGCGAGGTGCTCAAAAAGGGACTACGCGAGATGGCCGCAATCCTCAAGATTGCCCCAACTCATCTTTCGGATATCGAGACCGGAAAACGTACGCCCTCCGACGCAGTCATTGGTCGAATCTGCAAGCACTACGAGATCTCTGAAGTTGCCCTTCGAGCGGGATGGAGTCGTCCGTTTTCGGCGGTCGCCACAATCGCGTCACAAGACGCCACGACTATCGAGAAAGTGCCGGCATTGCTCTCGGCGGCAAAGACTCTCTCGCCCGCTCAATGGGACAGCTTGATCGAGGCAGCGCACCGACTCACCGGAAAGCCGAAGGAGGGACCACGATGATCCACACCCTTCCCCCACCTTTTAAAGAGACCCGTAGCGCAGACTTGGCCGCAGAGATTGCCGCCATGAACTGCTTGGAAGAGTGCCGGACATCATTGAGGCTGGCACAGATTCCTTTGCCTGTTCCGATTGAGCGATGGATTGAACATCCATTGAAGATGGACTACGGCATCGATGACATGCCTGGTGCCGACGGCTACAACGTGCTCGGCACGAAAGTCATCAGGATCAGCCCAAGGATCCTTGACGATAAAACGCGTTACCGCTGGGTACTTGCTCACGAGCTCGGACACGCTCGCCTCCATGACCTTAAATCTCCCCGGCTCAAACTCGATGACCCCCGATATTCCCAGCTCTACGCCAACGAGGTTGAGAGACAGGCCAATCGGTTCGCCGCTGCTTTCTTGATGCCGCTGAGGAGCCTCGTGCACTCGTTCTTCGACATCTGTCGAGCTCGTTCGCTGGATGCAGAGCACACAATTGTCTCACTCTTGACGCGGACCCAGCACGGCCCTGAACTCTGGTACCGGGTATTCCTGCCCGAGCTCGCTGAGCGATTTGGAGTCAACCGGTACGGAGTTCTCTTTCGACTGGGTGAACTGCGATTGGGTGACGATACCCCCTTCATTCTTCCCCGACACTCGATTGTGCTGCACCAGTGCTTGCACATGGGAGGCTGAAACGCTTTTTGTCCACGTTGTCCGCACGTACGCGATCATGCAAACGATACCGCCATGCCAATACAAAGCACATTGACAGCCAGCCCTGAAAACCGCTTTCCCCGCCGAGGCACTTTCAACGTGGAAGAGCTTGCTGAGTTCCTCGGCGTCAGCACCGCCACGGTCAGGCGCATGGACGCGAGTGGACGCTTGCCGAGGCCTGTTCGTTTCAATCGCGCTGTGCGATGGGACCGCTGGACCATCGAGGAGTGGCTCGCGGCTGGAGCACCCCCTCGTGATGAAGGGGACGCGGCGCAGCCTTCCGAGTGAAGCCATTCAGGAGCTTGCCGTGACAATGCTTGACCATTCCGACTCTCAACCGCGATGGAACCTCTCAGACGACGCCGGGCCAACCCACGCTCAGGATCCGCCAATGCCTGAGCAGACCCAAGCACCAGACAGCCGCGGTCAGTGCTTCTTGTTCTGTCCCAAGTGTGGCCTGGGAGCAACTGTGTCGGCTGAGCATTGCTCCCGATGCGGCGCACGCCGTTGTGTCTCCTGCGGGGACTTACTACTTGGGAACCCGCCGAAGCCGGTTCACTCAACCCTGATTCAATGAAAGTCACCCATATCCATCCCCGATCACTCACAGTTGTGGTGCAGCACCGCGTTGCGCCAGCGCCCTACCGCTGGCCAGTTCACGAGGTGAGGGGCTCATGAACGACCGATTCTTGATCCCTGGCATTCTGCCACCCGTCTATCGGCGAGAAGCTGACGGGCGACTTGTCGAGGTGGTTCCAGCGACGGCTTGCCCCGAGCTTCTCACGGAGGAAGAAGCAATTCGATATCTGAGACTCGACATCATCGACGTCGAGAGCCCCGAGGAGACGCTCCGGCGATATCGGAAGCAGGGACTCGTCCGAGGAACGCAGGTGGGCAAGTGTGTACGGTACCGAAGGCAGGAGCTGGAGCGGTTTCTTGAGCGAATCACCGAGAGTAACCCGCGATGAGAGGCGGCGTTGAGAAGGGACGTGCGTCATGGCGGAGAAGCCCAAGGTCAAGCTTTCGAGCAACGGCGACTACTGGCAAGCGTGCTATTACGACAGCCTCGGCCGCAGACGGGCCAGAAGCCTCGGCCCCAAGTCGGAGATCAGCCGACGCCAAGCTCTGGTCCTGTGCGAGCGGCTCGCCATCGAACTCATCACGCAGCCCCTCAAGGCAGACGTGGGCCGTGCGCCCTCGATGGCCGAGTGGATCGAGACGTTCATCACGCTCAAACCCGATCTCGGCGACCGCGCCCAGCAGAGCTACCGCAAGGCCGCGGACAAGTTCATGGACTTCATTGGCACCACGACGCGCATCGACCGCATCACCGCGATCGTGGCCGCCGAGTGGTTCGCATCGCTGAGCGCGCCGCGAACTGTCAAGGTCGGCCAGAAACAGGTCGAGCGGGTTCTGTCGGCCTCCACCGTGGCGCACTACTGCCGCCATGTTCGTTGCATCCTCAACGAGGCGGTCCATCAGGGCGTCCTACCCGTGAACCCATTCGCACGCATCCGCACGCAGCCGAAGAAGATCGACCGCGGCTGGGTCTATGTGAACCGGGAGGTATTCGCTTCCGTTCTCGCGGCGTGCCGCAACGACGGCTGGCGATGCTTCATCGCCCTGCAGCGATTCGCTGCATTGCGGAAAGGCGAAGCGCTCGAAGCCAGATGGTTCATGATCGACTGGCAGCAGAGAACCCTCACCCTTCCGGAGAGCATGACCAAGACCAACCAGGAACGCATGGTCCCGCTTGACCCGGTCCTCTTTGATCTTCTCAAGGCCTGCAGGCACGACCGGTGCGACACCGATTTCATCGTCCCCGGAAATCAGGTTGACCGTCGCAGCGGCAGCAACCAGCACAGCAGACTCCGAGTCGCGCTCAAGAAGGCTGGCGTGCAGCCCTGGGAAGACCTGTTTCAGACACTCCGTCGCAACGCCGTGCAGGACTTTCGCGACAAGCTCAAGGACCCGTGGGCCGTGACCTTCATCGCGGGCCACTCCGAAGAGGTTCAGCGTAAGTACTACCTGGGCCGGGTGCGACAGACGGACATGGACCGGATCACGGGAGCATCCAAGGATGACGGTCTTGAGCGCATCGTCGAGCGCTGGAAGTCGCTGCCGCAGGAGGCCAAGGACGCGATCCTCGCCATCGTGAACAAGCACGCGGACGGGGCCAAGTAGACCCGCTCACTGTGCCAGTTGACGCAGCCGGACAAGTGTTGGTTCGATCTCGGCGTCGCGAAGCTCGCGCGATACAGCGGCGAAGTAGTCGCCACCAACGCCGACCTCGTCGCGATTCAAGCTCTCCGGAGCCGCGTCGAGGAACATGGTGCCATCCTCGAAGTCGCGGTCCCACAACACCTGATCGCTCAGGCTCTCGACTGCGCCCTGCCACGCGTCGAGGTCGACGTGCGTCTCGGACAACGCTTCCAGCCCGCGCTCAAAACAGGCTGTTCGGACCAACTGCCTTGCGTTGGTGGCGGGCGTATTGCTATCGAGTTCGACCTCGATCAACGTGAACAACTGGCGATAGACGGCGTGTACCGTCGCCTCGTTCGCCGACGTGTGCGACGGCGGGGGCACCGAGGGGTTGAGCAAAGCGCCAGCGAGGTCTACTAAGAGTGCCAGCCGCTGGCCGTACGAGAGTGCGTCGAAAGCCTCGACGCCCGTCGTCTGGTCATCGCCCCACTCGGCGAGATCCTCCACGAGATCGCTCAGCCCGGCTTTGAACGCCGCGGCTTCGCCGCCGGTCAGCACACGTTCGCCTTGAGATGTTCGCCACATGGCCACAGGCTCCGAGCCCCAACTGCCACAAAATCTGCCACAAACCGGTTTCCGCCCGGCTTCGGGCTCTGGGGCGAAAGTGAAAAGAGCCTGTAAACACAGGCTCAAATCGAAATGCCCCCCGAAGGACTCGAACCTTCGACCCGCTGATTAAGAGTCAGCTGCTCTACCAACTGAGCTAGGAGGGCCTCGCACCGGATTTCTCCCGTGGCTGGGCTTGAGTGTAGGCGGGCACCGGCGTCGGACCACGCATGCATTTCTTGCGTGGACGACTTTGAAACGCGTCGGGGCCGTCTGAATTCTCTCTCGCAAGCTCCACCTCGCCGGGTGTGCCGGAGGACGCCCACTCGGGTTCAGGTTCTCGATTCGGTATGCTGGTTCGCCCGAGTGCTGAAACCAGATTGCCCGACCATTCAGTGGCTGATTGCGTTCAGTCCCGTACTCAGACGGCGCGCGGACGACTTGCCCGGACGCCGCCGGGGTGGTTTTCGAGCGCGATCGTGCTTCGCTCGTGTGCGGGCGACCTCGCGAACACTGATGAGAATGCCGCGGGCTTCAGGCAGATGGAAACTCGCTCCTACACCTCTTGCCACTGAACGTGGAAGAGACTTCTGCTGCTGAAATGAAGATTCAGGCCGCACCCTCTGATCGGCCAGCGAGAGGTGGAATGCTGAATCCAACCATTCGCGCGCGTTCGGCTCGAACGGGTAGCCATCCTCATTGCTCGCTCGCCGACCGCGTGCCTCTTTTTGGACATTCAAGCCCAACTGCCTGCCTTCTCGGGCAAACTACAGGCCCGGTCCTGTTTCCGTCGCGGCACCGTTGGGCGTCGAGCGTGCGGGAGCTCCAGACCGGTCGGAGGGGGCGACCTGAGAGGAGGAGTCGGATTGAAAATCCTTCCAGTCCAGCCCCATTGATTCGACAATCTTTTCCGGTCCATACAACCCGAAAAGGATTGCCAAGAAAACGGACCCGCCGATGCTGACAAGGTACACCTTCTTCAGGCTTGATCGATAGTTCACCGAGAAGACGTAGTACAGCACGGCGATCGGATAGATCACCGCCGCGATCAGGCCCATCACCGGATAGCCCACGGCCATCAGCACGGCAACGACGACCGGGGACAACAGGTTGTACGCGCCCCATTTCGTCGCGCTGTCCTGGAACGGGATGATGACGGTCATCACATAGCCGATGAACCCGTTCACCGAGAGAATGATGTAGAGCGGGATGATCGCCGCGGGCGTCACGCACGCCGCCACGCCAGCCAGCACCACCAGCGCGGCCATGCTGCCCGCGATCACGTCCCAACTTACCGGCAGCTTGATATCGCCACCAGGCTTTTTAACGCCCTTCTCAACCGAAACCTGAGTTCTCAAAGCCTTGCCGGTTTCCTTGTTGAACCCGCAGATCGTACAGACACTCGCGGTGCTTTTCATCGGAGCCAAGCACGATGGGCAGGGCTGCGGGATTTCGGCGAAGAGGTCGTAACCCCCGGACGACACGGTTGATCCTGACGGTGCTTTCACGCTCGTGTCAGCAGCCTTCGCAGCGGAGGGCCCGACATTCTCCCCTGCGCTGGCGGCGGACGCGGCCGCTCGCGTCGCGGCCCCGGTTGCCAAAGCCTTCGCCTCGCACTCCTTGCACACGTACCGCCCGTGCGCGTCCTTGGACCGCGGCTTGGCGGACACATCCTGCTGGCAGGCGATACAGACCTTGGCTTGAGCGGTTGTCATGGTTTCTTCGTCCTGAATGGCGCGGGCGAGCGAGCGACCAAAGGTCATTCGCGCGTCGGGCGTCGGTCGCACAAAGAGACCCGATCCGATCGTTCAGTATACCGACCACACCGTTCACCGCCCCGATCGATTAGACGCCCAATCGGACATCACCCCCAAACGCGAGATCCCCGCGCCCTTCAGAACTGGTGCTGTCATCGGAGCAAGATACGAGCCCTCGACTCACACCTCGGTCCGAAAACCACGCCAAGGCCGCGACGATACCTGCCTCAAATCTCGTCCCCGCGCGGCCTAAGTGAGCTCGATCCAAGGCGTCCTGAGCATCAAGGAGGCAGTAATCACGGCCTGAATGCAGAAAAAACGCAACGGTGCGCATCTCATTAAAGTCATTCACATTTGGTATTTGTCAGGAAATTTCATCATAATCGGCATCGGTCCCCCGGCGGCTCAGGCGGCCAAGAACAGCTCGTTCCACGCGCTTTGTACCAGTCGGAGATGCTGTTTTTATGGGTTCTCGTCGCGGCCGCACGCACCGCGACCTCGAATAAAGGATCAACAATGCCAACGGCCCCTGCGAGGTCGAGCATCATCCTCGACAGTTGCCCGACCTGCGGAAATCGCTCAGTCGCACCGATGGTCGCACGAACAGGCTCAGCCCCGCACGGCCTCGTACTGCTTCGCGTAATACTCCCGGTACGCCCCGCTCTTCACGCGCTGCCACCACGTCGGGTTGTTCACGTACCAGTCAATCGTCTGCTGCAACGCCGTCGGCCAGTCGCTGCGCGTCGGGTGCCAGCCCAGCTCACGCTTGATCTTGCTCGCGTCGATAGCGTAACGCCGATCGTGCCCGGGACGGTCCGCGACCGGGCGAATCATCTCCGGGCCCTTGCCCATCAGCCTCAGAATCGTGTGCGTCAGGTCCACGTTGGACCGCTCGTTGTTCCCGCCGACGTTGTACACCTCGCCAGCCTTGCCCTTTTCCAGCACTGTCAGCACGGCCTCGCAGTGGTCGTCCACATGCAGCCAATCGCGCACGTTCTTGCCGTCACCGTAGAGCGGCACCTGCTTGCCCTCGATCAGGTTTGTCACGAACAGCGGGATGACCTTCTCCGGGAACTGGTAAGGCCCAAAGTTGTTCGAGCAGCGCGTCGTCACCACGTCCATGTGGAACGTGTGGTGGTACGCCCGCGCCAGCATGTCGCCCCCGGCCTTGCTCGCTGAATACGGGCTGTTGGTCTGCAGCGAAGTCTCTTCCGTGAACAGAAGCTCGGGCCGATCGAGCGGCAGCGAGCCGTACACCTCGTCGGTGGACACGTACACGAACCGCCCCGACTTCAGCCACCCCCCGCTCTTGGCTTTTCTGCACGCGTCAAGCACCGACTGCGTCCCCAGCACGTTGCTCACCACGAACGGCCTGGAATCAAGGATCGAACGATCGACGTGGCTCTCGGCCGCCATATGCACCACCGCGTCGCACTCATCGACCAGTCTCGCAACGACCTTCTCATCGCACACGTCACCCTTCACAAACCGATACCGCGGGTTCTTCTCGGCCTCGGTCAGGTTCTCAAGATTGCCCGAGTAGGACAGCACGTCGAGGTTTGTGATCCTGTAGTCGGGCCGATGCTCCAGCACGAAGTGCACGAAGTTGGTGCCGATGAACCCCGCGCCGCCGGTGAGAAGGATGTGCATCTGAGTCATGCTCCGAGAGAGTGCCAACCGCGCCGCTCTTCACGCCACACGCACGGCCATGAGAGAGAGTTCGAGAACACCCCCAGACCATAGAAGCGTCAGACGCGCGGCGTCTCGGCCTCACGATTCCAGCCGCCTCATCACGTCGGCCAGATTCTGCGTCCAGTGCGGCATCGGCCCGAGGATCGCTTCGGTCTTGCTCAGGTCCAGCACGCTGTACGCGGGCCTCTTGGCGAGTCGCGGGAACTCCGCCGTGGTGCAGGGCTCTACCTTGCACTGCCCCGCCAGCCCCGCCAACCGGACGATCTCGGTCGCCAATTCGAACCAAGTACACTCGCCGCCGTCGGTGACGTGGTGGTTGCCGGTCGCGCCCGCCTCGATCAACCTGAGCGACGCCCGCGCCAGATGTTCCGCCGAGGTTGGCCGGCCGCGTTGATCGTGTACCACTCGCAGCAGCGGCCGCGCGCGTGCCGCGGCCGCGATTGTGCGTACAAAGTTCTTCGCCCACGGCGCGTACAGCCAGCTTGTGCGGATATTCAGGGACTCTCCACCCGCCGCCGCCAGCGCTCGCTCTCCCGCCGCCTTGCTTCGCCCGTAGGCGTTCAGCGGGTCGAGCGCCTGATCTGTCTGGTACGGCGTGGCCGCCGCGCCGTTGAACACATAATCTGTGCTATAGGTCACCAGCAGCGCCCCGGCATTCCTGCACGCCCCGGCCAGCACGCTCACGCCGTGCCCGTTGATCGTGGTCGCCAGCTCTTCGCTGGCCTCGGCGCCGTCCACGTCGGTGTACGCCGCGCAGTTGATGACCAGGCGCCGCCGCGCCCCGACGCCCAGCGCGATCGTGTCGTCCTTGGCCAGGTCTAGCGTCGCCAGCGGCGGCGTGTCCACCACGATCTCGCGCTCGAGCAGCCGCGAAACCACCGCTCGGCCCAGCATCCCGCGGGCACCGATGACAAGAACCGGAGAGACGCTGTGATCAAGTTTCACGCCCGGTGTATCGGCCAGACGAGGCCTGAGCGTCGAGTCGTTCCGCCTTGTCACGCTCAGGTTACCCGTGCCGCACGCCCCACGAGAACCCCGTAATGCTGTCGTGAGCACGCCGCTCCTCATCAGGCTTGGCGAGGTTGTAGGCGTGGGTCACGTAATACAGCAGCCCCGCCGACGTGTCGCCGACCGTGGCCGCCCCGTGCCACAGCGGCGGCGGGATAATCACGACCCCAGGCCGCTTCTCGCCGATCACCAGCAGCCACGACGCGCCGTCGTCCTCGCGATGCACCCCAACCTTAAGGTGCCCCTGCAGGCAGATCCAGAAATCGGTCTGTAGCGCGTGCCGGTGCCAAGCCTTCACGACCCCTGGGTACTGCACCGAAAAATTGACCTGCCCCTCGGGCCTCATCACGCCCTGCATCTGGTTCATCAGCGACCAGCCGCGGTCGTCGGTGAAGAGAGAGGAGGGCACAAAGATCGGCTCGCGCCCCTCCTGAGCGGCTTGGTGGGCGGCGACGAGGTCAGAGTTGAGCCAAGATTTGAGAGTGATGGTTTTCATAAGTGATGTAGAACATATGTCGGCAGAGCGAGAGCCGCACTTGGGCGAGGGCAACGCTCGAAAAGCGGCGCGCGACCAACCCGGGCTTCCGAGGGCGGTCGCGCGTTCGCGCTGGCCTAGGTAAAACCTCGGTGCCACCGCGCCAAACCTAGGCGAGAGAGTCGCGGCGCTGGGTGAGAGAGTCTCTCGCGCGCGTGAGAGAGTTTCTCGCGCGCGCGAGAGTGTCTCAGCGCTGGATATGAGAGTCTCTTGCGCGCGCGAGAGACTCTCAGCGCTGCGCGAGAGACTCTCTCGCGCGGGTTTGAAGAGCTCTCGCGCGCGTTTGAGCTGCGCTCGCGCCGGTGACAAACTTGCGCGCGAGCGTGCAGGTCATTCGGCCTGCTGCGCGCGAGCCGCGTGCATGAGCGAGCGGCACGGCCGAGAACTCGAGCGCGAGCGTGCCGCGCGAAGAAAAGCCGCACACCTCGGTGTGCGCGAGTCACGAACCGCGTTTTTCATAGCCTCGAGTCCGCTTCGGCTTTGACGAGAGCGTCACAAGGAGCGTCGAAGCCTTGCGAACATTTCGCGGCCACGAGAAACACGCTTGGTAGACCTCGCCAGAGCGGAGCCCGCGAACTCAGCGCTTGACGGCCCGCATCGCCTCGGCTCGCGCTTCGATCGGCTCGGCGTCTTTGACGCGGTCGGTCTTGCGATAGAGCGCGGCGAGGTTCTCAAGGCTGCTGGCCACGTCGGGGTGGTCCTTGCCGAGAGCCTTTTCATCGATCGCCAGCGCCCGCTTGTAGAGCGGCTCGGCCGCAGCGTACTGGCCCTGCTTTTCATAGAGCGCGGCCAGGTTATTCAGGCTCGTGGCCACTGAAGGATGGTCGGCACCCATATTCTTTTCAGCCACCGCCAGAGCCTTGCTCGCCACCACCACGGCTCGGTCGTACTTGCCCGCCCTGTAAAGCGACTTGACCTCATCGTTGAGCGTCTTCCACTCGATTCCTTGCCCACGAGCGAGCGTGGCGCCGGTCAGCATCAACACGGCGAAGGCGATTACCAAGAACATGGTCGGCTGGTGCGGTTGTCTGCTTCGCATCGACGGCTCCTTGGCGTTGCTTCCAGCTCGACCGAGCGTCGAGCCCTTTGAAAAGATCGATACTATACAGGCTGAAACGACCGTTCGCGCGACGAAACGACCGCTCCGCACACGAGCCAAGAGCCCGAGACGAGTGCTCAACCTCGCCAGCAAGGTGAGGCGAGGCAGCACAAAGCAGCGCCGCCGTGCCAGCGCGAACGCCTCGAGCGTTCTCGCTGCGTGAGGTCATGCGGAAACCAAGTGTGCCGAGGACGAAGGACCGTCCGCTCTGGCATGAGGTAAGTTGCGAAGTGATCGAGCAGCCTTAGTTCTTCCCAAACAAGTTCGGCCGCACCGCCGACAAATCTAGATGGTTCGCACCGCTCTCCGCAACATACGTGCTGGCTCGGTGCAGGCTCTCGAACGTGCCCGCGTCCGTCCACCAGCCTTCGAGAGTGTCGCTGGTGAGGTCGCCGCGGTTGAGGTAGTAGTTGTTGACGTCGGTGATCTCCAGCTCGCCACGGTTGGAAGGTTTCAATTCCTTGCAAACCTTGAAGGCGTCGCCGTCGTAGAAGTAAATCCCCGTGACGGCCATGGTGCTGGGCGGCTCCTTGGGCTTCTCGATGATCCGTTTGATCTTGCGGCCTTCGCGAGTGTTGGCGTCGCCAGCGAACTCCACCACGCCGAAGCGCTCGGGGTCTGGGACTTCCTTGAGGATGATCTTGGCGCCCGACCTCTGCGTGAAGAAATCGGCCGCGGCCTTGCGGATGTTCCCCTCGATGATGTTGTCGCCCAAGATGACGCAGACCTTGCCGCCCTCGGCGAAATCCTCGGCCAGCTTCAACGCATCGGCGATGCCGCCCTCGCCCTCCTGATAGCCGTAGCGAAGGCCGCGAAGCCCGAGATGCTTGCCGTTCTTGAGAAGCCTGAGGAAGTCGCCAGCGTGCTCGCCGCCGGTGACGACCATCACCTCGTCGATGCCCGCGTTCACGAGGCACTGGATGGGGTAATAGATCATGGGCCGGTCGTAAACCGGGAGCAGGTGCTTGTTGGTGACAAGCGTGAGCGGGCGAAGGCGTGAGCCAAGGCCGCCAGCGAGAATGATGCCCTTCATGCGTGCGAACTCCCTCGTGCTTGGCCGATCGAGGAGAGTCCCCGGGCGGCTTATGGTGGGAGTGTATCGGCGGCGCGGACGCGCGTCCGTCACGCGACTGACCTGACCCACTCTCCGTTGACGAACTTCTCACCAACTCTACAGGCCTCGAACGCTTCGAGGCTGAGGTAATTCAGGGCGGCGTGGAGACGCTTTGAGTTGTAGAACATTTCGATGTATTGGAACACCGCGGCGCGAGCTTGGGCCTTGGCGGCGAAGTTTTCTTGGTAGACCATCTTCGTCTTGGCTTGCCCCAGAACGACTCGACTGCGGCGTTGTGCCGCGTTTCCATTGCTTCCAAGCCACGGTTCGCAGCCGCCGCTTGATCCATGAGCCTCGGTCGCGTTGCACCGACGGTGTCTCGCAGAACCCGAAGTAGCCGATGGACGCCGCCCGATCACGGGGGTGAGCCGGAGGAGCATGGTCCGCTGATGCCAGAGGAAGAAGAAGCCCCTTCCTCCGGCACCTCCATCTCCAGAAAGACAAGGCCCAGCGCGACACGCCGCGCCTACTCTTCGCCCCAACGGGGCGACGGGCTGTAGTCACGGGTGAAGCGGCGGCGCGGCGAAGTCCGCCGACGCAGAACCCGTGGAAAGCATGACGTTTCACGGACCCGCCCCGATAGGGTCGGAGGAGTTGTGTTGGGAAGGGCGTGTCTGGGGCGACATGGACGCTAAATCAAGCGACCGCGCCTCCGCTAGAATCCCGTGTCATTCGAAATCCCTTTGGGAACGATTCATGCAACTGCCTATTCCATACATGGTGACGGTAAAGAATTTGGACAAGATATTCGCGGCCATCCAGAAAGCCGCATGCCCAGAGACCTTTACTATCGACTTTGTGAACGATCTCGGTTTCACCAGCTCAAACGACCGCGGCGTAACGAAAATCCTGAAGTACATGGGCTTCCTCGATCCGTCAGGAAAGCCGACATCGCACTACCGCGAGTTCATGGACAAGAACAAAGGAGGCATGGTGCTGGCGCGGCGATTAACCGTTGCCTTTGACGATCTGTTCAATGCTGATCGTGAAGCGCACTCGAAGACATCAGAATCTCTGAAAGGCTGGTCTAAGACCAAGACAGGACAAGGCGATGCGGTAGCCAAGAAGATCGCCACGACGTTCAAGAAGCTGGCGGACTTGGCGGAATTTAAAGACGTCGATGCCACAATTCCGAAGATCGAGGGGGAAGCGGAAGAGGAGCCAGACAAGGGGATACCTGCTGAAACCGCAGTGAAGTCCAAGGCACCTCCTTTGATCGAACTTCCAAAGCCATCGTATTCGTCGACGATTGGCCTCGTGTACCGCGTCGAGATCCACCTACCTGACACTCAAAACGTTGACACGTTTCGCGCGATCTTCAAGGCACTCCGGGAGGAGCTGATGTGACCAACCGGAGCATCTTTGACTTCGCATTTCGTGGTATGGCGGCCCGCAGCGTGGTGCGTGAGATGCAGGACGCTGGCCGATTGCGCCGACCCACCGCCACGTCTGAGGAGCAACGGGATAGAGACGCCTTTGCTGCGGTGCCACACCAGATTGCCGCGAGCGCAATCCGCATGAGTCGATGCTACGAGTTGCTGTTCATGCTGGAGAATCTTGTTCGCGAGTTCGTCGTCACCCGCTTAACCGAGGAGCATGGTGCAGCATGGTTCAATACAATCGGCACATCGGATATGAAGAAGAGGTTGCAGCAACGAAAGGAAGCCGAGGAGAAGAATCAGTGGCACATTGGTCGAAACGCGGGCGACGTGTACTACCTTGACTTTGGCGATTTGGGTTTGCTCATCAAGAACCAGTGGAAGGTATTCAAGGACTTCCTGCCCGACCAAGCGTGGGTTGAGTCTCGCATGACGGAGGCGGAGCGGTCACGAAACGTCATTGCACACACGAACGTGCTGGACGGTGAAGAGATCAAGCGGCTTGAGATGCACCTTCAGGATTGGATTCGGCAGTTGGGCTAGTAATCGTCCTCCGCCACTGCCGGGGCGACGTGCGCTTCCGTCACGGCTTCCACGGGTTCCGCGACGCTCAGGGCCGCGTCGCTCCACCCGTGGCTACAGCCCGTCGCCCCGTTGGGGCGAAGAGATATCAGCGGCGCACCACATCACCACGGCTCGTTCGGCCTCGCTCCTGCCCCTCCGCCCGGGCTGCGCTTCAACCTCTATTCATCTCCTGACGGGTCATACATCCCGGGACCGCGATATCGCTGCAGCGCAGAGAGACACCCAAGATCGCACCCCCACTCCCCCTCCCCGATGGTGGATCAGGTGGTTGGGGGGTGCCGGACGTGATCCATTGAGTTCTGCCTCCGCCGCCACCCTCAAGCGTG
>Ga0163154_10005258_pt1 | contig 16530 bp, 13 predicted proteins | sample OliLakLV19MP9P1_FD_148649 | JGI IMG/M metagenome (GOLD analysis project Ga0163154, IMG submission 148649) | Freshwater microbial mat bacterial communities from Lake Vanda, McMurdo Dry Valleys, Antarctica - Oligotrophic Lake LV.19.MP9.P1 | ecosystem: Environmental > Aquatic > Freshwater > Lake >... | reverse complement strand
CTGTTGCGCCATGCCCCGTCGGCAGCCGTGACGCACCCAGCCGTAATGCCTGCGGTCAAGTCTACGGCCATCGTGACCCCGAACGTGATCAGCAGAACGGCTGCCGACGGGGCATGGCGCAACAGGCGGGCAAATTCGTCGCGTTCCACCATATTCCAACACACGACAACCAGCACAGCGGCGAGCGCGGCGAGTGGAATAAACCCTGCGAGCGGTGCGGCAATTACGATAAAGCCGAGCAGAAAGACGGAATGCAGCATTCCAGCAATCGGGGTCTGCGCCCCGGCGCGAATGTTGGTGGCCGTGCGCGCAATTGTGCCGGTTACGCTGATGCCACCAAAGAGGGCGGTTGCGACATTGGCAATGCCTTGGGCGACCAACTCCATGTTGTAGCGATGCTTGCGGCCCGTCATGCCGTCGGCAATCTGTGCCGACAGCAGGCTTTCAATGCCGCCAAGCAACGTGAATGACAGCGCCGTCGGGAGCAGTTGGACGACGCGCGACCAGGAAAGGTCTGGAATCTGCGGAAGCGGAATGCCACTCGGCAAGCCACCGAAACGCGTTGCTATCGTTTCAATTGGCAAATGCACAAGCGCGGAAACAACCGACGCAAGCGCTACGGCGATCAGCATGCCGGGCCAATCGGGTCGGAAACGACGTAGAGCGAATATCATCGCAATCGAAGCCAGGCCCACAGTAACGGCGGATATATTTGTAGACGGCAGTGCGCTGGCTAAAGCGATGAGCTTTGGAACAATGTCTCCAGGCTCCACGCCGGTCATGGTCAGCCCGGCAAGATCGCGCAGTTGGCTGGCAAATATCGTGACGGCTATCCCGCTCGTAAATCCAACAGCGACGGCATGGGGAATATATCTAATGACTGCGCCAAGCCCGGAAAGACCGAGCAGCGTCAGAAATAGGCCGGACAGCAAGACGGCGATCAAAAGTCCATCGACGCCAAATTGGGTAACGGTTGCGGCCACGAGAACGATAAAAGCCCCGGCCGGGCCACCGACCTGAAAACGGCTGCCACCAAGGGCCGAGACCAGAAAGCCGCCGATGATGGCGGCGTACAGGCCGCGCTCCGGCGACACCCCAGACGCGACCCCGATCGCCATCGAAAGCGGCAGAGCCACGATGGCGACCGTCAGTCCCGCGAGCGCATCCTTTCGGAAGGTGGAAAGCCGGTAACCTTCGGTGAAAACCGACAGTAACTTGGGCCAATAGACGTGCGCCGTCGATGAGCCGTCAGCCATTGTCGTTGTTCCGATCGTGTGGTGCGCTGGCAGGTCAGACTAGAAGTTCGAGATCTTTTTCATATGCCGGGCAACCGTAGCTCTCGCCCGAACTTCCGGCCGGCGGTTGGGGTCGCCGCCGTTCACCAGAGTTATCTGACGATGGCGGCTCGACCCTCAATCCCGGTGGTCCGGCATCAGGTCGGCTGGGCGGGTCAGCGCGATCGGGTGCAGGCCAAGCTTGTCCCGGATTGGGCGGGGTTATCTGCGCCAAGGCATCAGTGGAGGCGGTAACGATTGCGGCTATGGCCACTGCAACGGCGGCGATGCGCGGTTGGGCGGTGGCGGTTGGCCGGGCGGTGATAAGTGGCAAGGGCCAATTGAATTGTCGCGGCATGGAAAAGCGTCTCCTGATCGGACGCGCGCTCGGGCGCTCATGATCAGACCTTAACACCCATTTTGTCCGATGGCCCATTTTGCGGAATGTCGCGACGGGTACTGCCACGGGTACTGCCACGGGTACCATGACGGGTCGCCTTGGCGAATAAGCGCCCGTCTCTCCCACCGGGCGCTGCGACAGATCATCTGTCATGGTCGGCGGAAACCGGAGCTGGCTTCGTTCTTGCTATCCGGTTGCTTCAGATACCAATTGTTCACGATACGCGGAGGCAAGATGGCGACGAATACGCGGGCAACGTTCCGGGCAACCATCGCACGGCCCAATACACCTGACCACACACCAACGCCACGCGATGTCGAAGCGATGGCGGCCGTGCTGGAGGCCAAGCATGGCGCGCATGCGGCCGAAGTGGCTGACTTTTTCTCCAATTGGTACGACGACCGTGGAGATGCCGGTCGCAGCTGGGCGTGGGCTGGCGTGGCTGACACAGTCCGGATTCGCGAGCAGGAGCGGCTTGGTGAATCCAACATTTTTTGACGCACCGTCCCTAATTGGATCATCACGTTCATGTCCGCCGCACAATTGAAGGCTGACGGCGCGCTGGCTGGCTCTGCCATCGCGGGCGTTCCGGCGACCGAGGCACGCATCGACCGTGGCTTTGCACGTCGCGATGCCGTGTCAGCGTTCGCAATTCGCTGTGCGTCGGCGGCATTACTTTACATCACGCAGGTGGCGCTCGCCCGCTGGATGGGGGCTAACGAGTACGGTGTATATGTGTCGGTTTGGACCGCCATCATGATCGTCGGCGGTATGGCAACGCTTGGTCTCAACCTCGGCGTGATGCGTTTGGTTCCGGTGCATCAGGAGGGCGGCGACGCCGACGGGCTGCGCGGTCTCGTCGTCGGCAGCCGAGCAATGGCCGCTGGCCTCGGCCTCGTGGTGGCACTGGTCGGAAGCCTCGTGTTGTGGCTGATCCCGATGTCGGCCGACCATCACGCGGCTGCAGCAATCATGCTTGTGTGCCTGCCGTTCTATGCGATCTCCGACATGCAAGATGGCCTCGGCCGAGGCCATGGCTGGATCGCGCCTGGCTTGGTGCCGCCCTATATCTTTCGGCCGATTTTGCTCATCGCGGGCATGGCGGCGGCGTGGGTGACGGGGTTGGAGATGACGGCTTCGACCGCAGCGACCGTCATCGTTTGGGCCGTGGCGGCGGCGGCTGTGCTGCAAGCGGTGTGGCTGCATCGCCTGTTCACGGCGTCGCATGGAGCAGGACCACGACGGTATGCGCCTCGGGCGTGGATTGCGTCCTCGCTGCCGCTACTTGGCATAGCGGGCGCCGAATTGGCGCTTCAGAACACCGATGTGATGGTGTTGTCGCGGTATGCCATTCCAGCCGAGGTTGCGATGTATTTCGCAGCAGCCAAGACCATGGCGCTGATGATGTTCGTGCACTATGCGGTCGGCAGCGCGATGGCCAGCCGGTTTGCCGGGCTTCACGAACGAGCTGACGCGGCTGGCCTCCAGGCGGTTGTTCGCGATGCGGTGCGCTGGACGTTTTGGCCGTCTGTTGTGGTCGCGGTTGCTATTTTGGCCATCGGACGGCCGGTGTTGTCCCTATTCGGTCCCGGATTTGCCGATGGGTATCCGATCATGGCGATCTTGGTCGGCGGTTTTCTTGCGCGCTCGGCGATGGGACCGGCCGAGGTTTTGCTCAGCATGATGGGCAAGCAGCGCACATGTGCGGTGATCATGCTCGCGGGTGCTGCGGTCAGCCTTGGGCTCAACCTGCTGCTGGTGCCGACGTACGGCGTTACCGGAGCCGCCATCGCAACAGCCATCGCTCTGGCGACTGTCGGGTTGCTCAATGGATGGATTGTCGAGCGTCGGCTCGGGCTGCGGGTTGCCATCTGGCGCAACGCACGGTGAATCCGCCCCGCGAATCCGCCCCGCCGGTCGCGGAGTTTTGCGACGGTGCTCAGCGTTGACGCGCGAGGCTTGTTCCTAACCGGCAATGGCTCTAAAGCGTGCGGGCTCTAGAAGAGCGATTTGGTTCGTTCAGGACTGGTGCGCCGACGGATTGGCCAGTTGCAAAACAACACCCGCACTTCAAGTATACCGGCTCCATCTGGGACCCATGCGACGTGCGATACCTCTCGACCCGGGGACAGGCTCCCATACTCGGCTTTGACGACGTGTTGCTCGCAGGTCTTGCCCGCGACGGCGGTCTATATTTGCCCGAGAGCTGGCCGCACTTGAGCGCGGATACGATCGCAGGGTTCGCAGGGCGGCCGTTCCACGAGGTTGCTATCGAGGTGATCGCGCCATTCACCGGAGATACGATATCTCGCCCTGAGCTTTCGGCAATGGCGCGCAGCGCCTATGCGGGTTTCGGCCACCCGGCGACAACGCCGCTGGTGCAGATCGGTCCAAGCCGTTTCGTCCTCGAGCTGTTTCACGGCCCGACGCTGGCGTTCAAGGACGTCGCGATGCAGTTGCTCGCGCGCATGATGGACCACGTTCTCGAAAAGCGTGGTCAACGGGCAACGATCGTGGGCGCAACGTCGGGCGATACGGGAGGAGCGGCGATCGAGGCTTTCCGCGGCTCAAAACGGGTCGATGTCGTGATCCTGTTTCCCGACGGCCGGGTGTCGGACGTTCAGCGGCGCATGATGACGACGCCCACGGAGGGCAACGTTCACGCCGTGGCGATAAAGGGAACATTCGACGATTGTCAGGCGTTGGTGAAAGGCATGTTCAACGATCACGCCTTTCGCGACCGGGTCGGTTTGTCGGGCATCAACTCGATCAACTGGGGCCGAATCGTCGCGCAAATCACGTACTATTTTGTTGCCGCAGCCGCGCTTGGGGCTCCGAGCCGCGCGACGTCCTTCGCCGTGCCGACGGGCAACTTCGGCGACATTTTCGCTGGCTACGCCGCAAAGCGGATGGGCTTGCCGATCGAGCGGCTGGTGTTCGCATCCAACGCCAATGATATTCTTCCCCGCACGCTGGAAACTGGCGTCTACGAGACGCGTCCTGTGGCCCAAACCAGCGCGCCGTCGATGGACATCGGCGTCTCGTCGAACTTCGAGCGCTACCTGTTCGAAGCCTGCGACCGCGACGCTGACTTAGTGCGCGCGGCTATGGGCAGCCTTGTGCAATCTGGCCGTTTCGAGCTCGGCGCCGCGCATGCCCAGATGCTGGCAGACTTCGGCGCAACACGGGCGAGCGAGGCCGACATCGCTGGTGCCACGCGCCAGCTTCTCGACACGGCGCAATATCTCGTTTGCCCGCATACGGCGTGCGCATTCGGCCAGCCATCGTCGGCGTCGGCTCGGTCGTCCAACGTGTCCACGCCGGAAATCATATTGGCCACAGCCAGTCCGGCAAAATTCCCCGAGGCGCTCGAGGCTACCACCGGTCTGCGACCAGGCTTGCCGCCCCGGCTTTCGCGGTTGATGAGCGATCTAGAACGCTACGATCGCGTTGATAATGATCTTGCAGCTGTCGAACGTTATGTCGAAGCCTGTGCAGCGGCATCGCTTGCGAGCGGTGTTCACCCCAACACGATTTCGAGAAGTGGAACGGCATGAGCCTCGCGGACCTGTCCCAAGTTACGACGCTGGCCAACGGCGTGCGGGTCGTAACGGCCCACATGCCGCATGTGGCGACAACCTCGCTTGGTGTGTGGGTTGGCGTTGGCGCGCGACATGAGACGCTCGCGCAATCTGGGATTTCGCATCTTCTCGAACACATGGCGTTCAAAGGCACGACCGCCAGATCAGCGCGCCAGATCGCCGAGGAGATCGAGGCGGCCGGCGGCGAGATCAACGCGGCGACATCGCTGGAACAGACCGCCTACTACGCACGGATCCTGGGTGGAGACGAGCGGCTTGCGCTCGACATTCTGGCCGATATTCTGCTGAATTCGGCGTTCGACCCGAGCGAGCTCGAGCGCGAGCGCGACGTGATTTTGCAGGAGATCGCGGCGACGCAAGATAGTCCCGACGAGATCGCCTACGATCTCGTCCAAGATGCGGCTTTTCCCGGTCAAGCGCTCGGGCGTCCCATTCTCGGCACAAAGTCGAGCGTCCAGGCGGCAACCGCCGATGATCTCCGGGCGTTCCTTGCCCGTCATTATCGTCCGTCGGCGATGATCATATCGGCAGCAGGGGCCGCTCTCCATGCCGACATCGTACGCCACGCTAGAGCCCTATTCGGAGCGCTCCGTGAACCGGCTGTCGAGAGCGTTTCGAATGGCGATTCGGCTGCCCGCTATGTCGGCGGCGTGAGGTCGTCGCAAAAGTCGTTCGAGCAGAGCCACGTTCTGATCGGGTTCGAAGCGCCACCTTACGGCCGCCCCGACTCGTTCACGGCGCAGGTCTTGTCGGGATTATTAGGTGGGGGGATGTCATCGAGACTGTTCCAGGAGGTCCGCGAAAAGCGGGGGCTGTGCTACTCGATTTATTCGTCGGCCTGGGGCCTTGCGGATAGCGGTATGTTCCAGATCCACGCAGCGTCGGCCCCGTCATCGGTCCGCGAACTGGTCGATGTCGTCGCGGCCGAGCTGGCCGAACTCGCGGTAATCGGCCCGCAACATAACGAGGTCGACCGCGCCAAGGCCCAACTGAAAGCCGGGCTTCTGATGAGTTTGGAAAGCTCAGGCGCGCGTGCGGAGCAGATGGCGCGCCATCTGCTGGCGTATGGCCGGGTCCTGACGCCGACGGAGCTTGTCACTTCCGTCGATGCCGTGGACAGCGACCGCGTCCGCGACCTTGCTCGCGATATGATCGGGCGGCCACCATCGACGGTGATTGTGGGGTCGGGCAAAAAGAGTTCGGCGGATGCCGCAGCGGCACACGCTGTCGTCACCGGACTTTCGAACCGACCGGCGGCTGATGTGAGCACGGCGACCAGAATATGATTGCTCGGTCGCGCTGAAGAGGATTGGCCGCAGACATGGTATTCCTTCTCGGCACGATCGTGACTGAAGATTACGCGGTGCGTGCGGCGTCGGTGGCACTCCGCCCACTGGCGATAGCGGACTACCCGGCCTGGGCCCGGTTGCGCGGATCAAGCCGGGACGCGTTGGTCCCGTTCGAGCCGAAGTGGGGCGAGCACGAACTCTCGCGCGCCGCGTTCCGCCTGAGGGTCAAAACACACCAGCGGGACGCTGCCGAAGATCTTGGCTACGCGTTCGGCATTTTCCTTTCTCCCGACCACGAGCTGACGGGTGGGATTTCGCTGTCAGGCGTTCGACGCGGCGTTACGCAGTCGGCGGAACTCGGCTATTGGATGGGTACGAAATTTACCGGCGCTGGTCTGATGACCGAGGCGGTCGGAGCCATTGTGCGGTATGCTTTTGGCCAGCTCAAACTGCATCGCATCGAAGCGGCGACCTTGCCGCATAATGCTGCGTCCATCCGTGTGCTCGAAAACAATGGCTTCCAGCGTGAAGGGCTCGCCCGCAGCTATCTCGAGATCGATGGCGTTTGGCGCGACCACATCCGCTTTGGTTTGATCGAAAGCGACATCCAGGTGATGACGACGTCTCATTTCGCTAGCGGCCGGAGTTAGCGAAATGGCGGTTTCTAGAGATCAAAAAACGAGGCGTAACCGGTCGATCGACTTCGGTCGATGGCTAGCTGCCTGCGTTTCCCAGATGCTGAGTGCGGTGCTTACACCGGCGATTACGCGTACGGTCATGTTGGCGATCACGCTGGCAATCGCTTGCGCTTTGGCGACACCGGCGCACGGTCTCAAAGCAATCTCAGTCGCACCCGACCAAGACCGCATCGAAGTCACGTCGCTTGGCGAACTGCTCGACAACCGTGGCGACAGCCTGCAGATCGAAACGGCTGCGGACGCTGGCATCGTTGCTGGCCGTATGACCGTGCGGGCCAGTGTGCCTGGAAGCAATCCGACGTGGCTTGCCTTCGCGCTGAGCAACCCGACCGACAAACCGATCGAACGCTGGCTGACGGCAGAGCGTTACACGATGTTCGGATCTGGCGCGGTGTGGCCTGATCTCGACGCGCGGCGCGTCGAGGCGCTGACGCCGTCTCTCGGTTTCGTGCCCGAACGGATCAAGAGCGATCGGGCCGACATCTTCCGCCTGACCGTCGAGCCCGGTCAGACCATCACCTATGTCGCCGAATTGACGGGCCAGCGGTTCGCGCGGGTCTATTTGTGGAAGCCGCTCGATTATGAATTCAAGGCGCGCGACCGCCAGCTGTTCAATGGCGTGCTTCTGGGCCTGACCGGCTTGCTGGCGATCTTCCTTACCGCTGTGTTCGCCGCCAACCACAAGGCCATTTTTCCAAGTGCGGCGCTCGTCGCGTGGTGTGTCCTGGCGTTTCTGACGGTCGACTTTGGCTTTTTTCACAAACTTTTCCAGCTCAAGGTCGACGACTACGCCGTCTATCGCGCGGCGACCGAGGCAGCGGTTGCTGGATCGCTTTTGATCTTCCTCAACACGTTTCTCCGGCTTCACCGGGCGCCGAGCCTCGTTCGTATGCTGCTTGGATTGTGGGTCGCGGGTCAACTCGCGCTGATCGCCGTCGCGGTGATCGACCCGCGTCTCGCATCGACCTTCGCTCGGGTCTCGTTTGTCGCGGTCGGCGGGATCGGCGCGCTAGCTGTCAGCATACTTGCCCTGCGCGGGGAGGACCGCGCTCTGTCCCTGGTGCCGACCTGGATGCTGCTCCTGGTCTGGGTGCTGGCCGCGAGCATGATCCTGACCGGCCGCCTATCGACCGAGATCGCGGCTTCCGGGCTGATCGCCGGGCTGGTTCTGATCGTGGTTCTGATCGGGTTCACCGTGACCCAGTTCGCGTTTCGATCGCTGGAGCCGGCCTACACCACAGGGCTCGGATCAAACGACCAGCAAATGTCCGCGCTCGCCATCGAGGCGTCTGGTGCGGGGCTTTTCGAGTGGGGCGTGGCGCGTAACGAGGTGAAGCTGTCGCCAATGGTCGACAACGTGCTGGGCCTCGCGGCTGGGACCCTTTCGACGAAGGTGCCTGAGTTTTTGAAATACGTGCACGAGGCTGACCGGGAGCGTCTGCGGCTTGCGTTGGGCGCCGTCCAAGGCAAGCAGGGAGGCGCCCTGTCGTCGGAGTTCCGGCTCCGCCATGCCGACAACAGCACGCGCTGGTTCGAGGTCGAGGCGGCCGGGCTGCCCGGAGCCGATCCACGGGCGAACCGGTTCGTCGGCTTGGTTCGCGACATCACGGAGACCAAGCGCGCGCATGAGCGGCTGATCCACAATGCCGTGTATTGTAGCCTGACCGGCATCCCCAACCGCGCGCTGTTCCTCGATCGCTTGAGGCACGCGATGGAGCGCGCCCGTACCGATGAGCGGCTGCGTCCCGCCGTTGTGTTGATCGATCTCGACCGTTTCAAGTCGGTCAACTCGCTCCACGGCATGCCGCTGGGTGACAGCCTGCTGCTGACGATCGCGCGCCGGTTAGAACACCATGTGTCGCGCAAGGACATGCTGGCGCGCATCGGGAGCGACAAGTTCGCGATTTTGTTCGAGGATGAACGGCAACCGCAGGAGTTCGCGCGAGAGGCCGAGCAGATTCGCCGCGCGATCCGCGCGCCGATCCGGATCAATGCCCAAGATATTGTGGTTACGGGGTCGCTCGGCATCGCGATCTTCGACGGCACGGAGGATGGCGACGCCGGCCTCCTCGAGGCCGCAGAGATCGCCGTGTCGCGGGCCAAGCAAGCCGGCGTCGACCGGATCGAGATTTTCCGGCCAGATATGCGCGGTACGCCACCGCCGGGTGCCAAGCTCGCAATGGACATCGAGCGTGCGCTGGAAAAGGGCCAGATCAAGCTTCTTTACCAGCCGATCATTTATCTGCCGACCGAGGAGCTTGCCGGGTTCGAGGCGAGCGTGCGGCTCGATCACCCGGAACTCGGGTCGATCGATCCAACGGCTGTGGACCTGTCGGCTGGCGACTTGGTCAACCGCATTTGGACGCAAATGCTGAACCGCGCGGCAAAGGATGCCGCCCGCTGGCAAGCCGAACTTCCGCGCACGGAGCGGCCGCTGTTCGTTAGTTTCAACGTCGGTCATCAGGGCTTGTTCAAACCGGAACTCGGCCGCGAGGTCCGGCGCATCCTCGACCACGGCGTGTTGCCCAAGGGATCGCTACGGCTTGAGATTGCCGAAGCATTGGTAATGGATAATCCCGAGCAGTCCTCACAGATACTCGAGATGCTCGATGGGGTAGGGACGGAGCTGACGCTCGACGGCTTCGGCGCGGGGTATACCGGCCTCGCCTACCTGTCTCAGATGCCGTTCGATACCGTCAAGCTCGACCGCGATCTGGTGCAGGCGGCCGGAGGCGGTGAGACTGCGGTCGCGCCAGCGGTGCGCTCGCTCGTCGCGTTGTCGCTCGAGCTTGGCAAGAAAGTCGTTGCTGACGGCGTCGAAGACCCCGAGGCGGTCGCCTTCCTGCGCGGCATCGGCTGCGTCTTTGCGCAAGGGTTTTATTACGGCGATCCCATGCCGGATAAGGACGTGCATCAGTTGCTCAAGCTTGTTCGCAAGGCTGAGCGCAATCTCGAGCCCAACGGCCTTTTCCGCCGCAGCCGGCGGAAAGCCAAACGAACAGGTCAAGAGCAGGCATCGCCCGCCGCTGTAGCTGCCGCCGCCAAGAGCGACGCTCAGCGCGGCCGCGTCAAGCGTCTGCAACACATCGAGGCGCAACCGCCAGCTGCCGCCGCGCCGCAAGCGTTTTTTCCGCCGGTGCCAGACGAGGCCATGGGCGAGCCAATGCATGGCGCGATGCCGCCAGCCTACCAAGGTGCATCAATCGAAATGGCGCCTCATGGCGAGGGACAACCGCACTCAGACCAGTTCGCGGGTAGCTTTGCCGCGGCTCCGCCAAACGGCCATTACCCACATATGGCTGACCAGCAGGTCGGCGCTGACACCCCGACGGGACAGCACGATTTCGCGCCGCAGTCAGCCATGTTCGGCGATTTTCCTGACTTTGGTCGCGATCCGATTGTCGATCCGGCGCATACGGCCCCCCACATGTCGACCGCCGCCGGGTACCCGGGACAGTTCGCAAGTTCGTATGGTGGGCCGCCGACGCGAGCATACGACCCTTCTCCGCCAGCCGATTCGCAAGGGTTCGGCCGCCCGCCCCTCCCGACGACCGTTGATGCCGATGCCATGGCGATACTCGGCGCTGCTATGAGTGGCATGCCACGTCAGGCGGCAACATCGAATGGTTATTGGGATGGGAACGGTGCCGCGGGACCGGGCGCCGGGGCCCCTGGCGCCGGGGCAAACGGTCAGATTGCGAAAGCTCTGCGAGCGGCTGGTCCCGTGGGCGCAGTTCACGGCGCATCGTCCGCTTCCGCGCCAACCAGAGCAATCGCCTCAGCGCCTCGGGTTCGGACGGCGCGGCCGCCGCCGGATCTATCAAAACTGCCGCCGGGGCTCGCCGCCAGCTTGGCGAAGCTGGCCAACACCAATCAGTCCACCGTCAATCCGCTGGCGGGGCAGGCCCGTCCCGAAGCTCGCCCCGACGCCCGCCCCGACGCTCGCCCGTCGAGTTTTCCATCGCTCAGCACCGTGATCCCGGATAAAGAGTGATTTCAATCGACCGGCCGACAGTTCCACTATCGATCCACCTGTGGCCGCCGTCCCGTCCGAACTGCAACGCGCGAGTGTCGCCAAATGAACGCCCCGGCAAAGCTGACGATCATCGAGAACTTTATTGGCGGCGCGCGACGGCCGGTAACGGGCGGGCGTTATCAGGACATTTATAATCCAGCGACCGGGGCGGTATCTGGCCGGGTCGGCCTCTCGGACCCGAGCGATGTCGATGCTGCCGTTGCCGCAGCCAAGGCGGCGTTTCCGGCCTGGGCCGATGTTCCGCCGATCCGGCGCGCACGGCTGATGAACCGCTTCCTTGCGCTGATGAACGAGCACAAGGAAGAGCTTGCGCGGGCCATTACCGCCGAGCACGGGAAAGTGATCACGGATGCCCGCGGCGAGGTCGAGCGCGGGATCGATATCGTCGAATTCGCATGCGGCATCCCGCAACTCCTGAAAGGTGACTTTACCGATCAGGTTTCGACGGGCATCGACAATTGGACGCTGCGCCAGCCACTCGGTGTCGTTGCCGGGATTACGCCGTTCAACTTCCCCGTGATGGTGCCAGCGTGGATGTACCCGGTCGCGATCGCGGCGGGCAACACCTTCATCTTGAAGCCTTCGCCAATCGATCCGACGCCGTCGTTGATCGTCGCGGAATTGATGAAGCAGGCTGGCTTTCCCGATGGCGTGTTCAACGTGGTGCAGGGCGACAAGGCCGCCGTCGATGCGATCCTTACCCATCCAGATGTCGCAGCCGCGTCGTTCGTTGGCTCGACGCCGATCGCCAACTACGTTTATGAAACCGGCGCGCGTCACGGCAAGCGCATACAGGCACTGGGTGGGGCCAAGAACCACCTCGTGGTCATGCCTGACGCCGATATCGACAAAGCGGTCGATGCGTTGATGGGGGCGGCTTACGGGTCGGCTGGCGAGCGCTGCATGGCGATCTCGGTCGCGCTGCTCGTCGGCGATGCCGGTGACAAGGTCATCGCGCGTCTGGGCGAACGGGCGCGGTCGTTGCGGATCGAGAACGGCGCGCTCGAAACCGCCGAAATGGGTCCGATCGTGTCTTCGGCTGCTCGGGAGCGCATCCGCGGTTACATCGATACCGGCATTGCTGAAGGCGCGACGCTGATCGTCGATGGGCGCAAACAGGTGGTGTCCGGCCTCGAGGACGGGTTCTTCCTTGGCGCGACCTTGTTCGACCATGTGACGCCAGCGATGACGATCTACCGGGAAGAGATTTTCGGTCCGGTGTTGTCGTGCGTCCGCGTCAAGGATTTCGAAGAGGCGCTCCACCTCGTTAACACGCACGAGTTTGGCAACGGTGTCTCGTGCTTTACGCAGGACGGCAACGTTGCCCGCGAATTCGGGCGGCGTGTCCAAGCGGGAATGGTCGGCATCAATGTGCCGATCCCAGTGCCGATGGCGTGGCATGGATTTGGTGGCTGGAAGAAGAGCCTGTTCGGCGACACGCACGCTTACGGCGAAGAGGGCGTTCGGTTTTATACGAAGCAGAAATCGATCATGCAGCGATGGTCGCAGAGCATCGGCAAGGGCGCCGAGTTCGCGATGCCGGTCGCGAAGTAAGTTAACTCGGCCGTGGTCGTCAGTCCAAGCTGATCTTGCCCTGACGCAGTTTCTTGACGGTGCCCCGTTTGGTTTTCTGGTCGGCCCGCTTGGCACGCGACGACCGCGACGGCTTCGTCGCGATGCGCGGAACCGGTGGGATCGCGGCCTCGCGGATCAGCTCGAACAGGCGCTCCTTCGCGTCATCGCGGTTGCGCTCTTGCGTGCGAAAGCGGTTGGCTTGGATGACGAGGACGCCGTCGTCGGTCAGCCGCCGACCGGCAAGCCGCGCCAAGCGCTCCTTAACGGACGCCGTAAGCGAGGGCGAGGCGGCGAGGTCGAAGCGGAGTTCAACAGCGGTTGCGACCTTGTTGACGTTCTGGCCGCCTGGTCCCGAAGAGCGCACGAAACGCTCCTCCAGTTCATCTTCCAGTAGAGTGATACGGTCGGTTACGCGCCACATTGGTCGTCGTCCTGGGCGATGCTAGGTTCTCTGTTTCCCGCGTCTCCGTTTCCGGGGGCCGGCAAATTCCAATAGTCACCGCGGAAATAGAGCAATGGCTTGAGGTCGGCGCGGAACTCACCGCCAACGACGCGTCCGATGAAAATCGAATGGGTCTGGAAGGTGTGCTGTTCGGCGAGTTCGCAGTCGAGGCAAGCGAGAGCCTCCGTGAGGATCGGGCTGCCGGTCTTCATGGTTCGCCACGCGAGGCCTGAGAACCTCTCTTCGCCAGAAAGGCCGGTTTTGCCAGCAAACAGCTCGGCCACGGATTGTTGAACCTCAGACAGCAGATTGACGCTGAAGGCGCTGGCCCGGACGATTTCGTCGTGCGCGCCTGACGAGCGGCTGACGCACGCAAGCAGCGTTGGCGGGCTGTCGGAGAGTGACGCGACGGCGGTCGCCGTCAATCCGGCGCGCTGACCGGCCGCACCGCAGGCGATGACCGTCACCGCGCCAGCCTGATGGCGCATGATCGCCCGGTACTCATCCTTGATCATAGCGGTCCTTAATGATGGCAGGCGGCGGCTGCACGCCGGTGGTCTTGAGTTGCGAGGGCCGTCTGAGGGTTGGCCATATTGCGCCTCCTATACGCGCTTTGCCGGGCCATTGGGCCATGTCGAGGCAAATAACCGGGATGACTGTAGATCACGGATGATCTCGCGGGCTGCATTGCGCCCCGGCACGCCGGTGACGCCACCGCCGGGATGGGCGCCGGATCCACACAAGTAGAGACCCGCAACCGGCATCCGGTAGGCGGCGTGACCGAGGACGGGCCGGGCCGAAAACAATTGGCCGAGCGTCAGTTGTCCGTGGAAGATGTCGCCGTCGAGCAAGCCGTACCTGCGTTCGAGATCGAGCGGGGATAGCACTTGGCGGGCGAGGATGCTCGCGGCGAAGTTCGGCGCATATGCTGTGACTGTCGCAATCGCGAGGTCGGCAAACTCGGGGGCGGCATCGTCCCAGCTTCGGCCGTCAGCCAAGTGCGGGGCGACGTGCTGGACGAACAGGCTCGCGACGTGGTGGCCGGGCGGGGCCAGTGACGGGTCGATCGTCGACGGGATCAGGATTTCGACAACGGGCTGGCGCGCCCATCCGTGGTGGCGGGCGTCTGTGAACGAGCGGTCGAGATAGTCGAGCGTTGGGCCGATGACGATCCCTGCCCCGTGGTGGGGCGCTTGCGCCAAGCCCGGCCGACAGCGGAAGTCTGGCAATTCGGACAGCGCGACGTTCATGCGGAATACGCCAGAGCCGGATTTGAGGCCGATGAAGCGGGCCCTCAGCGCAGGCTCGACCGCATCTGGCGCAACGAGATCGCGGAACAGCAATTTCGGCCCAACACCGGAGACGACACAGCGCGCGGTGATCACCTCGCCGGTGTCGAGTTCGACGCCGGTTGCTCGGCCATCGCGTACGATGACGCGGCGGACGGCAGTTCTGGTCCTGATGATGGCACTCGAGGCTTCGGCGCTGGCCTGGAGCGCTGCCGAAATCGCCCCCATGCCACCAACGGCGTGGCCCCAAACGCCCGTCTTGCCGTTCACTTCGCCGAAACAGTGGTGCAGCAGCACGTAGGCGGTGCCAGGCGTGTATGGCGAGGCGTAAGCGCCGACGATACCGTCGAACGCGAATGCGCCTTTGACGATCTCGCTTTCGAACCACGCCGACAGAAAGTCGGCTGCACTCTTTGTGAACAGATCGATCAGCAGTCGCTGGTCGGCGAGCGGAACGCGCAACAAGGGCCGGGCGATGGCGCCGCTGCGCAACAGCTCAAGCCAGCCAGCCCCGGCATTAGGCGGTGTTTCGAGCACCAGGCCGCGCAGCACGCGGGCTGCCCGCTCCAAGGCCGCGTCGTAATCTGAAAGCCGCGCTGCGTCGGCCTTCGAGAACGCGGCGATGGCCTGCTGGCGACCGGCGAGGCCGTAGGGCATCAGCAGGCCGCGACTACCATCGATGGGCCAGAAGTTGGCGACCGGACGCTCGATGATCGATAAGCCGAAACGGGCCAGTTCCAGGTCGGCGATCACGCGTGGGTTCAGCAAGCTGACCGCATAACTGGCGACGGAGTTTTTAAAGCCGGGGTGGAATTCTTCCGTCGTTGCAGCGCCGCCGGCGACCGCGTTCTTTTCAATGACGAGCACATGTCGCCCGGCGCGCGCCAGATAGGCGGCGCAGGTCAGACCATTGTGCCCACCACCAATGATGATGGCGTCGAGCAAGCGCGTTGTTCGGGGTGATGCCATGGACCGCATGTGCCGGACTTCGCCGTTCGAAGCAATGTGGCCGGAATGATCTTTATGGTGCGGTAACGATGATTATAATCGGAACAATCTGTCGCCGCACGTTCAGGATTTTATAACCCTTGTTTGTACAGTCTCACATTCGATTGACGATCTGATGCGCGCAAGAGGAACGGCTCGATGGCGGTCACAGGCCTGCTTGAAACGCAAGTTTCGTCGTCCGAGCCGATTTTGCGATCAATGTCCGATCGCAAGACTGTTATGGCTGGTTTGGTAACAGCCGTAATGGTTCCGGCGCTCTTTTGGCCCTTAGCCGCTTGGGCTGTCGCCAGCGTTACTGGCGTTACAGTTACAGCAACCTTATTGTTGGCGCTGGGCGCCACGATCGCCGGGTTTTTGACCGTGGTTTGCGGCGCCGTGCTGTTGAGAGACTGACGGGGTCAGCGGCCGTTCGGCACATCGTTTAACCCCAACGGCAGACCTGCTTGCGGCATGGTCCGTTCGAACCTGCGATCGAGCACTTGGCTGGCTCGAACGAGCACGTGCGACACGAGTACGACGATACGCACCCGCGGAAGCTGCCGCCGCGATCGAACCGGCAGTTGCGGATGGTCTGGCAATTGCGCTGAGGGTCGGCGCTTTGAGCCAGCGCTTCTTCGGGCGGCACCGCGAACCAAGCCGCTGTCAGTGCCAGAGCGACTGCCAAATACGGCAACCCCGATCGTCCAGACGTCAGGCGCGCAGTGGTCATGTCACACTCCGTTGCGAGTTCGTCCGGCTCGTCTCTCGTCTCGATTTTACCGAGATCACATGTTTTGCCACGTCAGTGCCGTTCAGGCAAAGTAACGGCGGTTAGGATTCAGGGCGATTGCATGAATCTGAGGGTGACAGGCTGAGAGAATGCTGAATCTATACGGGTCCTTTGATTCGTTTGGAGGACCGCATGGCCGAGGCTCTTT
>Ga0163154_10005257_pt1 | contig 16531 bp, 11 predicted proteins | sample OliLakLV19MP9P1_FD_148649 | JGI IMG/M metagenome (GOLD analysis project Ga0163154, IMG submission 148649) | Freshwater microbial mat bacterial communities from Lake Vanda, McMurdo Dry Valleys, Antarctica - Oligotrophic Lake LV.19.MP9.P1 | ecosystem: Environmental > Aquatic > Freshwater > Lake >... | reverse complement strand
ATTCGTTCCGTCATTTTGAGCTTCTTCATCGCTATCTCGTTCACCAGCTTGACCGTCGTCGCCTTTGCGCAAGAAGGCGAAGTCCATTGGACGTATGAAGGGGAAGAAGGACCAGAACATTGGGGCGACATCAAATCCGCCTATGCCCTGTGTGGTACCGGCACCACCCAATCCCCTATCGACATCACCACCACTGTTTCTACCGACATTGGGGATATTGCTTTCAATTATGCCCCCTCTGCCCTCAATATTTTCAACAATGGTCACACCATCCAAGCCGCCTATGATGCCGGCAGTTCCATCACCTACAACGGCGTCCAATATGACTTGTTGCAATTCCACTTTCACCACCACAGTGAACACAGCATCAATGGCGTCATATCGCCACTAGAGATTCATTTCGTCCATCGCAGCGCCGAAGGGGCGCTCGCCGTCGTCGGCGTGATGTTGAATGAAGGCGATGCGGATGCCGAAGCCTATACTTCTGTGTTCGCGAGTCTGCCCCCCGAAGAAAGCGAAGTCGCCACCATTGAAGGGGCAACCATCAACGCTACCGACATGCTCCCCGCTGAAAAGACGTATTATACCTATAGCGGCTCGTTGACCACCCCCCCCTGCTCCGAGGGGGTGCGTTGGTTGCTGTTAGATACCCCGATCACGGTGTCGGCGGCACAAATCGAAGCCTTTAGTGCCATCTTTGAATTGAATGCCCGTCCGGTGCAGCAGCAAAATGCTCGCGATGTCATCAACGACACGGCTACTAGCGGGGCGAAAATTGGGACGAGTAGAGGTTAGGATTTAAGACAAACACAAACAACGCAGACATTGTCCCTATGGGAGCGAAATAGTAGGGACGATGCCTGCATTATCTGTAAACCCTCACAGCTCCAACTTTCATCTGCCCCACTACTCGGGCTACCGCTCATTGAATACGGTATTGATTTGATGACGGTACTGCTCAAAGGCTTGACGTCCCAATGGGGTGAGGGAGCATGAGGTATGGGTCGTTTTGTCTTTGATGGTTTTCTCAATCGCGACGTAGTTCGCTTCTTCCAATGTACTCAGATGAGACGATAGATTCCCTTTGGTGAGCTGCGTCTGTTTCTGGATGTAAAGAAAATCGGCGTTGTCCACGACATACAACAGCATCATAATTGCTAACCGCGCCGGTTCATGGATCTTCTTGTCGAGACTGGCAATGGTTTCCAGATGATTTGACACTGCGTTACCCCTCTTGGGGATGGGCGTGCAAATACCTTTGCAGCGTGATAAAACCAGTCGCCAGCAGTATCAACCCGGTTCCGCCAATGGTGACGATCATGGCAATATCTGCCGAGACTGCCCCCATTCCCAAACTGATCACTAACGGCACCAATGCCAAGAGATAAAATCGGGCTAGCCGCACTGTCGCGCCGACATAGACAAGACTTGCGCTGATCGTGATCGCTTCAAAGAGCGCCGCCTGATTGATCCCATCTGGAAAAGTGATGCGCTTATACGCCACTGCCATCCCAATGATAGCAAGCGCGAGGACCAGTGCCACCACCGGAAATTGCCCCTCCGCGCGCGGTTGGACATAGCCCGTCCGAGGATACGTCACGCGCTGCTTCAATCTGTTGACTGTCTGAACGCCAAAGACCGTCACAATCATGATGAAAATCGACAATGCCACCTGCATAAATGTATCATAAGGCGTGGTCATCGCTGTTTGCATAGTCACCACCAGCGCCCCCACCAAAAACAAGACCCCCAATCCTTGCTCTGCCAGACCATCCTGAAACGAATACCGGGCTGTTTGGCGGCGGATAGCTTCAAGTTGTTTATCAATCGACATATCATATCCTTTTTATGCAAACCGGTTTGCAGTGCAAACCAATAAATAGAATTTTAACGGATAATCGATTGATGTCAAGTTTGACTCTGAAAACTCCCCCTAATGGGGTTTATACTGCGCCCCAGTAAAACGACCGATCAGTCCCGGCGTCAAAAAGCCGCCCCACGCCAGCAAGCGGTCAAACAGGCGCAGATACACCACTTTCGGACAACGCTCCACCGCCCGCACGATGCCCGCCGCGACAAATTCCGGCGTCATCACGGGGACAATACCGAGTGAGCGTTTTTTCTCGGCAGTCGATCCCCCCAAACGGCGCGCATTGAACGCCGTCGCCGTGCGCCCTACCCGGATATCAGTGACGCTAATATGATCGTTGGCAAGTTCCATGCGCAAGGATTTGGCGAAGCTGGCGACGAAGGCTTTGCTGGCAGTATATGAGGCATAATACGGCGAAATCAAGGTCGCCAACACCGACGAAATGATCACGATCTGCCCGCCGCCCGCCTGCCGCATATGGGGCACGGTAGCGCGGATGGTATGGTAGACGCCATCGATGTTGGTGCGCAGCATCGTGTCCAGATGCGCCCAATCCGCCTCTACAACCGTCCCTTGTTGCCCCACGCCCGCATTGGCGATAACGGCATGAAGCGCTCCAAAACGCGCAACGGTTTCGGCAGCGGCGGTCTGCATCGCCACACTATCGGTGACATCCGCCGACAGCGTCAACACCACGCCCGGGTATTGCGCCGTCACCGTCGCAAGTTCGGTCAACGCCTCAGCATTGCGCCCGACCGCTGCGACATTCCAACCGCGCGCGGCGAACGCCAACGCCGTCGCCCGCCCAATGCCGCTGGTCGCACCCGTGATCAAGATTGTCCGTGTCGTTTGCGTCAAAGTCTCTCCCTAACCCCTAATCCCTGCTTTTCATATCTGCACTGGCTCGTGATACACGCCAAACACTTCACGCATCACATCGATGATCTCGCCTAAGGTGCAATAAGCGCGGGCGCAATCCAGCAAATACGGCATGGTGTTGTCGGTGCCCGCACATGCCGTCCGCAATGCCGCGAGTGTAGCCGCCACCTGCCCATTGTCCCGTTCGGCGCGTAAGCGGTTGAGCCGTGCCACTTGGCGGGCATAGCCTTGTGGATCCATCTCCAAGATCGGGATACTGACCGCATCGGCATTGGTATATTTGTTCACACCAACAATAGCGCGTTGCTGGCGATCTACCTCGATCTGATGGCGATAGCTGGCATCGGCGATCTCTTGTTGGAAGAAGCCCTCTTCCAGTGCCGGGATCACGCCGCCAAAGTCCTCGATTCGCCGGAAATAGGCATAGACCTGCGCCTCAGTTTGATTCGTGAGCGCTTCGACAAAATAGCTCCCGCCCAACGGATCGACCGTATTGATCACGCCCGTCTCTTCGGCGATCACCTGCTGCGTGCGCAATGCCAGTGTGACGGCGTGTTCGCTAGGCAGCGCCAACGCTTCATCCATGCTGTTGGTGTGCAGCGAGTTCGCCCCGCCCATGACCGCCGCCAATGCTTGAATCGCAATGCGCACCAAGTTCACTTCCGGTTGCTGTGCTGTCAAGCTCACGCCCGCTGTTTGACAGTGAAACCGCATCAGCCACGAGCGGGGGTCTTGCGCGCCGAAGGTCTCGCGCATTTCCCGCGCCCAAATCCGACGTGCCGCCCGCAGCTTGGCGATCTCCTCAAAAAAGTCGTTGTGGGCATTAAAGAAAAAGCTGATGCGCGGCGCGAATTCATCGATCTGCAACCCGCGCGCCAGCGCCCAACGCACATATTCCAGCCCATCCGCCAGCGTGAAAGCGAGTTCCTGCACGGCGGTGCTGCCCGCCTCGCGGATATGATAGCCGCTCACGCTGATGGTGTTCCATTGGGGCATGTGGCGCGTGCCAAATTCGATGGTATCCGTCACCAAACGCATCGACGGCGCGGGCGGGAAGATAAATTCCTTTTGGGCGATGTATTCCTTCAGGATGTCATTTTGCAACGTACCGCGCAATGCCGAGAGCGGCACACCCTGTTTTTCGGCAGCGGCGATATAGAACGCCCACAAAATCGGCGCGGGACTGTTGATCGTCATACTGGTAGAAACTTCGCCCATGGGGATGCCGTCGAACAGAATCTCCATATCTTTGAGCGAGCTGATCGCCACGCCACACTTGCCGAATTCGCCGAGCGCTTCGGGCGCGTCGGTGTCATAGCCCATCAAGGTCGCCAAATCGAAGGCGACCGACAAGCCCATGTTGCCCTGTGACAATAGATACTTATAGCGGGCATTCGTCTCTTCGGCGGTGCCAAAGCCGGCAAACATGCGCATCGTCCATAATTTGCCGCGATGTCCAGTAGCATGAATCCCGCGCGTGAACGGGTATTCGCCGGGGAAGCCGATATCACGCAGATAGTCAGTGTCGGCGATATCGAGCGGGGTGTAGAGTCGTTCAATATCGACGCTGGATTGGGTCATGAAGTGATCGCGACTCTCTGGCATTTTATCGAGTACTTGCTTAAGGGTACTGGCTTCCCACCGGGCATGGGCGGCAGCGATATCTTGTAAAGTTTGGGCATCCTGTAGGGTCATTTTTTCAAACTCCAGCCAATCTAGTTTTCAAGAGCGCATCATCATCGGGTCACAAAGAATCGTGCCTAAAGCGTGGTATCGGGCGCGCCCTCGAACAACGCTTGAACAAGCGCGCTGATCCCCGGTAAACAGGCAAACGATAAAGGGTCAGCGGCGTTCAAGAGGCGCGGCGCGCCATACCCCACCCCATCGTGGGTATATAACCGTACCTGCCGCGCTGCCGGATCGACCAGCGCTAGTTCGGGCACGCCCGCCCGCGCATACGCATTCAGTTTGACCGCCTCATCATAATCGCGATTGCTCGGCGACAACACCTCAACGATCAAATCAGGGACGCCCCGTATTTTGCCCTCATGAATGATACCGACCTTGCTCGCCGTCACGAAAAGGAAATGCGGTTGCACGGGTGTCATCCCCGCCATGATCACCCCAATCGGTGCCATGAACGGAAACCCCAAGTTGGCAAACCGTCCCGGACGCCCAAAATGCTCGTAAAGGTTGAGGACGATCCATTGATGGAAATTGCTCGGCGCGGTCGTCATGTATAACACTCCGTCAAGGACCTCATAACGGTTGCCATCATCGGGCAACCCCTCCCAATCCGCAAATGTCCATGCCCGACCCAAATCGGGTACCGCTGGCGAAACAATCGGTTTCACGACCATTTAGATTCTGTGCCCGTTCACTACAGCGCGTGCGTCCGCGCCCATGCACGACTTGTGTTATGATTTTAACATCCATTGGCAGGAAACGAACAATATCCCCCATGACCGACCGAAAACGCATCACCACCGAAATTCTGCTGACCGCCATCGCCCCGGGCACCACCCGCGCGGATCGCTATGTGGTGCCGGTGTTGATCGGCATCGGAAGCGCCATCATCGGATATCGCCTCATTGTGGGCGACCTCGTAGGGTTGCTGATCGCGATCACGCAATTGCTGATAGCGTTGGTTTTCATCGTGGACAACCCGGTGCGCCGGCGTATCGCTGGGGATCAGTTTACGCGCGCGCACGCCTTACATATCCTGTTGGCATGGCTCTACATCGCCATCGCCATTTTTTTAACCCGCCTCATCATGCGCGCCCCGTTAGAGGGCAAAGCCAGCGAACAAACCTATCTCTTGCTCATGCTGCTGATCGCCGTGTCATGGATGGGTATCCGTTCATTTTTGATCCAAACGAGAGCCTTTCACCACCGCTTTAGCACTGGCGTCCCTTTGTGGGAACAGGTCTTGGTCGCCACCAACGAGATCATCGCAGCGGGATTGATGGCATCTGTCAGTGCCAATGTCTTGGTGCGCGTGTTTCAGCCGCGAGTGTTCACGTTGCAATGGGATATTGTCTACACGGGCGGATTGCTCGCCGTCACATGGCTCTATTACCTGGGTATTCAGATGATGTGGGAACAGCGCTGGAACGACTGGCTCAGTCGCAGCCGCGTCTGGGTACGCTTGGCGCGGGTGTTCACCCCATTGGGGTTGCTGGTGGTCACGCTGTTGATCTACCGCCGGTTTTTGGAACGGGGCGACGCGCGCACAGCGGGCTTGCTCGGCAATGCCGATCTCGACCTCGCGGCACTCGCCATTGCCCCGGTGATCTGGTTGCTCATGTTCGTGCTGCTGGTGATCGTCGCCATCAGCCATCGCGGTCTGCGCGAACGGTTCTTGCCCGCTTATCTGCTGGAACGCTTACCCGCCCGCCTCGAAAAACTACTCGGCACGATCTCCGACATGGATATTTTGCTCATCTTAGGGGTGCTTTCAACGTTCATCCCTGCCTACCTGCTGCTGTTGAGCGACTCCGGCGGCGTGATCGGGCTGCTACGCCAGCAAATTTTGCAGCGCGGGGGTGCGCTCATCGAAACCAGCGAGCAAGCGTTAGCGCTGTTATTCGCCTTGCCCTTTTATGCTGTAATCGTGGCGCTCTTGGCGTTATATGGTTTGGCGCTGAGCCGCAACACGTTGCCCGCCGATGAACGCGAGACGCTGGTTCAACAACTGCCCATCGGCTTTTTGATCGTCCTGATTATCACCCTCTATCTGTTCGCCATTCCCTTCAGCCAAGTGTTGACCGAAGGGCGCTTGCCAGAACTGCCCCAAGACTTAGGGCGTATCTTGGCGTTCAATATCGTCATCCCGCTGCTGCTGCTCTATGCCCATTATTATGTGCTGATCCGCAGTCCTTACGCGCGCGGGCAAAAACAATGGCGGGAACGACACAGCCTTGTCCTCTCCCAAGAGTTAGGCACGATCCAGCAAAATATCCGCTTACTCAGCCATCAAATCACGGCTATTGATGCGGTTTGGCAAGGCAACACGACGCAAGTCGATCCCCAACATATGGACACCCTCTTTCACTATGTGCAGCTGAACAGCCGCCGCGACGATCTCAATATGCAGCGCCTACGCTTGCTTGATGATCGCCAACAACTCACCGAGATCAGCGAGACGCCCGTGTCGGTCGTGGTGGCGCGCTTGCCCGTCCGCATCGTCAGCATCGGCATTCCGATTCTGTTGGCGATTCAGATTTATCAATGGGCGATCCTGAACGACGGGCTACGCCGCATCATTGATGATCCTAATTTAACGATCTTCGATTTTTTCCGCGCCATTTTACGACAAACCCAATTCTAGGTGTCCATCACAATTTGGCAAAACAAGAACCGCTACTTATCCCCCGCTTGTCGCAGGCAATATCATAAGGCACGTGTTTTCACATCGTTGTTTAGGGATGCCCTCAAGAATACAACCCATATTCATGATTTTTGCGTAAATTCCCATCACTTAACACCGCTCATTTTAACGATTACATCTTGGAGTTGCGTTTATCCATTTTTCATTTTTGAATTGTTAAATCTTTTGCAATTTCGCGATCATTGCGTTAAACTGATGTTATTGTTTATTCTGCGTAAGCATCCCCACGCCAAAAGGCGGGGGCTTTTAACCCCAGTGCTTACCAGACTCAGCCCGCAAGGGCTACGTTACGGCTGAATATATAGGCACTTCGGAATCCCTCACAAGTTCCGAACTCTGCGGGGAGTGATTAAAAAGGTGATTGGGAAAAGCCAGTGTCACTCACATTAAACCAGTTGCTAACTTTGTCGATGTGAACTTTACGTGACTACGCAGGTATAGAAACAGAATAAAATAAATAGGGAGGCATGAAGATATGAAGAAAAACAGGAAAATATCCCTCGAAACGTGGATGTAGGGGTGGATTAGGCGCTTGTCAATCGTTCGTTAACATGAAAGTTAATGCGCCGAATATCCACCCATTTTCTGCCAACGGTCATTTCTTCCTTTATTAGCGACCGTTTTTCAGACTGAGCAGTTACAACTTTACCCTGCGTAAGCGGGGCAGGTTTGACCCTTTTCCATAGGGTGCTTAAAAAACGGTCTCCCTTCGGGGATACACCCACCAGACGGCTACACCTATACGAAAGGGCACTGCGCTATCCCTCCCATGCCTGAAGGCGGGGGTATCTCGCGCCATTTCGATGAAAGTTATGCATTGATTACGGAGTTGGTTGTGGACGAACGAACGGATTTAATTGCCTATTTAACTGAATTGCGCCAAGACGCACAGTTGAATGATCTCATAGCAGAAGCAGGACGCAAAGTCCTGCTTAATGAGTTGATCCAGATGATCAAGCACGAGGCGGGCAGCCGTACTGGTGACGACATCGAAGATGTACACGATATGCGGGTGGCGATTCGCCGGATGCGCAGCACGCTCCGCCTTTTAGAACCCTACTTCAAGCCCAAGAGCATCGTGCCGCAGATGCAATCCCTACGCAAAGTCGCCACGTCGCTCGGCTCTGTGCGTGATCTTGACGTGCTGATGTCTGATTTACAAACGTACAGCGCGGCACAGCCCGAAGCGACACAAACCGCATTGGCGTCGGTGTTGGCATTGATGGAAAAGCGCCGTACCAGCGCGCGGGAACGCCTGAACAATACGTTTGACAAAGGCAGTTATCAGCGTTTCGTCAAAGATTTTGCGGGTTTCCTCACATCCCCCGGCAAAGGGGCGCGGGAAGTCGATTCGGATGACATCCACCCCGTGCAATTGCGCCATGTGCTGCCAGAGATGGTCTACCGTCATCTCGGTTCGGTACGCGCCTACGACAGCGTGATCGCCGATATGGACATCCCCACCCTGCACGCCTTGCGCATTGAATGCAAGCGCCTCCGGTACACGGTCTCGTTGTTCCGTGAGCTGTTGGGCACGGGCATCCTCGAATTCATCGAAGAGTTAAAGGTGATTCAGGACAGCCTCGGTCGCGTCAACGATCTGGCGGATGCGCGCGACCGGCTCGGCGACTTGCTAAAACAATTCGGCCCCAAGCTCAATGCCGATGCCCAAACCGCGCTCAGCGACTATCTGATCTATCTTGAGACGGAACAGACGACCGACCGCGCTGGTGTCATGGCATTGTGGGTACATTTCAACACCAAAAAGGTACAGCGCCTTTTGGCGAACGCCATCGCGGGGTTGTAAATCACTAGAACGACCGAGATCATCGAAACGGGCGGGGACATTACCCTGCCCTTACAATATATTTGTCTCTGGATTGCCCCGTTGGGATTGCATCGACCATGCCACCCCCGCCGCCGCCAGCAAGATCGTCACAAGTTGCATCAGCAGATAATACCGCTGCCATTCCAGCGGCGTCAGGAGCAGTGTCGTCAGCGCGGTGATCGCCATCCACCCCCCAATCACCCCTTTGACCGTCGCATCCGATTTGCCGACCAACAGCCAACCCGCGCCTGCCAGCACCACAATCGGCAGTAACAAGTCGAAAAACACGCCTTCCAACCCCCCGGCGGGCAAGTCGCGCACGCCATCAAAGACGGTCGCCTCATACGTCACGATCGCGCGCCCGATGGCGGCGTCCCACCCTTCAACTTCGTAATACTGCGCTTCGGGGATCAGGCTTTGACGCGCAAAACCCGCCCATTGCTCACCAAAATTCGCGTAACCACCGAACGTCTCAGTTTGCTCGGTCAGCAACCGACTGCGCACCATCATTACTTCCGACGCCCGCCCCAAGGGATCGCCCCACCACGCCGGATTGAGGGCATAAAAAATCGTGACCGCCAGCACCCCGGCGATGGTGATCCGCCCGACGATGCCGATCACAGCCGCCGCCGGTTTGCCGCGCATCCCCCACAAGAGCGCCAGCAATGCCCCGATAAAGACGGCACCCACGCCAAAAACAGCCGTATGTTTGCTGGCAAGCACCAGCCCCGCCGCGCCCCCTAATGCCAATACCGATAGCCACGAGCGCCGTCGCGCCAGCCACACCGCCGCGCACACCGTCAACAGCATGAAGAAGATCAGACTGCCCTCCATCATCGCCCGCCGCCCATTGACCAGCAACGCCGGATGCAAGGCATAAAGCAAGGTCGCCGTCAATGCCCCGGTACGCCCCCCTACTAACCCTCCCAGCGCGAACATGGGCAGCAAGCCCGCCACGAACAATAAGGTCGAAGGCAAGCGCGCCGTTTGGAGCAGTTCGGGCGAGGGCATATGCCCATTGGTGACGTTATACTCGTAAGACGCGCCCCAATCCCATTGCGCGTTGAGATCGGCGACGGTGAAGCCGCCCAAATGCCATGCCAGCCCGATCAGCAACTTGTTGACGACGCCATTGATCAAGCGCAATTCTTGCGCCGCCGCGTCCACCGGAGTCGGTTGATAACGCACGGCATCCAGATTACCCGTCAAGAACAAATCGGCATAATCGCGACTCATAGCGATCTGGGTGGCTTCGTCGGGGTGAAACGGGGTGATCGCCATCCCCCCGAAAATCATTGAGGCAAGCGCAATCAGCCACATCACGCTGATCAGCCGAAAGGTCGCCGGATTCTGAAAGGGACGCAGAAACGGTGCCAGCAATTGACTGGCGGGCGGGGTCGCGGTTCGCGCGGAGATCGGCGGCGTCATGAGGTCGTATCCGCCGTATCTAGGGCATCCGTCATCACATAGTTTTGCGCTTGGGTACGGAACAAGCCCGCATACACCCCGTTTTGGTGCATCAACACATCATGTGATCCCTGCTCAATGATTTTACCTTCCTGCAACACCAGAATACGATCCGCCATGCGCACGGTACTGAGGCGGTGGCTGATCAAAACCGCAGTCTTGCCCTGTGCTATCTGTCGGAAATGGTCAAACACAGCGGCTTCGGTCAACACATCTAGCGCGGCGGTCGGCTCATCAAGAATCATCACTTGGGCATCGCGGAAAAATGCCCGTCCTAGCCCCACCTTCTGCCACTGCCCAACGCTGAGTTGGCGCGCGCCCTCAAACCAATCGCCAAGAATGGTGTCATAGCCCTTCGACAGCGTTTCGATCACGGCGTGGGCTTCTGACTTGCGGGCGGCGACTTCGATCTTAGCGCGATCCACATCGGCATCGACATCCCCCACCCAAATATTTTCCCACGCGGGTGCCTGATAGGTGACATAATCTTGAAAGATGACGCCCAACAAACGACGGTACTCAGTGGGGTCAAATTCGCGAATATCCACCCCGTCTAGGGTGATGCGCCCACCAGTCGGGTCATACAAGCGGCACAATAATTTCACGAGCGTGGTTTTGCCCGCGCCATTGTTGCCCACCAGCGCGATGGTCTCGCCCGGCTTCAGGTGAAAACTGATGCCATCCAAGATCGGGCGGTCGCCAGACGAGTATTGGAAGCTGACATTCTCAAAGCGCAAGCCGTCGCGCATCACGGCGGGCATGGCTTGGGGCTGTGCCGGCACCGCGATCCCCGATTCGAGTTCCATAAATTGGGTGTAATTGGTCAAGAACAAATTGTCTTCATACAACATCGCCAGCGCCGACAAGATATCGCTAAAATAGCCTTGCGCCCGCTGAAACGCCTGAAAACTAATCACTAAGCTGCCGATGGTGATCCCACCGATCAGCGCATCATTGGCGATCAGGGCGTAAGCCGCGAACAACGCGATCACCGAGACCGATTGCGCGGCAAAATCCATGCCTGCCCGCCGGGTGGAAATGGCAATCTTCTCGCGACGCAAGCCCGCACGGGTGGCATCATAGCGCGCCGAAAACAACCCGCCCAGATTGAACAAGCGCACTTCTTTGGCGTAGTCGCTCAGCATCAGAATCCAATTGAGGTATTGCAGCATCCGCTCGGTGGCGGCGCGCCGTGTGAGCCAGCGATGCAGGACGCGCGACGACCACAAGCGCACGAACAAACGGGGTAGCGCCGCCACGAACACGATCAACGCGATGACGAGATTGAGCGATGCCAGCAACGCCAACATGCCGACGAGAGAGAGCGCGCTTTGCCCGATGCGCAACAAGCCATTGACGATACGCGGCGGGCGATAGGGGGCGTCTTGTTGGGCGCGGTGCATGGCGTCATACACTTGGGCATTCTCGTAATATGCCAAATCGACGGCGACCGACTTGGTGTGAATGTGGCTCATCACCCGATCCGACACCACCTCCGCTTGAATATCCGAGACCAGCGCAGCGATGGTGCCGAAGAAGGCGTCGAGCAACGTGACCGCGCCGACGATGGCGATCAGCGTCAGCACACTGCTAAATTCGCGGTCGGCAGCAGGGCGGGTAATTTGTTCGGTGATGTTGTCGATCATCAACTTGGTGGCGTACAAGATGGCGACCGGCAAAATACTTTGAATGACCACCAATGCCATCCCGCCCGCGAATAACCGAGGCGAGGCATGATAAACCAAGCGCACCGCCTGGCGTAAATTGAGCGTGCGAATAATGCCTTGCCGAAAACGTGCCAGCAGACTCATAATGAAGATAACCTCCCGTGAACAGGGGACTGGAGAACAGCGCGCGCGCGGTGACGCCCACCGCGCGCTATTGTATCAGAGATGAGAGATGAGGCGGGTGGGGTGTGCATCGGTGATGATGCTCCACGCCCCTCATTAAGGAATAAAGCTACGCGGTTTGCAGTACCGCCGAGATCGGCGGCACAGGCTCATCCATAATTATTCTGATGGCGCTTTCAGCGCCGCCGCCACCGCGATCAAGTCGGCGGCACAGGCGGGTGGGATGGTGCTTTCGGGCAGGGTGTTCAGTTGCGCGACGAATGCCGAAATATCCGCTTGTGCCAGCGCCGTCTCCAGTCCGCGCTCGGTGGTCAAGGGCGCGGCACATTGGGCATAGATAGCTTGCAAACGATCTAAGGAGGGATCGGGGACAATGATTTGCAATTCAGCGTTCGCGCTGCCCTGCCTTGCAACCGCATTGGCACCCAATACACCGTTGGCAAGCGCCGAGGTTCCAATCGCAATTTGCCCCCCATACGGACTCCAATCGGCGGATAAAATCGGCTCAGTGCTTCGGAAAATTTCGATAGGTTCACCAGATTGAGCATTCACTAAAGTGATCACGTTATCTCGGCTGGTCGTCAAAATTTGCGTGCCATCGGGACTCCAAACAAGTTGATTGATGGGGGCATCCATGATTTTTTCACCAGTGATCGTATCGCCAGTGATCGCGTCCATGATTTCAATTTGTCCAAGAACCGTGCCTCGTGTCAGTCGTGTCCGATCATTACTAATGGCGATTGCGGTCGGAGTTGCAAAGTTAAATGTTTCTGGAAGTTGTGTCCCGTTCAGAAAGCGGAATTCACTTGTCTGTAACCCTAAGACACGTTCACCTGTTGTAACTCCGGTTTCATCTGGTAGCCAGACCCAAAAACCGGGTATATTCCCGGCAATTTGATCGACTTGGAGATTAGCACTCGGATATGACCAGACTGTGATGCGCGAACTGACACTTCCCGCCAGAAGCAAACTGGTATCGCGGTTCCATTCCAAACTCACAAAACTTTCAGGGATAAAGTATCCGGCTTCAAAGGAAACAAGATCACTGCCATTCCCACCCTGAAAACTTTGAACCACTTGATCGCTTGTCCTGTCCCAAATGGTGATAGTCTGTCCAATGCCGATTGCCAGCAGTTGGCTATCCGCTGACCAATCCACTTGCCCATAATACATGATCCGTTCTTCTTCAAGCACAAATTCTGTGGCAATTTGTTGCGTTGCCGTATCGAAGATTTGAACCTGACCATCCGCCAGAATCTGCGCTACAAAACGTCCATCGGGACTCCACTCGACATCGAGAATGGTTTTAAGCGCGCGCGAACGCACATCTTGGGCTGCAGCCGTTTGCAGTCCTACAAGCAAAGCAAAGGGTAGCAGGAATATAGTGAAAATCCGTAGTGATTTTAGCGACTTCATTGCGATTACCATCCTTTCAAAAACATAATACGTCCCATGACAATGTTCATCCACTCAAACCGAGCATCCCCGGGATAATTATCATCATCAATGGCAGGGTTGACTGACCAACTGGTGTTGCGAAATCCTTGCCATGCCCCGGGAATGTTCTCCTGATAGCTTGGGGGATTGTTGCTTCTACGTCGATACACCCAATTCAAAAACATATCGGCAGCGGTTTCATCAATTCCGATGTCTACATTGGCTGGGATAAAATCATTGGGGAAAACCCCTTGTGGGTGTTGCTGAAATTCCGTAAAAATACTGTCGGGACCGGAACCCCACCCCCGTTTGCCACGCTGCCATTCATTATCACTATCTAGTCCCATTATTAATCCACTTGTTCCTCTCAAGTCAAGAATTCGGTTGCATTCTGACGGAAATTGAGTGCTTTGAAATAGGGACGGAACATTAAAAGAGATAGAACAGCCGCCCGTTTGGGTGTTTTGGATGGCAGCGAAGAGCAAGCCTCTATCACGTTCATTGACGTTGGGAGTTGGCGTGGGATCAGGAGGTGGGGGAGGGGTGGGAGTATAGCGACTTCGATTTGTAAACACGTGCCCAAGCTCGTGAACAATCGCATGTTCAGGAAAACTAGCGTATTGCCCTGCTTGATCTCCCCAATTACACACAACAACGCGCGGGAGACTGTTAAAGGTTTGGCAACCACCAATAGTTACTTGGACAGTTTGAACAGATGGCCCGTCAGGTAGGTATTGAATGTTTACAGTCGCCGATGATCCATCTGCCCGATAAAAATACACATATTCAGGGAGATCATTGTTGACCATCACACGATTGAAGGCGTCTTGTGGGGAGGATGCGCTCAATTGAATCTGTAAAGCTTCCCCAACATTTTGTACGGCGGCTTCAATCTGAGCAATCTCAGAGACTGTCCAAGATGAAGCAGTCAAGGAAAGTTCATTGCTAAAGCGGATTTTATAAGCTGTATCCGTTGCGGTCGCGCTAGGCGTAGGAGTGGGCGTATCAATATCAATTTGACAATCAGGGCTGGGGGCAGCGCCGCATCCGCCCTATTCATCGCACTTTGCCCCTCTGGTGGGCAGATAGGCAGGGTCGGCGTCATCGTGGGTGTCGCGGTTGCTGTAGGTGTGGGGGTTGGCACACAGCGACGGATGTACACCGAGACCGCGCCTGCGTTGTCGGAGAAGCTACCGGGCACATCGTTCATCAGCAAGCGCAGCCGTCCGCTGGCATTCGCAATCCCTGTCACCCCGCTGCCGATGTTGAAGTAGCCACCGCCAAAGTTGCCGATCAGCGCCGCTAAGTTAGCTGCCGGCTGGACGGCGCTGGGGTTTGTCGCCCCGTACCCGTTCGGACCGACGATAAAGCCGCCGTTCTCGGTGCCGAAGTCCCACTGACCCTCCGCGCTGAAGCTGATCTCTTGCCCGCTCACGATGTCAATTCCCGTATCGAAACCCGGGAGTTCTGCGCGGGCAGGAATAGCGATGTTGACATCACCCACGCCCACTGGGGGAAACGTTCCCGTCGGCGTGGGTGTGGGGGTAGGGCTACACAGGTCGATAGTGACCGTTAGCGCACCTGAGTTATCCGTGTATCCACCGGGCACATCGTTCAGCAGCAAGTGCAGTCGTCCGCTGTCCGTCATGAACAGTGTGCGGCTGGTGCCGATGCTGAAGTAGCCGTTGCCGATGGTGCCAATGAGCATACTTAGATTCGCCGTCGCCGACACTGTCCCCGGATGCCTGAAGCCAGTACCTTGGGCAGAGGTCACATAGCCGCCATTGATGGTGCCGAAATCCCAGATCCCTGTCGCGCCGAAAACCACCTTTTGCCCGATGACAAGGTCGATACCCGTATCGAAACCCGGGGGTTCTGCGTTGGCGGCGGCAGAAACGGTGACCATACACGCGGAGCTGGCGGCGAACGCCAAGGGGGTAGCGAGATCAGGCACGCCCTGCAACAGGAGGTCAGGGGTCAGTTCAGCCGTCATCTCCGGCACGACTTCGGACGTCGCCATATTGTCAAGCGTCGGCGCGGGGAAGGGCGTTACGCTGGCAACCACCGTCGGAATCACTTGATCAGCAGGCTGATACGCGGTGAAGGCAGCGAATGCCACTTGATTTTGGGGCGGCATCGGTGTCACTAGGTCAGACAGCGGCGCGAACGACGCCGACAAGCCTACCTGCCCCGGCGGCAGTGGCGCGGGATCGATCGTCACCAGCGTGGGCACGCCATCCACCTCGACCCACAGCATGTCACCTGCCACGTTGAGCCGCACGGTATGCGGGACGGTAGCCACGAAATTCGGCAGGGTCGCCGCTGCAATCACCACTCCCGCACGGAGCAGCAAGATCTCCCCAATTGGAGTCAGCCACGCTTCATAGGCAAATGTGCCACTGGAGCGGGCATACAGATGAGCGGTTCCGGCGCTCACATCAACGCCTGCTTCGACTGCCACATCCGCCACGATCACCCCCTGATAAAAGATGGGCGCGCTACTGTTGAACACCAGCAGTCGGCTTCTCCCGTCGGGCTGTGGGGCATAGCCCCATCCCGGACCGGTGAAGTTCCAGTCGTTAGGATTGGGTGCCGCGAATCCGTCGGTAAACACAGCATTCCAAAGGACGCTCAGCAGAATCATTGGCGTCGGGAATGGTGTGTAAATCGGTGGCGCAGAGGGAACGAGCGTCTCGGTGGCGAATGACAGTGTGGTCAGCGTCCCCTCAAGGAAACGCGAGTCCGTTTTTTCTTCGGTGGGCACAGCTGGAATATTATTTTTTACTAATATATGAGGGGGGGGGGGTAAT
>Ga0163154_10005255_pt1 | contig 16534 bp, 14 predicted proteins | sample OliLakLV19MP9P1_FD_148649 | JGI IMG/M metagenome (GOLD analysis project Ga0163154, IMG submission 148649) | Freshwater microbial mat bacterial communities from Lake Vanda, McMurdo Dry Valleys, Antarctica - Oligotrophic Lake LV.19.MP9.P1 | ecosystem: Environmental > Aquatic > Freshwater > Lake >... | reverse complement strand
TTCATCATCCAGCAGCGGCTTGGCCATGTCGTTGTGCCTCCATGCACTCGGGAACGGGCATCCATGCCCACCTCACAACATCGGCACTGCCGCGAACATTTGTTCAACTCATTCTGAAAGGCGCTCTAAATCATGTTCTATCGCGCATGTATGAACATTCGACATGGGCGCTTCGGCAATCATCATGGTCCACGGACTTTTCTCAGCCCTGCACGGCGCCGTGCGGTTTCTCGCCGCCTGCCGTCACCACATCCTGATAGCCCCGCCACGCCAAGCAGCTCATCCAACGTCACCATTTGCAACCCTCGTGATTGCCACGCTTGGATCAAGCGAGGCAGGGCGGCGATCGTCGCAGCCAGGTTACGGCGAAAGGGCGGTGCTTCGCCGTCATGCAGCAGCACAATGTCGCCGGCCGAGACGTGGTTCGAAAAACGACGCATGATCCGATGTTCGCTGGTGCGCAAGCCGTCAAAGGCGCGCTGCGACCACGTCACATTCTCGTGCCCGGTCCGCATCGCCGACTTGACGATGTGAAAAGTCTTGAACCCCATCGGCGGTCGGAACAACGCAGGCCTGCGACCGATGATGTTCTGAATTAGATCGTCGGTTCGTTCGATCTCCTCCAGCCAGTATCGTTTGTGGCGGAATGTCCCCCAATTGGAGTGATTCCAACTGTGGTTGCCGATCAGGTGGCCTTCTTCATGCATGCGACGAATGATCTCGGGATGCCGTTCGGCAAAGCGGCCGACGATAAAGAAAGCTGCGGGAACCTGATGCTCGCACAAGACGTCCAATACGCGAAGCGTTCCGACGGGATGCGGGCCGTCGTCGAACGTGAGCGAGATGCAGGGCGGACCGTCGGCCGTTCCCCGAAACAGCACCTGCCCGCAGATCTGGCTGCGCGGGGCGAAGATCGCACGGCACATCACTCCAATAACCGTGGCCGTTAGCGCAGCTCCGGCAATCATCAGCGGGCCGGTCATTGGGCCTTTGCCGCCGCTTCGGCGTGGGCGGCCAGTTGCTCAATGATTCCCGGCCCCAACACCTCCAGCACCTCATCGCTTCGCATCGCGCTGTTCGCGCGGCCGGTGGTGGTCATCACGAACGTCGCACTGTGCGTCTGATCGATCCCGCCATGTGTCGATTGCATGGTGATGAACAGTTCCAGAAACCCCAGCCCGGTACACCAGCCGTCGCGCACGGTGAGCATCACGTCCGGGGTGTTTTGCACAAGTCCGTGAAACGCATTCCAGATGCGCGGCGGGCCGTCGGGGAACTCGCGATCAATGGTCGCATTGAACCAGTCGTCGGCGGAAACGAAGCCTTCCGCACTGATTTTCCCTTCGGATTGCATCGCCTGCATGTCGAACTCGTAACCCAGCACATCACGATCAAGCATTCGATAACGGAACCGGCCATCCCGATGCTCGATGATGGCCGAGCCTTGCGCATCGCGGACGACCACGCCATCACCCTCGACGTACATCGCCAGTTGAATCTCCTCGCGAGCGATGAGCGCTGTCGCGACGCCGGCGGGGTCATTCGTGTGCAGTCCGATGTAGTTCACCATGCCGTCGTTCTCGATCACGACATCGCCGGGTTTCTTGAGCCGCTTGGCGGGCTTGAACCCGGCCTCGCGCAATGTCTGTTCAAGATCGATGCGCTTGCCCGGCGTGAGGTTGTGGCCGTGGTCGGCGAGCACCGAGATGTCCACGTCTCCTTGCCGTTCATAAAGCAATTGCAGGCACAATTGCGTCAGGCCGTCGAGCGATTCGTTCATTCCCGCTTCGCCGTAGCGGCTCAACATGCCGGAGCTGCTGGCGACGTACACCACGCACGCGCGGTCGGGGCATTCATCGAATGCCTCTTTCAATCGCACCAGCTCGGCGGCGTACCAATGCCGCGGCTTCAGGAATGCCAGGCCGTTCTGCCAATATTTCGCGCGGTAATGCAACCGCTGATGCCAGGGATTCTCGTGTCCCATCGCGCGGCTGACGATGCGGTTGTCGGTCTTGCCTTTCTCGCGGTCGTAATAGCGATTGATCATACCCGGGAGCGGCGGCGCGTGCGTAATGGCGGTGAAGATGAGGCCGCTCATGGTCGGGAACGGCGGGATGACTTTCCGGGGTGGACCGAACCACGGCCACTCGCCTGCTGCGAATCGCTCCTCCACGGCGTGGAACGGAATCGAGTCCAGCATCACGATCAGATGAGGTCGAGGCGATGACGTTGACGGGGCATTCCGTGGATAGACGCAGTCCGGTTCGCCGTCCTCGTCGTCGTCATAGGCGAGGGAATCGAGGCGGCCGTGCGCGTCAATCATCAGACCGAAATCGGATCGTCCGTTGCGGTTGACGTCGTACCAGCGGGCATCATTGGATTGACTCAGACATTCGGTGGGGAAGGTGAGTTTCTCGTGGGGCGTGAGGCATCCGCCCAGCACACACGGAGCGAAGAGTACGACAACATGACAAGCGATTCTCCAGACCGACTGAAGTCGGTCTGCCGTCAACACTGATCCATGCGTTTCTGTGTCTAAGAGTTTCATGCTGCCTTCAGTAAATGTCGCCGATGCAGTGTAAGCACAATCGGCACGAGGCCGAGCACGGTGGCGGCGAAGCACGCGATCATGCCCACGGCGGTCATGCGGCCGAGCGATTGGATGGCCGGAGTGCTGGTGAACATGAGCGAGCCGAAGCCGATGAGGGTGGTGAGCCAGGTTCCGGTAAGGGCGTGGATACTGGCTGCAAGGCGAACGCGAAGCTGATCGACGGTTTCGTTGTTGGCCCGCGCCTGCCGGGCGAGGCTGAGCACATAGAGTCCGTAATCCTCTCCCGCGCCGATCAGCAGCGGCACGCCGACGAGGTTGATGGGGTTCAGCCCGTCGCCGCTCATGTGCATGTACGCCAGTACGCAGGTGATGCCGAAGGCAAGCGGCAGCAGCACGAGGGCGACATCGCGCGGATGGCGGTAGAACACGACGATAAGGCCGACCACCGCCAGCGCCGCCACGCCCACCAGCGTGCCCAGTTCGCGGCCGATGGACTGCTGGGTGTCATGCCCCAGCACCGTGAGACCGGTAAGCGTGACGCCGGGCAGCCCGTCCATCGCGCCGCGAATGGTGTCGATGATCTGATCGCGATCCTGACGATCGCGGATCGGATGATCGAGCAGGATCACCGCCAGCGATTCGGTGGGAGGTTGTGAGGATTGGACCGCCGCGCGTGGAAGGATGCTGGACGCCAGATCACGCACAGTCAGCAAGTCGTCCATGGTCGGCGGGGAGCTCGGCCGCAGAAATCCAGTCAGGAACTCGCGGAAGGGGGCAAAGGCGGCGGGGTCAAACGCGCTGTCGGCCAGCGCGACGTCGAAGTCGGCCAACACGCGCGTCGCGTCGATCTCGCTGATCACTGATCGCCGCGCCTCGATGATCGCCGGATCGGGCAGCAAGGTCGCCACACTCAGCACACCGGTTACGCCTGCGGCACGAACGGCCGGATCAGTTAACGCATCCTTCATTCGATGAGCCGTTTGCAGCATTCCCTCCGGCGAGTCCCCCCGCAGGTGAATGAGCATAATCGAGGCCGTCCCGCCGAATTGATGTGGCAATCGCTCCTGCAAGTCGAGCGCCGGGTTCGGCTGCGGATGCATCACACGCAGGTCGTTGGCGAAGGGCACGGCCGGTCCACCGCGCCAGAACATCATCGCGCCGGCCGCAACCCAGACCACGATTATCATCAGGATCAGCGGCCGACGTCGCCGGTCGATCGCCTTGATGATGCCGCCGAGCCGCACGCGCGGGCCCGGCTTCATCCAGTGACGCCCGAAGCGTGGCTCCAAAGTCACGAGCAATGCGGGCAGCATGGTGACGGCCGCGATCATCGCCCCGGCCAGGCCCAGCGCGCTCACCCATGCGAAGTCCCGCAGTGCGGGCACCGACGACTGCATGATCGCGATGAAACCGACCAAAGACGTAAGCAACGCGCCGAGCATCGGCGCGATCAGTTCCCGCGAGGTGTTCAGCGCGGCTTGCGGCGGCGAATCGCCCCGTTCACGTCGATGGTCGTAATGCGACATGAAGTGGAGGCTGAAATCATCGCCCATCCCCGCAAGAACGGCCCCCACCACCGCCGTGGCCGGCGTGAGTTGGAACGACAGCAGCGCGAACAGGCCGAACGCACCGAGGATGGCGACGGCCGTGGGCGCGAACGCCAGCGCGAAACTCGCCAACCGGCGGTACATCAGCAGGAACAACGCCTGCATCAGCACCACCGCGCTGAACACGCTGGAGATCATGTCGGCCCGGATTGATTTCTCGCTTGTCGCCGCGATCGCGTAGGAGCCGGTGAACTCCAGCCGCAGGCCGTTGGTGTTCGCGCGGTCGGCGGCTGACTGCATCACGGCAAGAAACGATTTGGTGAAATCGAGGTCGCTCACGGGTTTCGCGCCGCCGATGCGGATGAGCAGGCTGCGGCCATCGACGGAGAACGGCGAAGCATTGTCCTGGGTGATGGCGTCATCGCCGGCCCCGAGCGCTCGCGGATCAATCGCGGAGAGCATGAATTCTCGCAGCCGAAGTGGATCCTTCAGCAATGCTTGGACCAGCTGATCGGCGGCGGGACCCGGGACGGCGATCAACTCCTCGTTGCGGCCAATCTGGCCGCGGATGCCCTCGGCGGTCAACCGCACGCGGAGTGATGCCAGCGACGCGTCATCGAGGAAGAACAGACCATTTGGGACAACGTGCTGCTCGATGAATCGCCGGGCCGGGGCGCTGTCGTTCATGCCGAGGCGAACATGAGTGACACGCTCCTTCGCTGCGGGATCGGCGTTGATCGCCGATTGCATGCGATCCGCAAAGTCCAGCAGCAATTGTTGCGATTCCGATTCGCTGCGGCTGGCATCGGGGTCGGTTGTGACCAGGATCAGGTCGTCAAATGACCCGAACTGATCCAACAAGCGGCCGAGCGCGACGGCGGCGGGATTGTTCTCGGCGATCATCGCATCCAGCGAGCCACTGGATCTCAATCGCCGCACCGCCATGATCGAAACTACGGCAATGACCGCGGCGGTCACCAGCACCACGCGAGGATGGTCGATCGGCCACGCCAGGATGCGGGCCACGATCGACCGGCGGACGCGAGCGTCGGACTTCACGGCTGTTTCACCGCGCCTGCGGGCGGCTTGAACGCACCTTCGGTGGGCTCCTCGTTCAGTGTCACATCGCGCAGACGGATCACGATCCGGCCGGCGTCCGCGGTCAGGTCGATCTCGTGCGCGAACGCGATGCCGTTGATCATGCGGTAACGATCGAGGCGCACATCAAAACTGCGTGTCGCTCCCTCCCTCTCACTCCGCTGATATCTCAGCGGAAGCAGGTTTCGGCGTTTCACCCAGCAATGAATGCGTGACTGAACCTGATCGCGACGAAGTGGAGGCGCGACAAAACGTTCAAGCTCCACCCACATCTTCTCCCGCGCCCACGTCACTTCGCCGTCAAAAGACCCGCCGAGCAATAGACTCCACGCTTCGGCGACTTGCGCCGCATCCAACGCCGTCGGCATTCGTTCCGCCACGTCTGGTGAATCGCCCTGCATCACCCACAGCCCATCCGGCGTCATCGTGAGATCGAACACCGCGCTGTTGAACTTCCACGCCCGCATCCGAATCCAGCCGGGGTTGCGGGCCACCAGCGCGCCGTTGAGAGTGAGCGACTGGCCGTTCGGGTCCGTCAAGATGATGTCGCAGGCCGCCTGGATGGTCTTGATGGACTCATGGCGCTGGCGGATGACGGTGAGAGCTTCTTCCTGTGTGGTCCAGGAATAGGTGGGTAGTTTGGCGGCGCAGCTTTGAAGGAACGCGCAGGCGAAGCCGCAAGCGGCGAACGTCGCGTAGAGAATCAGGTTTACTCGCATCGCAGCGCCTCGCACAGGATTTTCCCAGTGGGCGATCGCGGCAGGTCTTCGCGCAGTTCGATCAAGCGCGGCACTTTGTGCGAAGCCAGCCGTTCACGGGCGAACTGCCGCAGTTCTTCGGGTGAAATCGCAGGCGCTTTGTCGTCCAGAACCACCATCGCCTTGAGGCGATCGACCGTGGCCGACATGGCCATCGGCACCACCACGCATTCGCGCACTGCCGGATGCTGGCACAACACGCCCTCGATTTCCAGCGGATTCACCTTGAAGCCACCGACATCAATTTGCCGCTTCACGCGGCCGGTGATAGCAAGATTACTCTTCTCATCCAGTCGACCGAGATCGCCGGTGAGAAAATACCCCTGATGATGGGCGGACACAGGCTCATCGATGTAACGATCAAGCATCGACGGCGAGCGAATGGCGACGTGTCCTTCGTCGCCAGTCCGTAACGGTCGATGGATGTCGAGTGACTGTGCATCCAGGATGAGGATTGACACGTCATGCATCGCGCGGCCGACGGCAATGGGATCGTGATCAGCCTGCCTCGGATCGTTGAAGGTGACCGAGCCAACTTCGGTGGAACCGTAGAGTTGACCGACACGAATGTTCATGCCCGCAGCGCATGCCTCGAACACGCTGCGCGGGAGCGGCCCGCCTGCCGAATACGCCAGACGAAGTCGCGGCACACTGAGTTGCGGCGAGCGCTCCATCAGCGCCTGCCACATGAATGGCACGCCGGGAAACACCGTGATGCCTGCCGTGGTGAGCTGATCCGCGGCGACGGCTGGGTCGAAGCCGTCCATAAGTTGGATCGCCGCGCCGGCGATGATCGGGGCGAGCAACGCATTCTCCACGCCGTAGGAATGGCCCAACGGGATCGCTGCCAGTACGGAATCACGCTCCGACAGTCCTGTCGCCCCGCAGACGTTTTTCGCCACTGCATCAAGCGAACCGCCGCTGCGATGGACAATCTTGGGCGTGCCTGTTGTGCCGGATGACTGCAGCAGCATCGCGGCAAGGTCGAGCTCGCCTCTCGCGACACTGCACTTCGACGATCGCATGGCCGTGATGGAATCGAGATCAACCCATTCCAAGCCCTCGTCGTCAATCAGCCGTCGCGTCACCTCGCCCGCGATGATCATTCGCGATTGCGATCGCCGGGCCGCTTCGCGCAGCTCCGGAGAAGTCAACGCCGGATGCACCGGAAACACCACGGCGTCGGCGGCCATCACGCCCAGATATGCCGCGATGAACTCCGGCCGATTGGGTGAGATCAGCATCACCACGTTGCCCGGCTGGACGCGCCGGCGGATGTGGTCGGCGATGCCGCGCACAGCATCATGAAGTCGCGACCATGTCCACTCGGCTCGCCGTGCGCAGGGAATCACTTGGGCTACGGCGATGTCATGCGGTCGCTCACCCGCGTATCTCGCCAATCGGTCAAGCACCTGCCGCATGCGTCATCACTCCCGCCTCCGCCGCGTGCTTCACTTCGATCACCAGTGATGGTTCGCGAAGCGGCATTGGCTCGGTCCTCAACAGCGAAAACGACTGCCGGCGCGGCGCCAGCGGAACGTATCGCTGCATGCGGATGAACAGTTCGAACAGCCGCATCCGCCACCGCAGCGCGAAATCTGGTTTTGGAAATACGTTCCCCGCGAGCACGCCGATCACAGCCCGATGCACCTGCATCGGACCCTGTCCATTCAGGAACAGCTCGCGGAAATGATGATTGTAGTAGAGCGCGACCATGCGGAAGAACACTGATGAACTGCCCTGTACGAATTTGATGTACCGCTTGCGCAGTGGCTCGGGGTTTTCGCCCTGCTTGATGATCGCCTCGATCGCGTCGGCGGCCTGCACCCCGCCCATCATGGCCAGACACACCCCCGTGGAAAAGATCGGATCCATGAATGTCGCGGCGTCCCCCACGAGAAAATGGCCCGATCCTGCATACGGAGCGCAGCGATAACTGAAATCAGCCGTCACGACATTGCAATCGGGGAATATTGCATCGCCCGCGCGCTGCATCATCAACGGGCAGCGAGCAATCGCCCAGCGCAGCATTTGATCTGGCGGACAGTCGATCCGTTTCGACAGATGATGGTGCATCACAAGACCGATGCTCGTGCGGACGGGATCGAGGGGGATGATCCAGAACCAGCCTTCGTCGCACATCACGATGGTGGGATACCCCGCCTTATCGCCGGGCAGGCGCTTCACGTTCCTGAAATGGCCAAAATACGCGATCTTCTTCAGATGCGGCAACACTTGCCTCGTGTTGAGATGACGGCCGACGACCGTGGCTTGGCCGCTGGCGTCGATGAGCCACCGGGCGCGAACCTCGCCCGACCGGGCCTCGATGCGCACATCGCCGTCATCCAGCTTGATGATGCGCTTGACCTGGTCATCCTCATCCACCTCCGCGCCGGCATCGCGGGCGGCATTGACCAGCATCGCATCGAAGGGAGCGCGTTCGATGTTGAACGTTCGGCCGCTGCCGACTGTGCTCTGCGTGCGCAGCATCATGTCGAAGCGAAAATGCGTGGTGGGCGTGCGGGCGTGCCCGAAGCCGAACTCCGCGCCGAGCTTGCACATCTGGGGAATGGCCGCCAGCCGCTCGCCCAGTCCCAATTCCTGGATCAATTCGAAGTTGCGTGGCAGGAACGACTCGCCGATGTGAAAACGCGGATGCGTCACTTTCTCCAGCAGCAGCACATCTAGTCCCTTGCGGGCCAGTTGCAGGGCTGAGGTGGAGCCGGCCGGGCCGCCGCCGATCACGATCACGTCATGTACTCGCTCCGCCATGACTCACTGTTCCTCAAGAATGGCCACGCCCTCGATCTCCACCAGAAGCTCCGGCCGACAAAGCGGCGCGTGAATCCATTCGATCTCTTGAACCGGCGAAAGCCGTGACTCGATCAATTTCGCCAGCGTCGGTTGATCCTGTGTGCGTGAGAAGTAGACGCGCAGGTGGCGATAGCAAGCCAGCCAGCGGCGAAGATCACCGTTCACCATCACGTCTCCAGTGCGACTGTCGAGACTGGCGGCCTTGACCACCAACCCAAGATTTTGCAGGGTGATCAGGGTCTGTCGGCGAAGACTCGCGGGGCCGACAGTGTTTTCGCCGCGAATGCTTGCGGTACCGCCGACCAACAGGATGTTCCGGCCACTCATCGCAACATGGGGCAGGTCAATCATCGTTGCCCGCGCGAAACATGGAGGCAGCGGACCGTATCGAGGCGAATAACAGCAACTCGGGTATTGCTGCGGATTCTCGACGGCTCTGCCATGACGGCGCGACGCCAAGCACCAGATGAAAAGGTCGCTCCCAAAATGACCGACCCCGGAGGCCGTGGGTACCATTGAGGCCGTCACCCATTGGTCACCAAACCACTCAGTAAATGCCGCGTGACGCCCGGCGTTGAACGCCATGTAGCGGTCGCGTCCATCACCCATCGGCTGATTCAATTGCGGGATGAAATTCCAGAACCTCACCGGATGGCGAGCTTCGATCGGCACGAGTCGCGCCGCAATGGATTGGTAGGCGCGCACGACGCGGCTTTGCAGACCGACCCCATCCAAGGTCAGCGCATCCTCCACGCGGGCCATTGCCAGCGACACATCGGCTGCGTCGATCAGTAATGAATCATCGTGGGAGTGGAGTTCGATCTCTGCCTGACCCAACAGCCCGGCCACCCACCGTGGAGGCTTGACTGACATGTCTTGGGGCACAGGATGGGCCCGCACAACGGTGGTCATTGGGAAAAAGGGTAGTCCAGCCGGTAAACGACCGCAAATATAAGGCATCGAAAAACAGAGGGTTTCATCGGGAAGAACATCGCACACGAACCCCCGCCGCAAACCCCAGTGGATCGCTCTGCGTCACAGACACTTCGGACGCATCCTGATTCCCAGCAGTTCCGGGAGGATCGAGCAGCATCGCAGCGAGTTCCACCAGCGCGCCGACGGAGAACAATCCAGGCAGCCGATTCGCGAACGACAACGGCAGTCGGCATCGAGTAGCTCCAAGTTGTCGGTGAAGATCATCGGCGACCTCTTGACACACCGTTGTTGATCCCTTGGCATCGATCCGTCGCGCGGCGGCATCCATCACGATGCCGCGAGGTTTCGTAGCGCGGGCTCTCGCACTGGCCGCCGATTCCAGCACCAGAGCCACCGCGCCGGCGCTGGTGACCAGACCAAGGTCACCGCAATTCCTACAAGCGCTCTCCACCAAGTCGGATCGTTCCTCGGCCGCGCCCACGATGAGCCGGTCGCTGGAGCCGTCCGCGATGCGCCGCATCGCCAGGTTCAGCGCGTCCAAGCCGGCCGTACGACTGCCGATGATCGTCTGAGCGCCGCCCTTCAGGCCGAGCATCAGGCTGAGCTGCGCGCTGCCCGCATTGGGAACGCCCTCGGCGAACAACAATGGATTGGCCGCTGCGATGCCTTCGTTCACCACTTGCCGGTAGAACTCCTCGCTGTACCGCGACGGACCGTGCGTCGTGCCCAGGATGGCACCGCAAGTGGACGCGAACTCGGCGACATCAACCACGCTGGCATCCTGCATCGCCACGCTGGTGGCGGCCAGCATGAGCTTGACGTACCCGCTGAGCCTCCGCGCGCGTCGGGCGTTGAAAAGATGGGCGAAGTCGCTGTCGTTGAGATCGAACTCCATCGGCCAATCGTCGGCATGAAGCCGCCCTATGAACACCTGATTGCCCACCGCGCCGGGCAACAGCACACCGACACCCGTGATGAGGACTTCACGGTGTTCGTTCATGCGCGGTACGCACACCGATTGCAATCGGTGTGCGTCGGATGAATGGTCATGATTTGCACGAGCGAGAAGCACGCAGGCGTTCGCGCCGCCAAACCCCATCGACAAATTCATGGTGTGATTGAGATCGGCCGATCGCGATCGACCAACCACCACATCAAGGCCAGGGAACTCGATTTCTTCACGCGTCACGCTGGCCGTGGGGGGGATCGTTCGCTCGCGCATCGCCATCATGCTCAGGATCAATTCGACAGTTCCCGCGCCGCCCAGGGTGTGGCCCAGATGACTCTTGAATGCCACGATCGGGACTTGAAAGAGCCGCTCACTGAACACGCGCTGATACGCGGCGATTTCTGCGGCATCGTTGTTGGGAGTTGCGGTTGCGTGCGCAGCAATCAGTTCGATCGCCGACGGCTTGATGCCGGCGTCGGCCATTGCTGCTCGCATGGCCCGCGCCGCACCATCGCCAGTGGGTTCCGGTTGCGTCAGATGATGGGCGTCGGATGACTCGCCGAATCCCGCAACGACCGCCAACGGTGCCGCGCCGCGCTTCGCGGCATCTTCGCTCCGTTCCAGGACGACGATGGCATACCCCTCGCCCAGCATCATGCCCTGGCGACCGCGGCTAAACGGACGAGGCGTACCTTCGGTCACAAGGCGCAAACTGTTGAAACCCGCCCAGGCATACTCGCTGATGGGGTCGTACCCGCCGGCAAGAACCAGATCGCAGGATCCATCGCGCAAAAGCGTAAGTCCCAGCGCGATGCTGGACAATCCCGAGGCGCATGCGGCACAGGTCGTCGTCGCCAGTCCGATGCACGGCAAGTGTGCTGCGGCTTGGGTCAGGATCGACGCCGCCGTGAACGTCCGCAACTCCGACAGGTTGCCGGATCGCAGGTAACGCCCGGCGGCCCGCATGCCGCCGAGCGTGGTGCCCAGTATCATCGACACACGATCCGGCGGGCAGGGCCAATCGTTCGAGATTCCGGCTTCGCGTAGCGCCTCATCCAAGACGCGGCGAAGGAGGGCGATCTCGCGCGAACCCTCGAAGCTGAGGTCCTGGCCTGATTCGCCACCTCCACCAACGAGCGGCGTCTGTTCGATCGAGCGCATCGGCCCGATCCCGCACTCGCCGCGGATGATCCGCGTCCACGCCCGCTCTTTGTCCGATCCAAGTGCGCAAACCAAGCCCGCACCGGTGATGACGACAGTCGGCGTTGATTCCTGTCTGGTCAAGCGCGAACTTCCATTGCCGACGGCGCCAACCAATCCTCGCACCAGGCGCGATGAACAACCAGCCATTGCTCGGGATGTGCGCGCACTTCCAATTCGATCGCCGCCGCGAGAGCTCGCACGGTCAGATCAATCGGGTCAGCCGAATCATCGCGTCGGTCGTTGATGATCGGGGGATGCAAGTGGATGCGGACACGGCCGTCTGCGTCGCGCGGGGCGAAGATCGGAATGATCGGCGCGCCGGCGACCATGGCCAGCTTTGCCGGTCCGGTGGGCATGAGCAAGTGGCCATCCATGAAAGGAACCGGAATGCCGCGCTGGCCAGGCAGCGTGCGGTCTCCCTGCATCAGAACGACTTCGTCGCGATCCAGCGCCTCGCGCAAGCTCATCCATGTCGCCAGGCCGTCATCCACCGGCGCCTCCATCACTTGAAATCGTTTGCGCCATTCGCGGCGAACGTCGTCAAAGGCTTTCAGACTGTCGCGACGGAACACCACGTGCACCTTCGGCTCGTGCCGTCGAAGGGCGCTCATGCCGATCTCGAACGCGCCAAAGTGCGCGGTGACGAGGATCGCGCCGCGCCGCGCCGACCGTGCCTTGTGATAGCCCTCCAATCCACAAACGCCTGCGATCTGGGCGGACAACTGCGCGTCTGATCGTGACGGGGAGGCGACGACCTCAATGATCGAGTCGAGAAAGCACGCAAAGGTCGCTTTGGCGAGCGCCCGGCACTGCGGCCTGGCCGAGGATTCGCCAAGCAGCCGGCGGGCGTTACACATCATGTTCTCCCGCATTCGCGCCGAGTACCGCCAGGCGCACCCGAGCACCAGCGGGCGCAACGGCCCAATGATCCACGGCATGCGGCGAACCAACTTCGTCAGCAATGGAATCCACCAATCAGCGGTTGATCGTCGCAGACCGGTGGGCGGCGCGAAGGCAATGCGCGTCGCCGCCGCATCAGACCCTCCTCCAATGCTCTGCGCAGTCACCGCTGGTCTCCAACGCCGGGTCCACTTTCCAGCGGACGTGAGATCACGGTGCCTTTCGGCGGATCGAACCGCACCTGATCATCGCGCAGACCGGGATTGATTCGAAGGTTGCTGAACGTGATCTCCAACTCATCGTCATCCGGGTCGATGATGCGAACAACCTGCGCGCAACCGGAGTCCATATGTAACAGCACGCGCACCTCCCGCACATGCTTGCGAAATGAGGCGTCACGGGGGGTTAGGCGGATGGCGAGGCGATCGTTGGATTCCTGATCGCGTTGATTCTCTTGCGGCCAGTCGATCCGTTCGATGAGAAAGTGCTCTCGCACCACCGTCAGCCGAGGCACCGGCGACGCGGCGATCTGGCCGAGACCGTTCTGCATCGGATAGATTTCGAGCTGTCTCTGGTCTGGCGAATAGACTCGTAACTCCACGGCGTCAATAGTCATCACGCCGGGCGAAGGCGACTCAGTGTCCCAACGCATTTGGTCGCCCTTGACCCGCAGAGTGCCCTTCGATTCCAACGGCTTCTTCAGCAGTGGCGTGTGCTTGAGCTGCACGAATTCCGCGCTCAGATCGGTGATCGCGGCGGCACGGCGGTCGATCTCGGAAAGCTGTGTTTCCAAGTCCGCCTCAACAGCGGGCCGTGTGGAGGATTGACCTAGGGCGGCGATGGTGACGCAGATGGCCAAAATGACCATTATGACAATCAAGCGAATCATGGCTCGATCACCTTGGCCACCACGAGCGAGCCTCGTGTGACGGTTTTTCCGGACACCATCGCCTGTACCTCGAACTTGCGCAGGCTTCCAATCGACCGTTGAGCCGAGGCATGGAGATCGATCACCGCCGGCGGACGGACTGCCTCGTCAAATCGCACCTCGACGTGGGCCAACCGGCCGCCGATGCGCGCGGCGCCATGTGAACAATCTTCAAGCGAATGAAATCCGACCAAGCCCGCGAGTTGAGCAAGCGCCTCCATAATGAGCACGCCGGGCACAATGGGCTGGCCGGGAAAGTGCCCGCGAAAATAGTCCTCATCACCGACCACTTGCCACTGAGCGTGGCCGCGAACACCCGGCTCAAACAGTTCGATTCGCGTGAGAAAAAGAAACGGCGGCCGATGCGGCAATCGATCCAACAATCCGAGAGGTGAGGCCGGATGATCCAAATCGCGATGAACACTTGAATTGGTCATCAAGATCATCTCCATCGCTGGCTCTCCTCAGACGAGGGAATCGCGGCCGATCGTCACGCCTTCCGGCGATCAATGTACTCGGCCAGCGAACCGACGTTGCGAAACGTATCTTCGCGGACGGCCTCATTGGGAATCTTGATCCCGAACTCCTTCTCCACGCTGGTCAGCAACAATAGGATGTCCAAGCTGTCGAGATCGTGCTGGCCGCCCAAAAGCGGGGTGGATTCATCGATCTGCGTGTCGAGCCCGAGTTTGAGGTCGCGGCGCAGGATCAGGGTCAAACGTTGGTTGGTCAGGGAAGTCATCGTGGCCACTTCGCGCAAGAGAGTTTGCGGAATGGTCACCTTACCAGACCCGGCTCTGTAGCGTGTTTGTGCCGCAATCCATGCGCATGCATCTGCTGCTGATGACGACTATCCGGGCGAATCGCGCAACATGACCCGCATGGACTCGGTGCGGATGGGTTGGCCTTGTCGCATGCCGAACACGGAGTGGGTGCCGTTGAGACCGAGGTTGATTCGCACATCTAGCCATTCCCCATGGCAGTCGCGCCAGAGTCCACCCCCACCACTCGTGACTTGCCGCCCTTGCCCGCGACACGGATACCTCGGTTGACGCCACACGATCAACAGATGTTGGCGTGAACTTCGATGTGTCCACGGACGGCCACGTGGATTAGGCTAGTGTCATGTGCGGCCGCTACGCCTTGACCACGACAGCGAAGATGTTGGCCGAGGAGTTCGGCATCAATGAGGTCTCACCTTTCCTGCCGCGCTACAACGTCGCGCCGACACAACAAGCACCTGTCATCCGCAAGGATGGTGATGACCCTGGCCGACTTGCCGTGTCGATGCTGAAATGGGGCTTCATCCCATTGTGGGCCAAGGACGCCAAGATCGGCAACAGTCTCATCAACGCACGAGCCGACGGGGTGGCGACCAAGCCAGCGTTTCGATCGGCGTTCAAGAAACGACGGTGCATCGTGCCCATCAGCGGGTTTTACGAGTGGCAGGTGATCGAAGGTCAGAAGGTCAAACAGCCGTGGTTCATCCATTCCGCCGACAGCAAGGTGATGACGCTGGCCGGTCTTTGGGAGTGGTGGAAGCCGAGCGAAGGCGAGCCGGTGGAATCGTTCACGATCATCACGACCGACGCCAACGACCAGATGCGACTTCTGCATCATCGAATGCCGGTGATCCTTCAGCCCGAGGACATTGACGCTTGGCTGAATCCGGATACTGACACTGAGGAGTTGCCAAAGTTGCTGGTGCCGGCGGCGGATGGGGTGCTGGCGATGTATCCCGTCAGCACCCGCGTCAACAGCCCGAAAAACGACGATCCCGACTGCATCAAGCCGGTTGATCCCGACGCTGACAGTCCAGAACCATCGCTTTTCCCTTGACTCCGCCCGTTCGCATTGTACCCTAACAAATACCGATCTAAAGGGATCGGGAGAAAGGGTCAATCGGTGCGGACATCGCTCGCGGCCTTGGCCGCCGCCATCCAACAGGTCGGGCAACGTCCCGCTTTGCGCGATCACGAACCATCGCCTGTTCGCACGTGCTGGCTGGATGTCGATCATGCGTTGGGCGGTGTGCTTCGGCGCGGGGTGATCCACGAATGGTTCGGCGAGGCCGACGACCACTCGCCGCCGCACGCGGTACTGATCCATCTGGCCCAACGGGCGGCTCGATCCAATGAACACGTCCAAGGGGGTGATGGTCAGCGCATCATCTGGATCGGCCGTTCATGCTGGCCGCATCCCCGCGCGCTCGTGCGCAATGAGAACCGTGACCTTCTCAATCGGTCCGTCTTCGTCGATCCCTCGGACGAGGCGGCGCGCCTCTGGGCCATCGACCATGCCTTGCGCTCCGCGGCCATCACGGCGGTGATCGCCGACGGACACGGCATCGACATGGCGCAATCGCGCCGTCTGCAACTGGCGGCGGAAGCTGGCGGCACGTTGGCCTTGATCGCGCGCCCGCCCCACGAACTGGATCAACTGTCGGCGGCGTTCACGCGCTGGCGGGTGAGTGCGTGCGTGAACCGGGCGGAAGGCGAGGGCGGCACGGGTGGCGGGACGGCACGGGGGGGAGATAGACCGCGATGGACCATCGAACTGCTGCGCTGCAAGGGAATGCGGCCTTCCGAAGCCCGGCCATGCTGGGTGCTGGAGTTGGACCGTGCCAAGGGTATTGTCAGTGTTCCTGCCGACGTGGGCGACCGATCTCGTGAAACGCTCGCGGCAGAGGAACCCGTGCGACGCTCAGCGTGACCAGGCGACGCTGCCAGTCCTGCTGTACGTCCTGCGGCACAACGTGCAGACGGTCGCAGGATGCTGCGCGGCCGCCGCGGATGCGGGCATCCGGCCGGGCATGACGGTCGCGCACGCTCATGCGCTGCTTGAGGGGGG
>Ga0163154_10005251_pt1 | contig 16544 bp, 20 predicted proteins | sample OliLakLV19MP9P1_FD_148649 | JGI IMG/M metagenome (GOLD analysis project Ga0163154, IMG submission 148649) | Freshwater microbial mat bacterial communities from Lake Vanda, McMurdo Dry Valleys, Antarctica - Oligotrophic Lake LV.19.MP9.P1 | ecosystem: Environmental > Aquatic > Freshwater > Lake >... | reverse complement strand
AAGAAGCCCTCATCCCCAACCCTTCTCCCTGGGGGAGAAGGGAGCCGATCCAGTTCCCCTTCTCCTTGGGGAGAAGGGGCTAGGGGATGAGGGCAGACCGCAGGAAGTTGCCCATTTTTTGATGCGCTGCATTTTCACCATGTTTGCGGAAGATGTGGGGCTATTGAAGGAGCATGTGTTTACCGAGGCGTTGGAAACGCGCTGGTTGGCCAACCCCAAGACCTTTAAGCCAGAGGTGGAAGCGCTGTGGCAGGCGATGAATGATGGGACGGCGTTTGGCTTTTATGGCCGATTGCTGCGGTTCAATGGCGGGCTGTTTGCCGAATCGACAGCGTTTGAGTTGACGACTGACCAGCTTGAGGTGTTACTTCAGGCAGCGAAGCGGGAATGGCGGGATGTGGAGCCAGCGATTTTTGGCACGCTGCTGGAACGGGCGTTGGATACTAAGGAACGCAGCAAGTTGGGGGCACACTATACCCCTAGATCTTATGTGGAGCGGTTGGTGCGTCCGGTGGTGATGGAGCCATTGCGGGAACAGTGGGATCTGGTGCAGGGAGAAGTGAAGCAGATCTTGGGCGATGTGGAAACGGAGCCGACTGCTGCCCAGAAGAAGAAGGCGGTGGCGGCGTTGGAAGTGTTTTTGGCGGAGTTGCGGAAGGTGCGAGTTCTTGATCCGGCGTGTGGGTCGGGGAATTTTTTGTATGTGACGCTGGATTTGATCAAGCAATTGGAATCTGAGGTGTTGCGTCGTCTGGAGGATGTGACAGGTCAGGCGCAGTTGCGGTTGGATATTGACCAGGTGAACCCGTCGCAGTTTTTGGGCATTGAGCTAAATCCGCGTGCGGCTGCGATCGCTGATCTGGTGATCTGGATTGGCTATTTGCAGTGGCACTTTAGACGGTTTGGCGACATTCCGCCTGTGGAGCCTGTGTTGCGTGAGTATAAAAACATCGAATGCCGAGATGCGGTGCTGGCGTATGACGGTAAGGAACCGGACGTTGACCCAAGGACGGGGAAAGTACGATCGCGCTGGGGCGGACGGATGATGAAACACCCGATGACAGGCGAAAATGTGCCCGATCCAAGTGATCAGATTCCGATTTATCGATATATTAATCCGCGATCGGCTGAGTGGCAGGAGGCGGATTATGTGGTGAGCAATCCTCCGTTTGTTGGCAATGCCAGAATGCGCGATCGCTTGGGCGATGGCTACACAGAAACACTGCGCCAAGTCTATTCAGATGTGCCTGAAACCGTTGATTTTGTCATGTATTGGTGGCACAAAGCCGCAGAATTAGTTCGTTCTAGCAAACTTGAAAGCTTTGGTTTCATTACAACAAACACTATTTGGCAAGTTTGGCAGAGAGGTACAATCGATTTTCATTTGAATCAAAAGAATTCTATTCGTCTGCTTTTTGCTATTCCTGATCATCCTTGGGCTGATGAGGGCGCAGCCGTAAGAATTGCTATGACAGCAGTAACAACTGATTCAAAGCAACCCATCCGAATTGCTCGGCTGGGGAAAGTTACAGTAGAGCGCGAAGCAGCTACACCTGAAGAGAAAGCAGAGCAAATTGATATAGCTTGGAAGCAAGTATCAAAAATCTTCAGTAGCCTTAAATCTGGAGCAGATATTGCAAGTGCTAAACCTTTAAAAGGCAACCAGGAAATCTGCTGTCCTGGTGTAAAGCTCCATGGAATGGGATTTTGTGTGACACAGGCAGAAGCCAAAAATATTGAATTAGAAGTGATTCATCCTTACATGAATGGGCGTGATTTGACCCAAAATTCTAGAGATGTAATGGTGATTGATTTATTTGAGTTAACTGAAGAGGATGTTTCTCAAAACTATCCTAGAGCTTACCAATGGATAAATGAGCGAGTAAAACCTGAGCGAGATCAGAATAATCGTGCTTCTTATCGTGAGAAATGGTGGATTTTTGGAGAACCTCGTGCAAAATTTCGACCAGCTATAAAAGGAATTAGCCGATATATTGGTACTCCTCAAACAAGCAAACATCGATCCTTTTCTTTTATCAATTCAAATGTAATCCCTGATAATCAAATTATTGCGATCGCTCTTGAAGATGCTTATTTTATTGGTGTTCTTTCCAGCAAAATTCATGTCACTTGGTCACTTGCAGCAGGCGGAACATTAGAAGATAGACCGCGTTACAACAAAACTGTCTGTTTCGATCCCTTCCCCTTCCCAGATCCCACACCCGATCGCCAACAACAAATTCGCGAACTGGGCGATCGCCTCGACTCCCACCGCAAGCGCGTTCAGGCACAGCATCCCGAAGTCACCATCACCGCCATGTACAACCTGCTGGAGAAAATCCGCGCAGGCGAAACACTGACCGACAAAGACCGAGAATTTAACAACAAAGCCTTAGTTTCCACCCTGAAGCAAATCCACGATGAGTTGGATGTCGCTGTGTTTGAGGCTTATGGGTGGGAGGATTTAATTTTGCCCTCACCCCTGGCCCCTCTCCCAGAGGGCGAGGGGGACAAGAGGTTGGATCGGCTCTCTTCTCCCTCAGGGAGAAGGGCTGGGGATGAGGGTCTTACGGATCGGCTCCCTTCTCCCCCAGGGAGAAGGGCTGGGGATGAGGGTCTTAAGGCTGAGGATAAGGGTATTGATGAAATTATCCTGGAACGATTGGTGGCGTTGAATGCTGAACGGGCAGAAGAAGAACGCAATGGATTGATTCGCTGGTTGCGCCCAGACTATCAGGCTCCTGGTGAAATCCAGACTCAGCAAGTGATTGAAGGCATTGCCGAAGTCGAAACAGAAAGCGCGATTACCCCTGTCGAACAACAGAAATTTCCCAAAGCCTTCAAAGACCAACTGGCCGCCGTGCGGGATTTGTTGCGAACTCAGGGAGGCGAATGGGCGATCGAGCAAATTGCTGCTCAGTTCAAAGGTGCATCTCGCCAAAAACAAGTTATTCTGTCCTGCCTGGAAAGCCTGGAGGCATTGGGCATTGTTGCCAGACATGCAGAAGCAGGACGCTGGTATCTGGCAGAGTTGCAGAAGGTGAGTTAGAGAATGTCTGTAAACACAGATTGCGCCCGATCCGCCCCCTTTTCATGTATGCCTGAAAGGCTTTAAGGCCCCAATTCTGGGACTTTGAACAAAAACGGCTCGAAAGCCCCCAGGGTTGGAGGGCAAGTGCAAGATTACACGCTAATTTACAAACACTTTCTTAGTACGCTTAATGGACACAACTGGACTCGAACCAGTGACCCCCACGATGTCAACGTTGAGAGCAGTTTTGTCTAGGCAAGGCTTTCAGCCCTCGTTTTTTGGCATTGCCCGTTAATTGCCCGTTATAGTCTGTCCAAACTCAACCAACTATCACCAGTCTTAACCGATCGGCTTATTCACTTCGACTATAGGTATTCATTGGAGGATGATCAGGCAAAGTAACTGTCACAAGGTCAACCACCAAAGAACCTGGATTACTACCCCTCTACGTCGGTTAAATGTATGGGTTTAGTCCAAGTCTAGTCCAGTCAGCGTAATTGATTGGCTGTAGTCTTCATAGGGTAGGCAGTCTAGACATTTTGACTAGTTGCGACGTTACAATTAGTCAAGTCTAAAATGGCTGAAACCCTTGATTTAGCGTTGTTGTGACACTTTTGGAAGTAGTCCAAAGTTTAGGGGGCGATCGTCCTTGCTTGATTCGTGTGCAAACAGGTTCTATAGGGGTAACTTGCACACGAATCAAAGACTATGACTGACCTCCTGACCCTGAACCAAGCCGAACTTTTGGAACTGCTTAGACAGCCTTACCTGAAAGATTACCTAGTCGATAGCTCTACACCGGGGGGCACAGCGCGGGGGAAGCCTAAGACCAATTTCCGCTTAAGGACACTACTCAACCCCGATCGCGCTGCTGGGGAAGTCAGGCGATGGTCTACCAGAGTCCTGAAACCTTCTGAAGTGGCAGAGTATCAGGCGATGATCCAACGGGGGAAGCGGATTAAGTCCCTGGAAAAGCTTACATGATCACCCCGTAGATGTCCTCTCGAATGATGCGTATTGTCTCAGGGCAAATCGATCCCGGTTTAGGCAACTTTACACCCAGAATTCTTTCCTCTATTTGCTCAACCATCTCATCTGTTAATCCCTGAGCCTCTTCTACCTGTCCCCCTGGCTCAGTCACTCGATAGCCCTTTTTGGTGAGGTGCTTAATGATTTGAGTGTCATCCCCTAGCGCCACTCTGCCTACTTTCTGGACGATCGCAATCGACTGAACCAGAGTTAACAGCGTTCGTGGGTCTGGTCTTGTTTCTTCTGAGATAGCCTTTAAGATTGCTGCAACTTGGTCACGCAATCGGCTTACCAGGTTGAAGCAATCCATATCAAAGGATGCCTGTTCACTGGCTAACTCGTTTATTCTGTCCTCTACGATCGCCTCTCTTTTTTGTTGTATTTTTGCTGTAAAAATGTTGCTTTCTGTTGCCCAATTTTCTTTAGCCGCTCTGCTTCTGAGATTTGAGGCATTAACACCATATTTCTGGGCAAGCTCTTCTAACGTGGGTCTCTCTGCCTGACTGCCTGACTCCACATACTCAGCTTTTATTTTTGCCCAATCGTGTTTAGCCATTTGACCTCATTAACTACTCTGCTCTAACCCTCATGCGACCGCCGTAGCTGTACCAGGTGAGAGGCTTTTTGCAAAAAGCGATCGGCTTTGGATAAGGGTTTCAGGGTCGTCTTAGTTGCTGAAATGATCGTCCCTTACCTTAAAGTGCCCTCATTCGACCGCCGTAGCAATGCCGAATAGCATCATTGTCAATCCGATCGGCTAACGCGTCTGAGAGGGTGTCAGCTAAAAGGTTTGTGATGGGATTGCCATCCAATTGCTCAAAAACCAGTAGAGCATGAATTTCAATCCCGTCTTTAAAGCCCTTCATTTGTACCAGTTCTGGGGTAACTCCATGCTCCCTAGCGACTTCCCAAACTACCCCCGCGTCAGCAAGTGCCAGATTGACAGATAGGTAATGCTCCCCTCGTCTAGGAATAGAGGGAACAGTCCTCAGCCCTTTAATGGCTTCAATTGTTGTCGTTGTCATTGAATACCTCACTTTTGAACCAGCAAATGAATTTGTACTTGCCTTGGCGATTTTTGGTCTTGGTGTACTGAGTAACGTTCTGAACCTCACTCAGCATATTTTGGTCTGCGATGAACTGGCACTGTGTTCTAGCTGTGGCTTCATCAGGTGCTAACACCTCAAATGTCCACTCCTCAGATGGGTTCTCAGGGTCAGTCAGCATGGCGATCGTCCTTCACTTTATCCCTCACCACGCCGCAAATGAACGGCTGTAGATGGTTGAATCTGAGACGCAAGGTCTTCCCAGGCATTCAGCAACCGCTCTGAGGCTAACTCATCCCCTGAAAACGATTCACGATGCACCAATAGCACAGGTTCTAGGGTGGCGTGACCCTCTCTAAAATACTCTGCTATCCGTAGTTCTGGGGTGTAACCCAGTGCTGATGCAAGTCCAGCCAACTGCTCTGGGGTGTGGCTGCTCACCTGGGCAATGTCGATAAACACCCACACTTCCCCTTGGGGTGTGATTTTAGGAATCCTCAAGCTCTGGTCTTTCGATAAAACCGCCGAATTTGCAGACATATAGCCTTCCTCTCTTTTTGGATGGTTCCTTGATTTCTAATAACTCCAGTCCTCTAACCTCTGCCAGCTTGTGACATAGCCTTTGTGCTTCTTCTAAGGAATCAGCCAACACAGGCTCATAGTCAGTTTGCCAGTCCTCACGTTCAGGGTCAGTCAGCATGGCGATCGTCCCTCACCTTGCCTCGTTTGCAGTTGTCTCACTACTCTTATTGTCGCGATGCTTGCTTCCTTGCTCACTAATCATTCTCAACCCGCCTAACTTTGGGGGGGAACTTTCCAGAATATTTAATCCTTACAGCTTGCTCAATCAGAAAAGCTGCAAGGTTAGCCGTTGCCCTTCCTTCCTCATCTGCCCAGTCGCCTAGAGCGTCATATATGGCAGCAGGTAAGACAATCGTTGTCCTTTTAGTTTGCTCAGAAGGCTTAGCCATTACATGAAACGTTTGTGACACAAGAATCTTAGCCTCTAAAGTGTAATTCCATTAGTTTGGCATAGATTTCTAGCATAAAAACATAGAAGTCTATGTCAAAACCAGTGATTTAGATGTTACTATCCATTCAGTTGGAACAGCGCGGGAACAGGCTTACAGCCCCTCGGAACGAGCCAATCATGTTCCTAGCTGTTCCATTTTGTTCCGCTCAGTGCCATCAACGTTCCTAGGAGACCAATGAATATTTCTCTAACGCAATTTTGTAGAAACCACAACCTCTCTAAGACCAGTGTTTACCGCCGCTGCCAGCAGTTGGGGATTCCAACTTCAGACGGGCTTACCCCTGAGTCCGTCTGCCGCCTGTTGGATGAGTTCGATCGTGCAGTCGAACCCGTCAGCCCTACTACTACTACCGTGGTGGAAACGGGCAACCATCAGATCGTGGTAGCAAACCCAGTGCTACCACAGAGCTATAGCCTCGAATCCTTGAGATCGGGCGAAGCGATCGAGCTTGAAGATCCCTTAGCCATTGCCCAACAATTTTTAGCCGTTGCAACCTCCCTTACTACTGCAATGCAAGCAGATATCGAAGTAAGGGAGCAGCGCCTGCAACAGACCCAGCTAGCCAAAGCGGCGATCGTTGCCAAAGCGACAGAGCTACATCTAGAGAGCCGCCTTTATCAGGTACAAGCCAGTGCCCTAGATAGGAATGTGTCGGCTGAAACACTCGCCTTACAGGAGGCAATGTCTGAACTAAAAAGCCTGGGAAAGCCTTGCTGATAGGGACGATCGCCCTCATGGCCATGATGACGATTGTCTTGGTATTTGGCTCAGATTCGACAAATAAGAAAAGGCATTGTGTCGCCCTTGTCCTTACAAGGATGCGACACAATGCCTACGAAGGACAAGCATATTTTAAGGTACCCCCCCATGGAAGCACAGATCCGCTGGCTCAAAATTGATAAACTCATTCGACGCAACCCGATCGCCTCTCTCCTAAGCGCCGCTGCACTCCTGTTCATGGCGCTCAATGCCCCTAGCATTGGCAGCGCATGGGGTGCCAATAACCAACAGAGATCTGCCATCGGCACAGCCAATCAAGCTCTGCAAAGCTTGCAGATAAACGAGCAGCATAGAGCCGAACTAGCGGCGATCGCTGATAGTCGCTACGACAGAGGCTGCGAGATGGTTTTCAGCGCTGCTAATCCAGCAACGTTCACCGCGATCAACCCCGGTGAACCCGTTTTAGATGGCTCAGGCGCTAACACTTACCTACCAGCAGGGGCGATCGTTTGCGATGCATACGGCAATACTGGTGTCCTCATCAATGAGGACACCACAGGCTTAGCCGTTGCCCGTGAATTTGCCTCAACCCAAGATAAAGATCGGGTGCAGCAGGCAATGCAGAGAACCAGTGCCACTGAACCCCAGAATTAAGGAAAAAACATGAACACGAATACAAAAACTCAACGCTACGCCAACGCGATTCGCTCAAGCTGGCTCCTCTCAGCCGTCGCTTGGATTCTCTGTTTAGGTCTGTTCACTGCCCTTTGTTACGTCGGTTGGGTGAATATTGCCCCCTATGTGGCCATTGCATCAACGTTCAATAACACTCAAAACTGGGTGCTGAAACTCCCCTTGATTGGCTCCCTGGTCAATAGCTGGGGCAATTTTATCAATGTTTTGGTGGGGGTGTTGATTTGGGCAGTCGTTCAGATCCTTCAATGTATGTGGCTACTGATTCGCCTCGATCGCCAGGCGATGTCAGGCGCTCTACATCAGACCAACGTCAATCGCCAAGCATTGAAAGACGCTGTAGACGATGATCCGGAAACCAAGCAAATCAAGCAGCAGACCCGCAAGATTCCCATCTTTTTTATTCGCTACAGCGGCTATCTTGCTTTGGGTGCCTATGTGTTTGATTGCGTAGTAGGTGTCTCCCTCTACCCCCCTGCTAAGTCATTAGGTTCTTTTCTGATGGCTATTTCAGTGGGCAACTGGAGGGCGATCGATGGGTCAAATCTAATCAGGCTCTCGATTATGCTGTTTGCCTTTGAATTTGTTCTGGTGATGCTGTTAATCGCCGCCCAATGGGCAACAGCCCGAACTGAGCAAGAGGAGCGCTTTTCATGAATAGCCAGATCCAATTATCGGAACAGAAAGCAAGCCAAACCCTCAAACTGCAACGGGAAGCAGAGCAACAGGTTTTTAGTAGTTCAGCGACTTGGTTGGTGGCAGGCGGTGTTACTTTTCTACTGTTCAACCCCGTATCCCTTCCCTTGGCTGTGATTGCTGCAAGCCCCTTTGTTTGGTCGGCGATTAGCAGAGCCTGGAAGAATGGCGTAAATGCTGAATATCTACACGAATCCGGCAACTTTGCCCATATTTTGAATGGGAAGCAGTTGATGAGGCTGACTCGTATCCTTGGCAAAGATGAGGTGATCGCGCAATTGTTGGAAGCTCATCAGGAGCATAAGCCGATCAGTGGTGACGCTCTCGATTACCTAGAGGCAGCCGGGCACGATGTCGAAACACCCGATTTAGAGCAGTTTTTAGCGATTGAGCGAGAAACTGCTCTGCCAACGCGGGAAGATGCGGCGATCGTAAGTGTGATAGCGCAAACTATCCCACCCAGGCAATCGGAAACAGAAGGAACACCCACACGCCCCTGTAACAGATGGATTTCCGATCTTTTATTTGAAGCAGATGGGAGCCTGAGACAGCAACACATAGCCCTGAATGGCAAGACCCGATCGGGTAAGTCCACGCTGGGAAGCCATTTGATGAGTTGCATTGCTGGCAATCAGCAGCCAAAAATCTGGTTGGTCAATCCAAAGCATATAGCCAGTTCCCCTGACTGGATAGGCATCACACCCTTTTGCAAGTCGATCGGTGGCTATGTGGAGGCTTTGACCCACTTCAACGAACTCTTAAAACAGCGCGTTGACGATCGCAACTTTAACTATGCCACTGCAGAACCTTGGTTTATTTTGCTCGAAGAACTGGACTGGGCAGTTAGCGAGCACGGGAAACGGGAGGTTTTGGCACTTATCCGCCCATTGATTAAGGTAGGGAGCGCCCTGAAAATAGTGGTGATTTTGATCGGACAATCTGCCCAAGCTGATTTCTTCACGGGTTCAGATTGGCGGCAGTTCAGCCGCTTGGTGATCGGGAATGAAGCGCTAGCGTTTCTCTCCAATCCCCAATTTGCCTACTCCTCTGAAGTAAAAGATCCGCTGCGGGCTGAAGCTGAAACGTTGACCAGGCAGGAAACACGCTTTGCATTGGTCATTCCTTTTGCAGGGTTGCCTACCATTCAGTGTGTGCCCAACCTTACGATCGCCCCTGCGATCGCGATTGAGTCCGATCTTTCAGATGAAGATGAAACAATCGTTGAGGCGGTTAGAGTCAGGCAGCGGCTGGAGTCGCTATTTGAAGACCCAAAACCCGTCACACTTGGCAACCTTAAGCATCAGGCGATCGTTGCTTATTGCCAAAAAAAGGGAGGGTCGGCGACGGTGCGGGAGCTTCAACAGGCTAAGCATTGCGACCTTGTCGGACTTAACTCAGAGGGTATCCGATCGCTGATGTTGGAACTCCAAAACCTAGGCAAAGGACGGCTTAAGGACGATTGTTTTACATTGGGCTAAGTTCTTCCAACACTTGCACTCAAAGGGTTGGAGGCTTCCAACAAGCCTCCAACCTTCCAACAATTTCCAACAACATCAATCCGACAATTTTCAACACTCTGATCCAAGTGCGATCGTCCTTGCCGTTGCCTCCTTACTCAGCACTCAGCACCTACTTACTCAGCACCTTTACTCAGCACCTAATGTCGAAGCAGAGAAATTTGATATCAGATGGCAAAGCTATGTACCCTATTATCTCCCAGTCACAAAGCCGTTGGGAGACAAGGACTTGTACTTGGGATGATTTGATGGTGATGTTTGCGGTTTTGCCGCTCTTGACGGCTGAGGTGAGCAACTTCCAACCCACAACAACAGACGAAATAGACTTCTTTGAAAAGCAATGTCATTGGCAAGCTGGTGTTCAGATCTGGCTGAAATATCTTGTTTCTGGTAACAAACGGTTAGACCCGGAACTTATCGCCAATCCAACGCAAAAGAACAAAAGAAAAGCACTGAAGAAAAGGGCAGAGCTTTCTAAAAGCATTCTTGATTTAACTCATGAGTTGTACTCTCGCTACCCACTTCTACAGGAAGCGTTTAAGAGTCATGAGGAAATATGGTTTCTTTGCGAGTCTCAGGAATATCACTTTTGGCTGTCATCGTTAGGAGTATTGCCTAATTCCAAAGCTACACGTCCCAGCAGCAAAGAAGAGATGGTGAAGAGTGGTCGTAGGCTTTGCGCTTTTCTAGAAGACCCTGCGGAGGATTTTCCGTCCACCCTAGGCATGGGGCAGCTAGTTATTCTCGACATGCTAGAAAGCCTTGTGGGTAAAGGATCTGAAGCAGTGGAGATTTTGGTACTTACACACCTTTTAGTTTTGGCTGCCTATACCGCAACAGTTGATAGCAAGTTCGGCTGTAGTCCTGTCTATGAGGATGTTCAGAAAAAAATCACAGCGGATCTGCAAAGTCGCAGAACCGACCCTGACTACAAGAATCTTTTATTCAAGAATGGCAAGCGCTTACCCAGCGGACGCAATGCACCGCGTCTCAAGTAAGTTATCAGACAGATTGACTCAAATGTAAATAAATGTAAATAGTCGTTTTTTTCAACTTTCTCCTTTTGCCCTAAGCGAGGGTTAGTACATCGGATCTCACCCCATTAGTGGTGGTTGAACTCTGACTACAACTATCGAGGTCTTAACCAATGCAAGAGTTTCTGAAAGCAAAGCCTCTAGCCCAAACACTAGGGGTAGGGGTGTCTACGTTGAAGCAATGGCGTAAAGACGATCGCCTCATTGAGGGCGTTCACTTTGTCAGATATAGCTATAACCTGCTGCTCTACAACGTAGCTATGATGATCAACTACATTGCGACTCGCTCTGACCCTCAACTCCATGAGAGGCAGATTCAGGACTACCTGAAGCAATTAGAGAAGACTACCCAAAAGAAGAGAGGCTAACTGTTGCTTATGCCTCTCACTCCAAAAACAACAATTCATCCATTGACGACCAAGAAGCTGAAAACCTGGTTAGCAGACAGTTCTAAAGGAATCTCTGGCAACACGGGTAAGCGATCGTCCCCTTCGACTAACTCTGGTGCTTGCCCTGGTCGGAAGGTCAGGATACTGCGATCGTCCGGTGCCAGCAACCAACCCAAACGGGTACCCACCTTCAACGCAGACAAAATCTTGTTAATCACCTTAATGGGTGACTGGTCAGGCGATAGGACTTCAATCATCCAATCCGGTGACAGCAAGAAATCATCTGGGATTTCCCCTGAATTGGTGAAGGGAATCCGATCCCAAGTGAACACAGCAATGTCTGGGACGATCGAGCGGTTGCTAAAGGTGCAACGCAGTTCGGGTAGGGCTAAGGCAATGCGAGAGCGTTCAGCAACTTCATTAATTGCTGTCGTTAGTGAGCCTTGCAATCTGCTGTGTCGTCCCTTTGGCATTGGCTTCTTTATCACCTCTCCATCCATGAATTCGCTAGCGGGTTCCGTTTCTGGCAATGCCAAAAACTCATCCAGGCTTAACGATTTCACAACGGCTTGAGTCACTTATCTACCTACATTGGAGGTTCAAAAAATGTCTGACCTAAAAACAGAAGAGACGATCGCAATACCACCTGCGATCGTCTCTCAAACTGAAAAAACATTTCAACCCAATCTTACCAAATATGTCAACCCCTGTCTTATCTTCCTAGAGAGCTTGGGCTACAAAGAGGGCGACACAGTATATCTTCGGGCAATTAAAGCAGATGGCGCTCACAAATTTGATTTCACCTATCCAGAAATACCTAGGACAAAACTGGGACGGCTACAAGGTGACAACGGTATCTACTGTGTCGTAAACGGTGGGGGGCATTCCGACAAGGACGTTAGCTCTGGTCGAGCTATCTTTTTTGAGCATGATGACCTACCTAAAGATGTGCAGCTGGCCCTTTGGCAAACCCTCGGACTGCCAGAGCCAACCATTCAAGTTGACACGGGGGGGGGAGATCTATTCATTCCTACTGGGTATTCGACACCCCCATCCCGATCGCTGATTGGAAGTTGCTACAATCCGACCTCTTAGATTTTGCTGATGCCGATCGCAGCATAAAAAATCTGTCCCGAATCATGCGGCTGCCGGGCTACCCTCATCAAAAGACCAAGGAACTTGCTACGATCGCCTCTCTCTCAGGAAGGCGCTACAGCTTTGAGCAGTTGAGGGCGATCGTCTCCAGTCCCGCCTCACAACCTACCCCACTCAAACCAGAACCTAAAGAGATCCCCAAGCCTCAAAGGGTGCCTTACGCGGCGATCGTCCCCCTGGAAAAGTGCATTTCAAAGGAGCACCGATCGCTTATTTCTACTGGAGTGCCCGAAGGTGGCCGTAATGTCACAGGTTCATCCTTGTCCAGAGATCTTGTTGGCACAGCCAACCATTTAAACAGTGAAGGCATCCCCTATGAGGGCGATCCTCGTGGCTTATTTGAGGAGTATTGCGATCGGTGTACTCCGCCCCTAGAAGGGCGAGAGCGGGAAACCATTTGGCGATCGGCAATCAAAAGCAACCCTACCCCAAGCCTGACTGAGGAGATGATCCAAAATTGTGTGGCCGCTTGGCAACGATCGCAGATCCCCAAGGCGGGCAAGCAGGCAACTGGCAACCCCAACGATCGTGACCAAGACGAAAATGACAAACCTCCTGACAAACTACCTGACATTCTCCTGACAAATGATCCACTTCCCACGGGTGGGACGTGTCAGGAAGAAATCAAATCAGAGGTCATCGACGCTTCGAATCCCCATTTGTCAGGAGAATGTCAGGAGAATGTCAGGAAATTTGTCAGGAGGGATGAAACCATACCCAATAAGGATTTGACCCCATTTGCCAGGACTGTCAGGATGATTTCTGAAAATAACCCTCCCTGTGTGAAAACCGGAGTCTTCAAGCACTGGACAAAAAACAACACTCTCGTAGAAGTTCTGACAACTGAGTCCGATCGCGCTCAGATTCAGGTGATGTACGAAAAACAGACAAGGTGGGTAGCTCTAGCAGAGCTACAAGAGGCAGAGGAGTGGTAATCATGAACGAATGGAAACCCCAAATCGGAGACCGCTTCATCTGGCACGATCGCGCTACCCTTATTTGCACCCGCCGCATTGTCAACCCCACAACAGGCAAGCGGTGCTTAGTCGGACGCAACGCAACAGGTAGCGGATATCTAGATGGCGAGTTCCTAGAATTTGACCAATGCCGCCCCTATTGGGAACCCCAACCCGGCGATCGGGTACTGGTGGCATCTGCTTCATGGTCAAAGCATCAGGGCAAAAAGGCGATCGTCAAAGGCTACATCATCACCCAGGAAGCAAGGCGATTTGCCGATCAGGTCTACGGCGATCGTTCCCAGGAAAAAGCGGCACTAGGTAGGGCGTACTCCTTGGCACAACTGATTTTTGAAAATGGCGGTCGGTGGGACTGCCAACATGTTTGGTTACGCGCTCTCAAAGAAGGGGCGATCGAATGAGTGAAGAGCCGGGCAATTACAGCCAAGCATTCCAGACGATCGGGGGGCTGAAGCAGGAATGCTATCGGCTCATCGATGTGGTTGCCCGGCGGCCCGGTGCTATTAAGTTGTTGTTGGGCTGTAAAAAAATGCTGACCACCTTATCTGAGTACAAAGCTAATCGGAAATTCGGACCGCGTAAATCAGGGAAGGATTGAGTCGGGATGATTCTCCAGTGCCTCAATTAGTGGCGATCGTATTTTGATTCGTATGCAGGTACCCTATGGTTGACTACGCGCTTTTTCGTAGTCAACCATGCCCTCACATGCCCGTCCCCTCACTCATGAGTTCAAGGGCGATCGATACCCCGCTCATTAATGAGCGGGGGTCAATGTGAGGAATCAGCGGGGGTGATTAGGTGGAATAATCCTCTAAATGAAGATACTCAAAATACATTTACTGAAGATCACCCTATGCCAAAACTGAAGAAGACCCAGAGAACCAAGCGGGGTAGCGTCTCCATTCTTGCTAGAGCGGGAATGCTGCGACTGAGATGGACTTATCAGGGCAAAGAATATCAAATAGCTTTGGGTCTGAGGGATAGCCCCTATCATCGGACGATCGCCCAAAAGAAGGCATCGGAGATTGAAGCGGATATCGCCTATGGGGTGTTTGATGTGACCCTGGCTAAGTACAAGCCACAGGAAGCTAGTCCTGTGCCAGAGCAACTATCAACGATTCACTTATTTGAGCGATTCATCGTCTATCGTCAGCAGCAGGGCACAAGCGGTCAGGCTATTACTAGCCGCTACAAACCATTGTGTTCAAACCTGACTCGATTCAACAGAACCATCACCACTGAGCAAGATGCTCAGGACTTCGTAAATGTGCTGCGCTCTCGCCAATCTCCCAAAATCAGCAATCAAAACCTATCCCTACTAAGAGGATTCTGTGAATGGGCTATTGAATCAGGACACCTCAAGGTCAACCCCTTCGCCACTATCAAGCCAGTGAAAGGAACCCGCAGCCGTAGACAGCCCTTCAGCCGTGATGAGATTGCCCGTATTCTCCAGACCACTAAGTTTCATTCGGCTTATAGCAGCTATCACGACTTCACCTATGTACTGCTGTCCCTTGGTTTGCGCCCATCTGAGGCGATCGGGCTACGTTGGCAACACATTGACTTGGCACGAAAACAGATCACTATCAATGAGAGCCTATCAAGGTCAACTGATGGGCGATCGTCTGGTACAGCCAGACAGCGAAAAATCACTAAAACAGGCAATATAAGAACATTGACCTTGCATGAGCAGCTAGTCCTCACCTTCGCTGGAAGAAAGCCGCTTTTGGCTAAGCCTGATGATTTAGTGTTCACCTCTTCTAGAGGGTTCCCGATCGATGATCACAACTTTAGCCAACGGGTCTGGAAACGTTTATTAACTGATGCCGGGGTAGATTACCGCCCCCCCTACAACAGTCGTCACAGCTTCACCAGTCACCTGATTGAGCAAGGTGCTTCATTCTCTCAGGCAGCGGAAACGCTAGGACATAGCTCATCTCGCGTGGTAGCTGACACCTATGCACACATGGTTAACCGTCCGGTTATGCCTGAGTTCTAGGGCAAAAATCATTGCCCGTTAATTGCCCGTTATCTCATATCCAATCTTGACTAAAAATGTCCGATTATGTCTATCAGGGAAATGGAGTCGTACTAATGGTTCGTGCAACTCCCTTGCTGTGAAGGCTGAAACCCTTAGTACGCTTAATGGACACAACTGGACTCGAACCAGTGACCCCCACGATGTCAACGTGGTGCTCTAACCAACTGAGCTATGCGTCCGATCGGTATATTAGAGTAGCACAACTTACGCACAGACCGCAAATACAATCCTGAAGCGTAAATCACCTATCGACTCTAGCTCTTGAGCCGGTGCAGTCGCCCCGATCGCAATTGCACAACAGGCTGATTCGATAGGCGAATGATGTGTTCATCGTGGGTCGTGATAATCACGGTGATCCCAATATTGTTGAGCTTTTTGAAGATTTTGATCACTTGCTGAGCATTGTCAGAATCGAGATTCCCCGTCGGTTCATCAGCCAGGAGCAGTGGAGGCGTGCCGACGATCGCCCGCGCAATGCTCACCCGTTGCTGCTCCCCGCCCGAAAGCTGGTCAGGAAAGCAATCGGCCTTCCCTTGAATACCCACCATTTTCAAGGCTGGTTCCAAGCGGCGCTGAATTTCCTTGCGAGTAAAACCCTGAACTTGTAAGACAAGGGCAATATTTTCTGCCACCGTGCGCCGAGGGCTCAGCTTGTAATCCTGAAAGACAATCCCAATGCGGCGACGCAGGAAGGAAAGCCGATCGCCCTTCAACTGGGGGACATTGTGTCCATCCACAATCACCTCACCCTGGGTCGGGCGTTCTTCCCCATAAAGCATCTTCAACAAGGTAGACTTGCCTGCCCCCGATGGGCCAGTAATGAACAAAAAGTCTCCAGGCATCACCTCCAAATTAACGCCCTCTAAGCCTTTGCTGCCGTTGCGATAGACCTTTGTCACATCACGCAGAGCCACGATCGCCGTGGGGTGATCCGCTGTCGCTGAGCCATTAGCCCCATTGGTCTCATCAGCCATAGAGGGAGTTGTGAACACTGAAGTCATAGGAGTGGGGGAGTAGGGGAGTGGGGGAGTGGGTGCATCCCAGTTTTGTAACCACCCGATCCACCCTCACCCTAAATCCCTCTCCCTAGGGAGAGGGACTTTGAATTCCGGCTCCCTTCTCCCTAGGGAGAAGGGTTGGGGATGAGGGCGGATCGGAGATCTGCAAAAGTGAGATGCACCC
>Ga0163154_10005250_pt1 | contig 16544 bp, 15 predicted proteins | sample OliLakLV19MP9P1_FD_148649 | JGI IMG/M metagenome (GOLD analysis project Ga0163154, IMG submission 148649) | Freshwater microbial mat bacterial communities from Lake Vanda, McMurdo Dry Valleys, Antarctica - Oligotrophic Lake LV.19.MP9.P1 | ecosystem: Environmental > Aquatic > Freshwater > Lake >... | reverse complement strand
GGGCATCTGCGCCCTACTTGAGCGACGCTAAGACGAAGGTTCGCCTTCGCAGTCGTGTTGACGGTAGCAGCCCCCGCCTTTAGGCGGGGGGAGTATGTCACTCGGTTTCGATTCGTTGATGAACGTAAACGGCGATTTTGTGCGGGTACGCTTCTTCGACGAGGACTTCGTTCAAAAATAAGGTGTCGGGCAATTTTTCGGCGTCCATCAGTGCGATGACGTGCAATTTGTCGATGCCCAACACTTGGCGGATGCGCAGCCGCCCGATTTGGTCGCGGACGATCCCCCACGCGCCCGCGCGATGTTCGGCAGTTTCTTCAGCGAGCGGCACTTGCGTATAATTGTCCGCGATGAACTGGGCAAAGCGCGCGAAATCGCCGTCGTTGTAGAGCTTGGTCTGTGCGATCAGGCGCATTCCGGCGTTGCTGTGGGTGAGGGCGGCTGTTTCGTTGGGCGTCATGAGGCGAACAGCCTGTCTGCGGGGATGGTCATAGCCTCGATCAGCGCCGTCGGGAACGCTTCGCCCGTGCCGAACACGCCGATGCGCGCGAATTTACCCGCAACCGCGTGATAGACTTCGACGTAATCGCTTCCCACGAGCCAATCTTCGCGCACGCCCGCCGCCTGATAGATGTCGAACTTATCGCCGCGATCCCGTCGTTCGGTTGATGGCGACAAAACCTCGACGATCAAGTCAGGCGCGCCGTACCAATAGCCATCGTCGCCCAACCTGCAGCCGGTATTCGCCGCGCTGACCCAAAACACGTCGGGTTGGGGGGTATTGAAACCGTCAATGTGGACATCAAGGGGTGCAATTCGCGTTTTGCCATTCGGAAATAACGATTTGATCAATGCCGCTGCTTCGTAAACCTGCTCTTGGTGAAAATCAATCGGACTTGGGCTCACAATCGTTGCTCCGTCGATGTATTCGATGGGTACGTTCATCTCTGGTAATGCCAAAAATTCGGCGCGCGACATCGGAATGGCAATCGCTTGGTTGCGCGCACGCACTTGTTCGATGGCAGCATCCAAAATCGATGTGGCTTCGATCATCATGACTCCGACTCCTTCACCTGCATGTAGTCGAATTATAACCCTTTCGATCCCGCGTCTCCACTATAATATGGGCAAGTGTGACCGTAGCGAAAGTCAGCGCATCTATCGTGAGTGAAGCCATTCGTCGGGCGCGTCCCGGCACGATCCGCCTATTCATCCTGACCCACTTCGCGCTGTCGGCGATCATCAATCTGGTGTTCTTCGCGTCGAATGCGTTTCGCCCGTTGGCATCCGCGACGGGGGGGCTGCTCAACGGATCGCTGGTCGTCAATGTCTTGTTCGTGCTGCTGCTGGTCGGCTGGATCATGCTGCGGCGCGGCGGGCTGCGCCCGTATGATATCGGGCTGATCCCGCGCCATCTGGCGCTAGGGGTGGCATTCACGCTGGCGTTTTGGGGCGCGGCACAGCTCATCCACGCGCTGGCGGGCTTGCTGGCGACGGGAAACATTCAACTGCATCCTCAATGGCACGATCCCGGTGTCAGCTTCATGGTGGGGCAAATCCTCGCTCAGTTGATCGGCAACGCGCTGTTCGAGGAGATCGCGTATCGCGCGTTTCTGTTCCCTCAGCTATATTTGTGGTTGGGGAAGCGCGTCGCGCATCCATGGCGGCGCTTGCTCTTGGCGCTGATACTCTCGCAAGGGGCGTTCGCGCTGTCGCACATCCCGAACCGCATCTATCGCGGCATGACGCCAGAGATCATCGCGCTCGATCTGCTGTTGTTGTTCTGTTGGGGTATGATTTATACCATCATGTATTTGCGCACCGACAACCTATTCGTTGCGGTCGGCGCGCATACGATGGGCAACGTACCGACCACGCTGTTTGCGACCGCGCCATTGTTGGCGGGCGACGGCGAGACGGTGCTGATTTATCTGATGATCGCGCTGGCGATCTTCCTGTATCCGATGTTCCGCGCTGCTCGTTCTGCCGCCGCGCCTCGCGCCGACGGGGAGAACGAGTCTGGTGCGGTCGAATGGTTGGGAGCGGACTGAAAAATGGCGAAACGCAATCCAGATCGGCGCAAGGGCAAGCGGCAGGATGAGGACGAAGAAGCCAAGTCGCTGTTCCTGACGAACGAGGACAACGACCGCAGCGACGTCTATGATCCCGACGCGAACGACGAGCGTTACAAAGATTTAGAAGACGATGACCGCGATGATGTGCCGCCTGCAAAATCGGGCAAGCGGCGGCGTGATGACGATGAAGCGTTAGAAATCGACGATGAGGTGTTCAATCCGCCGCGCGCCCGCGCGCCCGTCGGGGTGATCGGCGGGACAATCAGCGTCGTCTTGACGGCGATCATCGCGCTGATTTTGTTCACCTTGCTCGGCTTCGGCATCGTGTTCGGCGGACGCTTGGCAGGTATCATCACGCCATCGATCCCACAAGCCAGCAGCAGCGGCTTCGTTCGTCCGACGGTAGTAGCCGTCGTGCCGGATGTGGCGCTGCCGACCGCCGATGCCAATGTTGATCCACGCTGTGACCTTGCCGGCGAGTGGTGGAACGCCGTCAGCCCACAGTACAACGTGATCGCGGCACAGTTCGGCAGCTTGTACGCCACCGCGCCAGAACAGCGCGAAACGTCGCGCGGGGCGGTGCAGATCGCGCGCGATGCGATTGCCAACACGCAGACGCCGCCGTGTTTGGCGCGCGCACAGCAGAGCTTACTCAGCGCGGCGCAAGAGGCACTCAATGTGACCACGCAGATCGCGGCGGGTGATACCAGTACCTATGCTGGCGGGCGTGGCACGTTGGAAATCGCATTCGCGGACATGTACGCGGCGATCTGGGGCGATGCGGATTTTTCCACCGACCTCGACACGCCCATCGCGCTCAGTGTGCCGCGTTTGGGCAGCGATGTGAACTGCACGCCCGAAACCCAGACGTGGTACACCAGCATCCGTCCGTCGCTGCAAGCCTTCGATGTACTGTTGAACACCGATCCCGCGCCGCTGTTGGGTCCTCGTCTGCGTACGTTGATCGATGATATGGGGACGACCGTCGCCACGATCCGCCAATCGACGCCGCCCGCCTGTGCGACCACCGCGCGCGATTTGTTGGCAACGGCGCTGGAGGGCTATGCGCGCGGCAACGAACTGATCGGACAAGGCGATGCAGCCAGCGCACAAGCGGCGTTCGCAGAGGCGGTGCGCGACGAGTTCAAGTTCAATGCGTGGATGAATTGGCTGGGCGCGCCGCCGATCTAGGCGTTGACCGATACGACCGGGTTATCGCATCAAACACGTTGCGAAACCAATCCGTAGGGGCATGGCGTGCCATGCCTCCTCACCCTGCCTGCTTGGGTTCGCGTGCGAAAGCGTCTGGCAAGTTTGGATGCGTGTCCGGCAGGGTTTGACACGCCAAACCTCTACACAGCGCGCTAACGTATGCAAGAAAAAATTTGGATGTGATAGGGGTTGATGGATACCCAAACGCGCAAGGAAACGTTGATCGCGTGCATGAAGGGCGATGCGCGCGTTGGCTTGAACGGGCGCGGCTTCTTCGCGCCGACTGAGAATGAAAACTTGTTCGCGGTCGTTTATCTCGGCAAGTCGCGCGATCCGCGCATCGCGGACGCTGGGCTGATGGCGCGCATCCATCATGATAAAAGCGTGATCGAACTTGATATGAACGACAAAATGCGGGTCGATGCGCCGTTACAAGCGGGCGTCCCGCGCGATCAGATCGTGCTGGCATACGTGGGCGAGTCGATCCCGGCGATGGACGCGATCTGGCAGCGCGCCGCCCCGCGCCGCTAGTTTCCCCGTCACTTTGACCTTCGATTCCGCTATAATCGCGGTATACGACACAGGCGAAGCGATTGGAGCGCGCGATGGCGGACGAACAACATCCCGATATGCTCAGTGGGCTGAATCCCAAACAGCGCGAGGCGGTCACGGCGGACGACGGCGCGGTACTCGTAGTCGCCGGACCCGGCAGCGGCAAGACGCGCGTACTGACGCATCGCATCGCGTATTTGCTGTATGAGCGCGGCGTCTATGCCAGCCACCTCTTGGCGGTCACGTTCACCAATAAGGCGGCGGGCGAAATGCGCGAGCGCGTCGAGCGCATCCGCGAGGGGCGGCTCGATGGCTTGCTGATCGGCACGTTTCACAGCGTCTGCGCGCGCTTGCTGCGCATCGAAGCCGATGCCACACCCTACAACCGCGATTTCCAAATTTACGACACCGACGATCAGCAGTCGTTGATGAAGACGATCCTGCGCGAACTCGATGTTGACGAGAAGAAGTATCCGCCCGGACGCATTATCAACGCGATCTCGAACCTCAAAAACGAATTGATATCCCCAGACAAATATCGTGGCGACAATTATTTTGGCGAGATCGTCGCCCGCGCGTATCCGCGCTACCAGAAGGCGCTGATCGCCAACAACGCGCTCGATTTCGATGATTTGCTCGTGCAAACGTTCTTCATGCTGCGTGATAACGACGCCGTGCGCCGTAAATATCAAACGCGCTTCGAGTACGTTTTGGTCGATGAATTTCAGGACACCAACACGGCACAATATCAGCTCGTGCGCTTGCTCGCCGCGCCGCAAAATAACTTGTTCGTCGTTGGGGACGAGGATCAAGGCATCTATGCTTTTCGCGGCGCGGATTATCGCAACGTGCAGCAGTTCCAGCGCGATTATCCGGCGGCAAAAGTCGTCCTGTTGGAGCAAAATTATCGCTCCACGCAAATCGTTCTCGATGCGGCGCGCGCCGTGATCGACAAGAACAAACAGCGCACGAAAAAGGCGCTGTTCACCGAGCGGGTGGGCGGCGCGCGCGTGGCGCTGCACGAGGCATACAATGACTCGGACGAGGGCGAATATATCGTCGGGCAGATCGCGCGCTTGCGCCGGGATGGCGGCTATGGCTTCAACGATTTCGCTGTGATGTTCCGCACCAATGCCCAGTCGCAGGCGCTCGAAGCCGCGCTGGTCAAATTCGGCGTTCCGTACCGTTTGATCGGCGGCGTCGGCTTCTACAAGCGGCGCGAAGTCCGCGATTTGATGGCGTATTTCCGCGCCGTCAACAACCCCGACGACAGCGTGAGCTTCAACCGCATCATCAACACGCCGGGACGCGGCATCGGCGCGAAGTCGCTGGAGGCGTTCAACGACTGGATCGCGCGCAAGGGCATCACCATCAGCGCGGGCTTGGCACAGATCGCGACGGGCGCGTCCGATTTCTCGGTGATCGGCAAGGCGCGCGCGGGCTTCTTGGAATTCGCTAAACTGATCAGCGAGATGCGCCACCTCGTCGCGGTCGGCAACGAACTGCCCGCGCTCTACGATGAAATCACGGCGCGCACGGGCTTCGTGCTGTATCTGAACAGCATCAGCGATACGCCCGATCAATTCCAAGAGCGGCAGGAAAACATTCGCCAACTGCGCGGTATCCTCTCGGATAAGCGCGATCTGACCTTGAGCGATGCGCTGTCAGATATGGCGCTGGTGGCAGAGGTCGATTCGCTCGATGGGGAAGAGGATCGCGTTGTCTTGCTGACGATGCACGCGGCGAAGGGGTTAGAATTTCCGATTGTGTTCATCGCGGGCATCGAGGACGGCATTCTGCCCCATTCGCGCTCGTTCGACGATCCCGAAGCAATGGCGGAAGAACGCCGCTTGCTCTATGTCGGGCTGACGCGCGCCAAAGATCAACTGTTCCTCAGCTTCACATTCAAACGCTCGTTGTACGGCGAGTCGAAAGAGGCGATTCCGTCGCGCTTCTTGAGCGATATTCCCGCCACCCTGCTCGAAGGCACGCCCGCTAAAGTCCGCAGTCAGCAGGAACGCGCGGGCTACCGCGAAGCGACCCAGTGGGATCGGGACAACGACCGCCGTCCCGCCGCGCGTTGGGATGCGCCGCCCGCACGGAACGCCCCGTCGTCGGGCGAACGGAGTGCGCCGCCGAGTGGCACGAGCAAAGTAATTCCGTTCAACGGGGGCGCGGGGCGGGGGAAACCTCCATCGTCGAATCTGCGTCCGCGTCCATTAGATGCGCTCAAATACCGCGACGGGATGCGCGTGCGCAGCGCCAAATATGGCGAGGGCGTCGTGCAAAAGGTCGAGCGCGTCAGCGGCGACGAAATGGTGACGATCCAGTTTGATCAACACGGCAAGAAATTGCTGTTGGCGAGCTTCGCGGACTTGCTGATTTTGGAGTGAAAGCGCCTGCTTTATAATCGACGCGAATGATGCGCCTTGAAGGCGTGGAGACAATGTACAATGCTAAATCGTTTTGCACAGTGGATGTCAACGCCGTTTGAACGGTTGGCGTACCGTTATTTCGCTTATAATGCGCATTACAACACCCCTAGTTTCAAGCATCAAGATTTGATCAACGGGGTCAGCCAAATTCAACAAATCCACTTGATGCTCACCTATCGTCGGATGCTGCAAGAAGGTGCGAAACTACCGTCGTTCGAAGATATAGAGTTTCGCTGTTATTCTCAGAACGGTGAAGATGGTATTTTGTGGTATATCTTCGCGCTGATTGGTGTCACGAACAAGCACGCCGTCGAAATTTGCGCTGGAGACGGTATCGAGTGCAATACTGCGAACCTGCTGACCAATCATGGCTGGATCGGGCTGTTGTTCGACGGCAACGCACGTAATGTGCAGCGCGCACGCACGTTTTATAGCGTTTTTCCTAGCACGCGCGCCTTGCAGCCTCAATTCTTAAACGAATGGGTGACGGCTGAAAATGTGAACGATCTCGTTCGAACACATCAGTTTGAAGGCGAGATCGATTTGCTCTCGCTGGATATGGATGGTGTTGAATGGTGGGTGTGGAAGGCGCTCGACGTGATCCGTCCGCGTGTTGTCATACTGGAATATAAACACGTCTGGGGAGCGACGAAATCGGTCACGGTTCCCTATGCGCCCGATTTTTACGCCGGGAAAGACGGCAAGAATCCGCAGTATTACGGCGCATCCCTGTCCGCGTTCGTCAAACTTGGGCGCGAAAAAGGGTATCGATTGGTCGGCATTCAACGCTATGGCTTCAATGCGTTTTTCGTTCGTGATGATATTGCCGCCGATATTTTGCCCGAAGTCTCGCCCGAAACCTGCTATCAACATCCAATGGTACGCTGGCTTGTCAAGCCTGATGAACAGAGCGCGATGAGCGAAAACTGGGTTGAGGTCTAGGGTGACTGCCACCCCCCCAACCCCGTCTCCACGAAGTGGGGAGGGGAGGACATGTTTGGTTTTCTCCCTGATTCACCTCACCCCCCAGCCCCCTCTCCACGCAGTGGAGAGGGGGAGTTTCCGCCTTGTGTTCCCCCTCTCTACGCAGTGGAGAGGGGGTCAGGGGGTGAGGTTCTTGAAAAGGTGTCCTCCCCTCAGCCACGAAGTGGGGAGGGGGTCAGAGGGTGGGGTGCTTGAAAAGGTCTCCTCTCCTCAGTTAGCGGAGAGTGGGTCGGGGGGTGAGGTCTTTATCCTGAACTACATTCGTGACGGACGAGTAGGCTTGTAATCTTGTGCAGAATGACGAATTTTATACCCTGTTCTCCTTTACAATTCACCAAAGGCTGTGCTATATTCGCTCCTTAAGCCTTTAAGCTGAACAAGCAAAATGCCTTTCGACCAACACATTGCTCATTTGGGAGTGAATTTCAATGAATCGTCGTTTTTTGAGTTTGGCACTGCTCGCGGTACTGGCGTTGGGGCTGTCCGCCTCGCTCGTCGCGGCGCAAGATGATGTAACGCTGCGCTGGCGCACGCGCCCAGACAATCAAGCCGAAATCGACCTGTATACCACCATCAGCAACACCGTCGATGAAGGCTTTGAAGGCGTGACACTGCAATACGAACCCGGCGGCACGGAAGGCGCGGGCTACCAAGCCACGCTCTTGACCGAACTGGCGGCGGGGACTGCGCCTGACGTGTTCTGGATTCCCGGCAGCGACATCGCCACCTTCGCGGAAGCGGGCGTGATCCTCAACCTGAGCGAAGCCGCCATGGGCATGGAAGGCTTCGATGTCAACGTGTTCTATTCGCAGCAGGTCGAGCAGCTCACGTTCAACCCCGACGCGATGACGATGGGCGCGGACAGCGGCGCGCTGTGGGGCTTGCCGCGCGATGCGTCGGCGATGGCGCTGTACTACAACGCCGATCTGTTTGAAGAAGCGGGTATCGATACTCCCGACGAACAACTCGCGGCGGGGACATGGGATTGGGACGCCTTCCGCGAATCATCGGAGGCGATCAGCGCCCTGTCTACGGGTGACAATCAGGTCTACGGCTTCGGCATGAACGGCTGGTGGGCGAACTGGTTGTTGTTCGTCAACTCAACCGGTTCGCGCTACTTCAACGCGGATTCGAGCGCGTGCGGTTTTGAAGAACCCGGCACGACCGACGCCATGGCGTACATGCAAGGGCTGTATGCGGATGAACTCGCAGTTCCGTTTGGCAGCGATTCTGAACCCCCATTCGTCGCGGGCAACGTCGGTATGTTCCTGAATGGACGTTGGGCGACCCCGAACGCGATTGCGCAAATCGAATTCGATTGGAACGTGACCGAAGTCCCCGCTGCACCGAGCGGCGAACGCTCCAACTGGCTGTTCTGGGGTGCCTATGTCGTCAACGCCAACACCGCCAACCCTGAAGCTGCCTTCGATCTCGTCACCCGCCTGACCAGCACGGAAGTGCAGTCGCAAGTGACGGCGTTGGGCGCCAACATCCCCAGCCGTAACACGCCCGAAGCGCAAGCAGCCTTCTTGGGCAGCCTGCTGGATATCAAGCCCGACCTGAACAACCAAGCGTTTATCAATGGCTTGAGCTACGCAGTGGCGGAAGCGCCCCTGTGGACGGCGAACTTCCAAGATGTCGATGGTGCGGTCGGTGCGCTGGTGTCGGATGTGATGGCGGGCAACCTCGCGCCGGAAGACTTCAGCACGACCGCTTGCGAGACGATGGCACCGTTATTCGCCAGCTAATCGGCGCTTGACGGATCGCCGCGTGTTGGTCGGTTGAAGTTCGACCGATGCGGCGTGTGATGGATGAGGGGCGTTCACCCAGTGATTCGGGTTCAGAGCGCCCCTCTCTATTTGTGCGAAAAAATAATCGAGGGGGTTATTGATGGCTACTGACGTACAACGAGTTTCGCTTTCCCCCACGCCTAACCTACCGCCGCCCGTTTGGTTCGTCGTCGGCTGGCAGGTGCTGCTCGGACTTGGCACCCTGTTCATTGCGCTGCAAGTGGCGCAAATTGAGCGCATTTTCAACTTGCCGTCGTTCGTCCAACTGTTCGTCGGTGGGGTGATCGCGGCGTTCGGCGTGGCGTCGCTGGCATCGGCGCTGTTGATGGCGCGCGGGCAGAGCGCGGGGCGCGTGTTGGCGATTGGGCTGGATTTCATCGCGGCAGCACTTTTGCTTTTCTATTTGTTTCACCTTTTGGGCATCTTTAACGGCATCGACCAACTGGCGACGGGACTGTATCGCAACGCCATCGCGCTGTGGGGGATCGCCATCGGCTATGGCGTGATGATGATCGGGCGGCGCTTCGACGAGGACAGCCGCCCCGGCTTCATCATCGAGCGCATCGGCATCGCCCTCATCCTCTTGAGCATCATCGCCATTCTGCTGATTCCGGTGTGGGACGTGAACAACCCGCTCTCCGGCTTGTTGTTGACCGGCTTCGGATCGCTGATTTCGGGGCTGCTGCGCCTCGATTCGCTCGCGGTCGTGGGCTTGATCGCGGCGGCGGTCGCATCTTTGTTGATCTTGCTGCGCTTGGGGCTGCTGTTCGGGGAGACGGTCTCGGATCGGGATACGTGGCAGGGCTGGCTGTTCCTGATGCCGAACTTCATCAACTTCGCGCTGTTCTTCGCGGGACCCCTGCTGCTGTCCTTCTATCTCAGCTTCACCGATTACAATCCGGTGCAGCAAAGTCCGGCAAATTTCATTGGACTCGACAATTATGCGCAAATTCTCAGCTTGAGTTTTGCCACCGTCGTCGCGGGCGCGTCGGCGTCGGGCTTGCTTGCGCCGCAGCACTTGGAGATGGGGCGGATCGCGCTTGGCGCGAATCAACTCGTGATCGGTGGCAGCGATCCGCTGTTCTGGCGCGCGCTCGGCAACACACTCTACTACTGCACGATGCTGCTGCTGTTGAGCATCCCGACGGCGTTGGGCTTGGCGATGCTGCTCAACAGCAAGATTCCGGGCATGAAATTCTTCCGCGCGGTCTTCTTCATCCCATCGGTGGCGGCGGTCGTGGGCGTGGCGCTGATTTGGCAGTGGCTTTATGATCCCTCGATTGGCTACATCAATTACGCGCTCAACCCGATCTACACGACGATCAACAATCTGTTCAGCACGGATGCCAGCCCGCCGAATTGGCTGACCGACGACGGTATTCTGATGTTCTCGGTTGTCGTGATGGCAGCGTGGCAAATTATCGGCTTCAACACGGTCATTTTCCTTGCGGGCTTGCAGGGCGTCCCGCGCGAACTGCTCGAAGCCTCGACGGTTGATGGGGCGGGGCGCTGGACGCGCATCCGCAAGATCATCCTGCCGCTGCTGGGTCCGACCACGTTTTTCGTCACGATCACGACGTTGATCGCGGGCTTGCAGGCGTTCAGCGAACCCTACGCGCTGATCCAAGACACGAACCCGACCAACGCGAAATTGACCGCCGTTTACTATCTGTACAATCAAGGCTTTCGCAGTTTCAGTATGGGCTATGCCTCCGCGATTGCGTGGGCGCTGTTCATCGTCATTTTCGTGATCACGATTGTGCAGTTCCGGTTGTCACGCTCGAATCAGGCGTATGTGGATTAGGGACAGTGAAAGAAGTCTCAGCACTGTTTCCTTTGGAGATTGATCATGGTTGAAACGGATAATTCCCTGCGTTCGTGGATCGTGCGCATCGGCGTATGGATCGCGCTGTCCATCATCGCATTCTTGATGCTGTTCCCGTTCTTGTATATGTTCTTCACGTCGCTCAAGACCACGACGGATGTGTTCCACTCGCCGCCGCGTCTGCTGCCGTATTCGCCCATCACGCGCGATGTGGACGGCGAAGCGGTCAACGTCTACGAGTTCACGATTGAGGGTGTCGCGCGCGAGATGATCGTCAATGACGAGGCTGGATCGACGGCGTTTGGCTTCTTCACGACCGCCGAGCAGATCAACGCCGCCGATCCGCAAGCCAGCGCGGGCGTGATCCAAGTCCCGCTTGATGACACGACCGAGACGGGCGAAGAACAAGAAGTAGGCGGCGAATCGTTCGATGTGTATCAAGTCCCCGTCAACGGTGAGACGCAAACGCTGTTACTGGCATATCGGCGCGGCTTGCGCCAGTTCGTAGATGTGATCGATCCGAGCATCGTTACCTATGCCGTCGAGCGCACCGCCCAACTCAAAGAAAGCGTCGATTTCCAATGGCAAAATTACAGCGCCGTGCTGAATCTGCGTAACTTGGATCGCTCGCTGATCAATACAACGCTCGTGACGCTGTTGGTCACGGCGGGACAGGTGATCACGTCGCTGTTGGGGGGCTACGCCTTCTCGCGCATCCCGTTCAAGGGGCGCAACGCCGTCTTCTTGGTGTATTTGGGGACGATCATGATCCCGTTCGTGGTCTTGATCATCCCCCTGTATCAGTTGATGGTGATCATCGGCTGGCAAAACCGCCTCGCGGCATTGATCTTCCCGTGGATTTTCACAGCATACGGCACGTTCCTGATGCGCCAATTCTTCATCACGATCCCCAAAGACTTGGAAGAAGCCGCGTTCTTGGACGGTTTGAGCCGTTTGGGGGTCTTGTGGCGCGTGTTCGTGCCGTTGAGCGGACCCGCAATTGCGACCCAGACGATCATCACGTTCTTGTATGCGTGGAACAGCTTCGTTTGGCCGCTCGTGATCATCAACGAGGGCAACACCGCCAACCATGTGATCACACTCTCGCTGAATCAACTGCGTAACGCCGCCGCCAGCGAGCCGAATCTTGTGCTGACGGGCGCGGCGATTGCGATCTTGCCGCCGCTGGTGTTGTTCATCCTGGCGCAGCGGTATTTCATCGAAGGCATCGCTTCGACGGGCTTGAAATGAGCCGCAAAATTTGACGTTAGAAGGCTGTTTGATGCGTCAACGCCCCATGTTCAATCCGGCACCGCGCGGCTATAATGCGCGCGTATTGATGCTGGTTGAGTGGGAGCGAAAACAATGGATGCAGTGACGGACGGGAAAGTGGTCAGTCTCGCGTATGTGTTGACAGTCGAGGGTGAAGAAGTCGCGCGTACCGAGCAAGACGACCCGATGGATTATCTGCACGGCGCGCAGAATATTCTGCCGGGCTTGGAGAAGGCGCTGGCAGGCAAGCAGCTTGGCGATAAGTTTGCCGTCACGCTGACGCCCGAAGAGGCGTATGGGGAGTACGACGAAGAAAACATCGAAGAAATCGACCGCGAGGACATTCCCGGCGCGGACGAACTCGAAGTCGGCATGGTGGTCGAGGTCGAGGACGACGATGGGTACTACGTCGCGCATGTGATGGAAATCGGCAAAGGCACCATCGTCTTGGATTTCAATCCGCCGCTGGCGGGCAAGACCTTGACCTATGAAGTCGAAATTGTCGGCGTGCGCGATGCGGACGAAGAAGAACTGGCGCATGGTCACGCGCACGGCGTCTGGACGGATGAAGACGAAGACGATTTTGATGAAGACGACTTCGACGAGGATGAATATGACGACGACGAAGAAGAATTCGACGACGAAATCGAGGAAATTGACGACGACGACACGCTGAACGGGCGTCCGCGCGCGTAGGCGGGGACATGGCGTGCCATGTTTACACGAGTTATCATCAAAGGGCGTCCATAAGCGGGCGTCCTTTTGATTTAGGGAGATGGGACAAGCACATGGCGAAAATCACGCTGCGGGACGGACGCGCCTTCGATGCGCCCGATGATCAGCGGTTGGTCTTGGCAATTGAGGATTTTGGCGTCGATATTCTGCATCGCTGCGGCGGCTTCGCACAGTGTACAACCTGTCGCGTGGCATTCTTGAGCGGCGAACCAACGCGCATGACCAGCGCCGAACTCGAACGACTGCAAGCGCGCAATATCGTCGGGCAGTTTCGTCTAAGCTGTCAAATCGTGTGCGACCATGATATGCGTGTCGATGTGGTTCACACGTTGAGCAACAGCGATTTGACGGACGCGGGTTCGCGTCCTGCCGACACGATCACGCCCGATCCGGTCTGGATCGACACGCCCGCCGCGCCCGCCAGCGAGTAACCATGCCTGCTCCGATCCACGACCTGCCGCCCCGTTACGATGAAGTGCGCCATTTCGTGCTGACAGCGCCGCGCACGCTGATGCTGCTCAACGTCGTCTCGCTCGTGCCGATGGCGGCGGTGCTGCTGCTGATCAGCGCGTGGTGGACATGGCTCGCCACCATCATGCCGATCAATGCTGCGACCAACGAGGTGGCGTGGTGGGCAGGCGTGCTGATCGCGCTGGTCGTCATCCTGCCGCTGCATGAACTGCTGCACGGCATCGCCATTCAGATCGTCGGACATCATCCGCGCTACGGCATGAACCTGAGCAAGGGGGTGCTGTATGCGACGGCGGACGGCGCGCTGTTCCGTCGCAATGAATACATCTTCGTGGCGCTGCTGCCGTTGATTGGGATCACGATTTTGAGCATGATTCTGCTCCCACTTGTCGCCGATGGTTGGCGGGTCGTCGTCCTGCTTGGCGCGGTCTTCAACGCGGGCGGCGCGATTGGCGATCTATGGAGCGTGTGGATGCTGCGCCCATTCGCGCGTCGGGTGGTGATCCGCGATGAAGGGGACGGCTTTCGGATTTATGACGCGGTGGAGATACCGCCTTAATTGGGCGCGCGTCCCGGTGGGATGTCCGCATAGGGCGTTAGGATTATTTCAACGGTTCATGAGGGGCGAAACGCCGGGATATCGATCCAGAAGATCGAGCCGCCCTCCGCCGGAAAGTCCGCACCGACGCGCCCATCTTGCAGCGTCGTCAACTGCTTGACGATCCACAACCCAAGACCGGTACTGGATTCGTTGTTGGTCGGGCGCGTGCTGAGTTTACTGAACATCTCGAACAAGCGTTCGCGCTCATGCGCTGGCACGCCCGCGCCCTGATCTTGAACCCACAACCGCAGCGCATTGCCGACGTCGTGTGCGTCGGTCTGCGCTTCAACGCCGATCCACACGACCGCGCCGCGCGGGCTGAACTTGATGGCATTGTCGATCAGATTGCCGAGTGCCTGTGCCAACAAGTGCCCATCCGCCAGCGCCAACCCGGTGATGTCGCCCATCTTCAATGTAATCGATTTTGCGGCGGCGGCGGCGCGATTTTGCCCGACCAAATGACGGATTACATCGCTGATATTGACGACGTTGCGATTGATCTCAATGCGCCCGTTGGCTTGCAATCGTGACGCATCCAAAAACGTCATGATCATGGTGATCATGTCATTGACGGTCATATCGGCACCGTCGATAATTGTCAGCGCGACGGCGTTATCCGGCAGCATGTCGCGCAGCAAGAACAGCGCGGTACGTAGATTATGCAGCGGATTTTTCAGATCGTGCGAGACGATGCTGAGGAATTTTTCCTGCGTTTCCTGCGATTGCGTCAAGTCTGCGATGGCTTGTTTGTGGGTGTCGTGCAGGCGTTTAAGATTGAGTAGCGTCTGCGCGCGCGCGCGCAGCACCTCTGGCTGAATCGGCTTCACAACATAATCGTTCGCGCCCGCGTTCAATCCGCGAATGATGCGCTTGGAATCGTCACTGCCGGAAACCATGATCACGGGTAGATCGGAGGAGTTGAAACGCGCGCGAACGCGCTGCAACACTTCGTAGCCGTCGATGCCCGGCAGGCTGATATCCAACAGCAGCAGATCGAATGATTCGCGCGCCAAAAGAGCGAGCGCCTCTTCGCCATCGCTGACATGAAAGACATCGTAATCGGGCTTAAAGTAGAAGGACAGCAAATGTCGCACGTCGGCGTCGTCTTCGACAATCAAGAGTTTGGGAATCACCGCGATTTCCATTTGCTCCCGTCGGACTACTTCCACAATTTCGCACAACATCATTTGCCCCACAAGTTTAATTTACGCTAAATTGATTATAGCCTTGAACAATATCGGTATCCCTTAAGGTTTATCGCAGGGCGCTGCTATAAATCACGTTACAAATACGCGATAACGCCATTAAATTACAATGGCGAACGACATTAACGCAGACGCACGCGCCATGCCTCGACATAGACGATCACGCCGCCGTCTTTGACAACTAATACAGGCGCGATTTGCGCATTTCCGCCGCCGAATGCGAGCGGCTGTCCGATGGGTGCATCATCGAAGAAGACGCCGACCGTCCCGGCGTTCGCGTCATAGTCCAAGCGGATGACCACGTTGTAATCGCTGACCGCGCGTTCGCTGACGGTTTCGATGCCGGCGGGCGTGCGCAGATTGATCCGGATCACGCCCTCACGCACGAGTTGGACTTCCAGTCCAATCGCTTGCGCCGGATTGCTGCCATTTTGCAGCAGCGCGCCGAAAAACACGTCATTATCGATCATCAGCGCCGGATTCCACGTTCGCAAGCTCATGCGCGCCTCGACGACCGTGATGCGGCTGGCGGCGTTCGCGCCGAACATGGCTTCGGACGCAGCGGGATCGAGCAGGATGGTGATCGTTTCGCCGCCTGTAAATTCGCCTGTGCCGAGCCGCCAAAGCGCGGGATCGTCCGCCAGCGGCGCGAATGTTTCGGCACTGCCCAAGCCCAATCCGGTCTCGACTGCGCGCACCAAGATCGACTGGTCGCCGCGCAAACCCTCTGGCGGCAGGGTCGGGCGCGGCGTCGCTGTGATTGACGGGATCGGCGTCGCCGTAGGGGTAGCCGAGGGCGGCGGCGTCGCTGATGGTGGGGTGGTCAACGTTGCGGACGGCGGCGGCGTGTCGGATGGGGGGCGCGTATTGGTAGCGGTCTCATCCCCACGCAGCGGGACGGTCGCCAAGAGCATCGGCGGAGTGGGGGAGCTATCCAGCGTTGGCAGAATGGGCGTCAGTTCCTCGGTCACATCCGACACGGCGAAGATGGGGAGCGGCGTGGGTGTCGCATTGGACGCACTGCCGTCCGATCCAACGCTGGCGGCGGTCTCGGACAGCGCCAGCCTTGTCCCGTCGACGGCGGCAGTCTCGGAGAAGATCAGCGCCGCTGCCGTCTCAGAGGGTGCAATCGCCGTCCTCGCTGCGTCGGGGCGATTGCCCGACACGATCAGCGCGACGATCAGCGCCACTGCGCCCAACGCCACCGCGATCAGCGGGAGCGGCAGCCGACGCCGTTGCGCAGGAGCAGGTGGTACAGCATCCGGCTGCACATCGGTGGGCGTTTCGGACGTTTCCGACACAGCAATCGTCTCGCTGGCTGGCTCGTTCGGTGCAGCAGACACGAGCGGCAGCGGGCGCGCGGGCGTGCGCCGTCGTTCATCGGTAC
>Ga0163154_10005246_pt1 | contig 16551 bp, 19 predicted proteins | sample OliLakLV19MP9P1_FD_148649 | JGI IMG/M metagenome (GOLD analysis project Ga0163154, IMG submission 148649) | Freshwater microbial mat bacterial communities from Lake Vanda, McMurdo Dry Valleys, Antarctica - Oligotrophic Lake LV.19.MP9.P1 | ecosystem: Environmental > Aquatic > Freshwater > Lake >... | reverse complement strand
ACGCGTGTCTGCCAGCGAAACCCGACACACCGGCGAGATTCGCATCTACGTGGAGGCCGGCCTGCCGCTGTCCTACCTGTGGCGGCACCTGCGTGACAGGTCACCGGTGCAGGCGCTGGCGCGCGAGCGCGCAACCGCGATGTTCGGCCACCTGCGGGTCTGGGACACCGAACACAACAATGGTGTCTTGATCTACCTGCTGCTGGCCGAACACGAGATCGAACTGGTGGCGGACCGCGGGCTCAACGCGCTGGTCAGCGCAGCGCAGTGGCAGGAGATGGTGCGGCACATGGGATCGGCATTCGCCCAAGGACGGTTCGAGGACGGTCTGACGCAGGCGCTGGCCGAGGTGTCGGTGCCACTGGTGCGCCATTTTCCGGCGCAGTCCACTCCAAACCCCAACGACCTGCCCGACACGCCAGTGCTGGGTTGAGTGCCTGGTCATCGACACAGGGGCTTCGTTTCCGCGCTCGGCTGCGGGCGCAGCAGGGGGCAAGAGGGCTTTCAGCGTTTTTGACGGTACTTGCGCAGCGCCGCGATCTGGGCGGCCATGACTGCCAGCTCCGACTGAGCCTTGGCGATGTCCAGGTCGCTCCTGGCGTTCTTCAGCGCCTCTTCAGCTGCCCGCCTGGCTTGGTTGGCCTTCTCGTCGTCCAGGTCCTTGCCGCGCACCGCAGTGTCGGACAACACCGTCACGCCATCGGGTTGCACTTCCAGGATGCCGCCGGCAACAAAAACGAATTCTTCGGAGCCGTCTGCCATCTCGATTCGAACCGAGCCGGCCTTGATGCGGCTGATCAACGGGGTATGGCGCGGCAGGATGCCGAGTTCACCGACTTCGCCCGGCAGTGCCACGAACCTGGCCTCGCCGGAGAAGATCGACTCTTCGGCGCTCACCACATCAACACGCATCGTTGCCATTTGCTTTCCTTTGTGTCCACGGGAAGATGGGCCATCAGGCCATCTTCTTGGCTTTCTCGAACGCCTCGTCGATCGTGCCGACCATGTAGAACGCCTGCTCTGGCAGGTGGTCGCATTCGCCGTTGACGATCATCTTGAAGCCACGGATGGTCTCGGCCAGCGAGACATACTTGCCTGGCGAGCCGGTGAACACTTCAGCCACGAAGAACGGCTGGCTCAGAAAACGCTGGATCTTGCGCGCGCGGGCCACGGCCAGCTTGTCGTCGGGGGCCAGTTCGTCCATGCCCAGGATGGCGATGATGTCGCGCAGTTCCTTGTAGCGCTGCAGCGTGCCCTGCACCGCACGGGCGGTGTTGTAGTGCTCCTCGCCAACGACCAGCGGGGACAGCTGGCGGCTGGTGGAGTCCAGGGGATCCACGGCCGGGTAGATGCCGAGTGCGGCGATGTCACGCGACAACACGACGGTGGAGTCGAGGTGGGCGAATGTGGTCGCAGGCGACGGGTCGGTCAAGTCGTCGGCGGGCACGTACACGGCCTGGATCGACGTGATCGAACCGACCTTGGTCGAGGTGATCCGCTCTTGCAGGCGGCCCATCTCTTCGGCCAGCGTCGGCTGGTAACCCACGGCAGAAGGCATACGGCCCAGCAGCGCGGACACTTCGGTGCCGGCCAGCGTGTAGCGATAGATGTTGTCGACGAAGAACAACACGTCCTTGCCTTCATCGCGGAACGACTCGGCAATCGTCAGGCCGGTTAGCGCCACACGCAGACGGTTGCCCGGAGGCTCGTTCATCTGGCCGTACACCATGGCCACCTTGGAGTCTTCGAGCTTTTCGAGGTTCACGACCCCGGAGTCGGCCATCTCATGGTAGAAGTCGTTGCCCTCGCGGGTACGCTCACCGACGCCAGCGAACACCGACAGGCCGCTGTGCGCCTTGGCGATATTGTTGATCAGCTCCATCATGTTGACGGTCTTGCCCACGCCGGCGCCGCCGAACAGGCCGACCTTGCCACCCTTGGCGAACGGGCACACCAGATCGATCACCTTGATGCCGGTTTCCAGCAGTTCCTGCGACGGGCTGAGTTCGTCGTACACCGGCGCCTTGCGGTGGATGGACGCGGTTTGCGTGCTTGCTACCGGGCCACGCTCGTCGATTGGTGCGCCCAGCACGTCCATGATGCGACCCAGCGTGGCCTTGCCCACCGGCACCATGATCGGATTCTCGGTATTTTTCACCATCATGCCGCGGCGCAGGCCGTCGGAAGATCCCAGTGCAATCGTACGCACGACGCCGTCGCCGAGCTGCTGCTGCACTTCCAGCGTCAGCGTCGAACCTTCCATCTTGAGGGCGTCGTAAATCTTGGGCATCCGGTCACGCGGGAACTCCACGTCGACCACCGCGCCGATACACTGAACAATCTTGCCCTGAACGCCTGCGTTCACTGCTGAATTCTCTTGAGCCATCGTTTTTGCTCCAACAAATAAATCGGGTTTAAACCGCAGCCGCACCGGCCACGATTTCTGAAAGTTCTTTGGTGATGCCAGCCTGTCGGGTCTTGTTGTAGATCAGCTTGAGCTCGTCGATCACGCTGCCGGCGTTGTCGGTGGCCGATTTCATCGCCACCATGCGGGCCGACTGCTCGGACGCCATGTTTTCGGCGACGGCCTGGTAGACGATGGCCTCGACATACCGCAGCAGCAGGTCGTCGATCACCGACTGGGCGTCCGGTTCGTAGATGTAATCCCACGCCGCCTGCGAGCCGCTGGATTGCGCCTCGGCTTGCATCTTGGCGGCCGACAGCGGCAGCAGTTGCTCGAGCACCGGCTCTTGCTTCATCGTGTTGATGAAGCGGGTGTAACTCAGGTAGACCACGCTGACCTCGCCCTTGGCGTATGCGTCCAGCAGTACCTTGACCGGGCCGATCAGCTTATCCAGGTGCGGCCTGTCACCAAGCTGCGTGGCATGCGCCACGGTCTTGGCGCCGATCCGGTTGAGAAAACCCAGGCCCTTGTTGCCGATGGCAACCGCGCTGATCGCGGTACCGGCGGCCTGCAGTTCGCGCAGCTTGCCAGTGACGATGCGCAACACGTTGGTGTTCAGGCCGCCACACAGACCCTTGTCGGTGGTGACGACGATCACGCCCGCGGCCTTGGCATCGTTTGTTTTCATGAACGGATGCACATACTCGGGATTGGCCTTGCCCAGGTTGGCCGCAATGTTGCGGACCTTCTCGGCATAGGGCCGGGCCGCCCGCATGCGCTCCTGCGCCTTGCGCATCTTCGAGGCAGCAACCATCTCCATCGCCTTGGTGATCTTCTTGGTGTTCTCCACCGATTTGATCTTGCCGCGTATTTCCTTACCTGCTGCCATGGTGACTCCTGCCTCTGGGCGCTTGTGCCATCAAACCTGCTTCAGGCGAAAGATTTCTTGAACGCGGCGATGGCGGCCGACAACTCGGCTTCCGCTTCCTTGTCCATCGCCTTGTCCTTGTTCAGCTTGTCCAGCAAGGCGGCGTGCTTGTCTTTCAGGTAGGCGTGCAGTCCGTGCTCGAACGGCAAAATCTTCTTGACTTCGACGTCGTCCATGAAACCCTTGTTGATTGCGAACAACGACGAGCCCATCAACGCGATGGACAGCGGGCTGTACTGCGGCTGCTTGAGCAGTTCCGTCACGCGCGCGCCGCGGTCCAGCTGCTTGCGAGTGGCTTCGTCCAGGTCGGAGGCGAACTGTGCGAACGCGGCCAGCTCCCGGTACTGGGCCAGGTCGGTACGGATACCGCCGGACAGGTTCTTGACCAGCTTGGTCTGCGCCGCGCTGCCGACCCGAGACACCGAAATACCGGCGTTGATGGCAGGGCGGATACCGGCGTTGAACAGGCTGGTTTCCAGAAAGATCTGGCCATCGGTGATCGAGATCACGTTGGTCGGAACGAAGGCGGAAACGTCGCCGGCCTGCGTCTCGATGATCGGCAATGCGGTCAGCGAACCGGTCTTGCCCTTGACTTCACCCTTGGTGAAGGCTTCGACATAGTCGGCGTTGACACGGGCGGCGCGCTCAAGCAAGCGGCTGTGCAGATAGAACACGTCGCCGGGATAGGCTTCGCGCCCTGGCGGGCGGCGCAGCAGCAGCGAGACCTGGCGATAAGCCACGGCCTGCTTGGACAGGTCGTCATAGACGATCAGCGCGTCCTGCCCGCGGTCACGGAAATATTCACCCATGGTGCAGCCGGAGTAGGCCGAAACGTATTGCATGGCAGCCGATTCGGACGCGGTTGCCGCCACCACGATGGTGTAGTCCATCGCGCCGGCTTCTTCCAACGAACGCACCACGTTCTTGACCGAAGAGGCTTTCTGCCCGATCGCGACGTAGACGCAGGTCATGTCCTGACCCCGCTGGTTGATGATCGCGTCGATCGCCACGGCGGTCTTGCCGGTCTGGCGGTCACCAATGATCAACTCGCGCTGACCACGGCCGATCGGCACCATGGAGTCGATCGACTTCAGGCCGGTCTGCACCGGCTGGTCCACCGACTTACGCGCGATCACGCCGGGAGCGACCTTTTCGATCACGTCGGTCATCTTGGCGTTGATCGGGCCCTTGCCGTCGATCGGCTGACCCAACGCGTTGACGACGCGGCCGATCAGTTCGGGGCCGACCGGCACCTCCAGAATACGCCCGGTGCACTTGACCGTGTCGCCTTCGGAGATGTGCTCGTATTCGCCCAGAATCACCGAGCCCACCGAGTCACGCTCGAGGTTCAGCGCCAGGCCGTAGGTCGGCAGGCCGTCGCTTCCCGCGGGAAACTCGAGCATCTCGCCCTGCATCACGTCGGACAGGCCGTGGATGCGGCAGATGCCGTCAGACACCGACACTACGGTCCCCTGGTTGCGGATGTCCGCGCTGGCCGTCAGGCCCTCGATGCGGCTTTTGATCAGTTCGGAAATTTCTGCGGGATTGAGTTGCATGACTCTTTCCTTCTTTCTTTAGGGGGCTGTTACTGGAGCGCCTGGCTCAGGCGGTCAGCGCGATTTTCATTTGATCCAGGCGGGCCCTGACTGAAGTGTCGAGCACCTCGTCGCCCACCACCACACGAACGCCGCCGATCAGCGAGTCGTCGAGCTGCATCGTCACGTTGAGCTTGCGCCCGAACCGTTTCGCGAGAACGGCGGTGAGCTCCGACAGGGCCTTTTCGTCAATGGCAAAGGCGCTGTAAACCACCGCATCGGACGATCCCCCTTGTGCATTGACCAGCGCGCGAAATTGCGACGCGATCTCGGGCAGGGCATCGAGACGTCCGTTTTCGATGACGATGCGCAGGAAATTTTTTGCACTGTCGGGCAGCGACCCCTTGGCGATGCCGACAAACACGTCGAATACCTGTGCGTCGGTGACCTTGGGGTTGCCCGCGAACTGCAGCAACTGCGCGTTTGCGGCGATGCCCGCAAACTGCTCGAGCCAGTCCGCTGCACCGGTCAGGTCGGCCTTGGCCGATTTGAACAAAGCTTCCGCGTACGGTCGGGCGATGGTGGCGAGTTCAGCCATACAGTCCTCTCACAGCTCGGTCTTGAGCCGGTTGAGCAAATCGGCATGCACACCGGCATTGACTTCCTTGCGCAGGATCTGCTCGGCGCCCTTGACCGCCAAAGCGGCCACCTGGTCGCGCAGCGTATCGCGCGCCTTGACAGTCTGCTGCTCGGCTTCGGCACGCGCGGCGGCAACGATCTTGTTGCCCTCCTCGGTGGCGCTGGCCTTGGCCTGCTCGATGATGGCCTGGGCGCGACGCTCGGCATCGGCCAACAGGGACGCGGTTTCATTGCGCGACTTTGCCAGCTCGGCCTCGACCCGCTTGTTGGCCGAAGACAGCTCGGACTTGGCCTTGTCAGCGGCCGCCAGACCATCGGCAATCTTGGTGGCGCGCTCGTCCAGTGCACTCGCGATCGGTGGCCACACGAACTTCATCGTGAACCCGACCAGGATCAGGAACACGATCATCTGAATGATGAGGGTACCGGTAATGCTCACTTTTCATCCTTCACCCCGGTGCCAGACGCACCAGGGAATGACGTTGATCCCGCCAGAAGACTTACTTCGGCAGGTTGGCGATCTGGGCCAGGAAAGGGTTTGCCGTGGCGAACCACAGCGCAATACCGGTACCGATGATGAACGCCGCGTCGATCAGGCCGGCCAGCAGGAACATCTTGGTCTGCAGTTCGCCCATCAGCTCGGGCTGACGCGCTGCAGCTTCGAGGTATTTGCTGCCCATGATGCCGATGCCGATACAGGCGCCGACGGCGCCGAGACCGATGATCAGGCCCGCGGCCAGTGCAACAAAACTGATAACTTCCATGATGACTCCTAAAGGACTTGGGTTGACGAGAAAAGAAAAAACGGGAGGGGAAATTGCGGATGCGCCAGGACTTCAGTGTGCGTCATGTGCCTGGCCGATATAGACCAGGGTCAGCATCATGAACACGAAGGCCTGCAGCGTGATGATCAGGATGTGGAAGATCGCCCACGCCGTGCCCGCAATGATGTGACCGATCGCCAGGCCGATGCCGGTGGCCGTGAAGGCCCAGGCACCACCCATCAGGGCGATCAGCATGAAAATGAGTTCGCCAGCGTACATGTTGCCGAACAGTCGCATGCCGTGCGAGACAGTCTTGGCAATGAATTCGATCAGCTGCATGGCGAAGTTGAATGGCCACAACAAAGGGTGCGCGCCGAACGGCGCCGTGAACAACTCGTGGATCCAGCCGCCCAGGCCCTTGATCTTGACGTTGTAGACCAGGCAGACAATCAACACGGACACCGACAGACCCATGGAAATCGACAGGTCGGCCGTGGCCACCACGCGCATGTAGGCATGGTGCGGATCACCGCCGGCCGCGCCATAGATGGCCTCCCAGATCACGGGAATCAGATCGACCGGCAGCAGGTCCATGGCATTGAGCACGAAGATCCACAGGAACACCACCAACGCCAACGGCGCCACCAGCTTGCGGCTGTTGGCGTTGTGAACGATGCCCTTGGCCTGCGAATCGACCATTTCAACCAGCATTTCCACTGCCGCCTGGAACCGCCCTGGCACACCGGAGGTGGCTTTGCGCGCGGCAAGCCACAAGGTCCAACATACCAGCACGCCCAGCGTGATGGAGAAGAACAGCGAGTCGATATTGAAAACCGAGAAATCGACGACCCCCTTGGCCGGCTGATTCTGCAGGTGTGTCAGGTGGTGAACGATGTATTCACCAGCGGTAGGTCCGTTTTCAGCAGCCATCAGTCTTTACCCGACATGTTGTTGTTTGTTCCGGGGCGCGAAAAGCAGCGCAACCCAATACACCTTCATCGTCAGCACCAGGCCAACCAGCAGAGCTGGCCAACTCAGCGCCACCACCAAGTTCGGAGCGGCGATCAACATCGCCACTGTCAAGCCGAGCTTGACCATTTCCCACAAAAAAAACCCGAACACCGCAGTTGCGGCATTCAGGGATGCAAAACGTCCGGTCAGGCCGCGCGCAAAAATGGCTGCCGGCAGGACCACGGCCAGCGCGCCATAGGCGGCCGACCAACCAACGCTCTGACTGGCCGTGACAACCCAGGCAACCAATGCCACCAGGATTCCCACCACCCCCTGACCAACTACCACCTTCCAAGGCGGCACCGACGGATTTTGCTCACGCAGCCTGCGCGCCTGTTCGGCGCTCAGCGGCTTGAACGTATCAGGTTTTCCCGCAGCCACCTCGTCATCGTAGGGCCAAGATTTCATCGGTCACGACGCACACACACACGCCTGAGGTTTCGCAAAGCCCCGGATTATAAGTACAAACCCTCGGCGCTCCGCGAACTTCGTTCTTGGCGCGGTGTTTTCGTCGCCATCGATTGGCGTTGATGGCCCGCAATCGCGTGCGCTGCCGGCTCGTCCGCCAGCCAGGCGGCTGGCGTATCACCATCATCAACTGCGCAGGCTCTGACCCGGCGATCGGTCGCTTCAGGTCTGCCAAGCCCGATAATCGCGCCCATGAACCAACTGCCCTCGACCCCCTGTTATCTCAACGGCGCATTCACGCCCCTGTGCGACGCGAAGATCAGCGTCATGGACCGTGGCTTCATCTTTGGCGATGGCATTTACGAGGTGGTACCGATCTATGCCGGCCGTCCGTTTCGTTTTGCTCAGCACATGGCGCGCCTGGAACGCAGCCTGGTCGAGATGCGAATGGCCAATCCACACACTCGCGAGCAGTGGCATGGCATTGCCATGGGATTGATCGGGCATGGAGCGAAGGCGGCAGGCGTCTCGCCAGACGCGCTGAACCAGCTGGTCTACATTCAGGTCACCCGCGGCGTCGCCCTGCGGGACCACGTGATGCCGCCCGATATCACGCCGACCGTTTTCGCCATGGCCAGTGCGATGCGCCCGCCCACGCCAGAACAGCTGGAACAGGGCGTGGCCTGTGTCACGGCCGACGACTTCCGCTGGGAAAAGGCGCACATCAAGAGCACCAGCCTGCTGGGAGCGGTTTTTGCGCGCCAGATCAGCTTCGACGCCGGTGCGCTGGAAACCGTCATGTTCCGCCGAGGTTTTCTCAGCGAGGCGGCGGCCAGCAATGTCTGGGTGGTCAAGGACGGAACCGTGTTCGGCACGCCCAAGGACAATCTGGTGCTCGAAGGCATCCGCTACGGACTTATCGAGGAGTTGTGCCGGACGCTGGACATTCCCTACGAGCTCAGGCGCATCAGCCGCGACGAGGTCCGCGGCGCCGACGAGTTGTTGTTGTCGAGCGCGACGAAGGAAGTTCTGCCCGTCACCCTGCTCGACGCCGCGCCCATCGGCCACCCTTCGCACCGGGGGCACCCCGGCCCGATCGGCAAACGGCTGTACGCTGCCTACCAGGGTGTCAAGCAAGCCCACGCCGATGGATCCCCATGACAGCCGCGGACGTCTCGCTGATCGAGTACCCGTCACAGTTCCCCATCAAGGTGATGGGCGAACGTGCCGAGGGTTTCGTGGACGCCATCACCATGGTGGCCATGCATTTCGACCCTGGATTCGACCCGGCAACGATCGAGTTGCGCGAAAGCAGCGGCGGCAAATACCAGGGGGTGACCATCACTGTGCTGGCCACCAGTCGCGAGCAGCTCGACGAGTTGTACCGGACCTTGTCGACCCATCCGATGGTCAAAGTGGTGTTGTGAGCCCGGTTGGACATGGACGTCCGCATGCTGGGACAGGCTGACTACCTGCCAACCTATCGGGCGATGCAGTCCTTCACCGCCACGCGTGCGCCATCGACACCCGACGCCCTGTGGATCTGTGAACATCCGCCCACCTACACCCAGGGGCTGGCCGGCAAGGCCGAGCACATCCTGGACCCTGGAGCGATTGCTGTCGTTGCAACCAACCGTGGCGGGCAGGTCACCTTCCATGGGCCAGGACAGGTGGTCGCCTATCCGATGATCGACCTTCAGCGGGCCCGATATTTCATCAAGGAGTACGTGTATCGGGTCGAGGAAGCCGTGCTCCGCACACTCGACCAGTTCGGCATCACCGGCCACCGGATCGGCGGCGCGCCCGGTATCTATGTGCGTCTCGATGACCCTGGCTCGCACGCCCTGTTGCAGCAAAGACCCCAGCGGCGTGTGCTCGATCCGGCGCAAGAAAATCGGAATCTGACGCCAAATTCCGGGCTGGCGATCGACTTTGCAGGGCTGGGAAAGATCGCTGCACTGGGCATCAAGGTCAGTCGGCACTGCACTTACCATGGTGTTGCGCTGAACGTGGCAATGGACCTGGAACCCTTCTCGCGTATCAACCCCTGCGGTTATGCCGGGCTGCAAACGGTCGATCTTTCTACAATCGGGGTATCTGTCGGCTGGCTTGACGTGGCAGACCTGCTGAGCCGCAAGCTCGTGAACTACCTGGCGCCTTGAAGGCAGCCCTCCACCGCATGTCCAATCCCACACCCACAGTCGTCCGCGAAGCCCAGTCAACCCAGAGTTATGACGCCAGCGCCAAGCACAAGGCGGGAGCCAAGCTGTCGCGCATCCCGGTCAAGGTGGTTGCGGGGGAAATCCTGAAGAAACCGCCATGGATCCGGGTTCGGGCCGGCTCGCCGACGACACGTTTCTACGAGATCAAGGACATCCTGCGCAAGAACCAGTTGGTCACCGTGTGCGAAGAAGCATCCTGCCCGAACATCGGTGAGTGTTTCGGCAAGGGTACCGCCACCTTCATGATCATGGGCGACAAGTGCACCCGCCGCTGCCCGTTCTGCGATGTCGGTCATGGCCGACCCGATCCGCTGGACATCAACGAACCGCGCAACCTGGCCAACACCGTCGCAGCGCTGAAATTGCAATATGTCGTGATCACCAGCGTCGACCGTGACGACCTGCGCGATGGCGGCAGCGGCCACTTCGTCGACTGCATCCGCAAGATCCGCGAGGCCTCACCCCAGACCCGCATCGAAATCCTGGTGCCGGACTTTCGCGGCCGCGATGATCGCGCACTCGATATCCTCAAGTCTGCGCCACCCGACGTGATGAACCACAACCTGGAGACAATACCGCGCCTGTACAAGGAAGCCCGGCCCGGCTCCGACTATGCGTTCAGCCTGAACCTGCTGAAGAAGTTCAAGGCCCTGTTCCCCAACGTGCCGACCAAGAGCGGCCTGATGGTCGGCCTGGGCGAGACCGATGAAGAGATCCTGCAGGCCATGCGCGACATGCGTGCGCATGACATCGACATGCTGACCATCGGGCAGTACCTGGCGCCAAGCACCAGCCACCTGACAGTCAAGCGTTATGTGCACCCCGACACTTTCAAGATGTTCGAAGCCCAGGCCTACCGGATGGGATTCACCCATGCCGCGGTCGGCGCCATGGTCCGCTCGAGCTACCACGCGGACCAGCAGGCACACGGGTTGCTGAACCCGGCCACGTCCGCATGACGGTGCGACATGACATCAAGCACCGACCCGTTGTCGATACGGGTCTACGGCGCCTCGCAGGGCAGCCACACGCACCCGCACTTCCAGATCCTGTGCGGACTTGAAGGCACGCTCGAGTTCGAAGTCGAAGGCCGGGACCGGTGCATCGATACTCCCGCGACCGCAAGACAAGACCCACGATCCGTCGCTTTGCAACGACATACCGTCGAAACGCGACGGCGCCCGGGCCTATGCTAGGGCATGACCCCTGAACAACCCCGCGCCGCAACCTGTTACGCGTTGGGCGCGATCGCGCTCTGGGCGCTGCTCGCGGCGCTGGGCGTGTCGCTCAGGAATGTGCCGCCGTTCCTGTTGACTGGCATCGCGCTGGTGATCGGCAGCGTTCCGACATGGCCGCTGGTGGCACGGCAGCCGTCGTTGTGGCGGGTTGCGCCGACCACGCTGGCGCTGGGCGTCACCGGCCTGTTCGGTTTCCACTTCCTGCTGTTTCTGGCGCTGCGCAGCGCACCGCCGGTGCAGACCAACCTGGTGAATTACCTGTGGCCGCTGTTCATCGTCGTATTGTCTCCGCTGCTGCTGCCCGGCATGGTGCTGCGCCCGCTGCATGTGCTAGCCGCCTTGCTGGGTTTTGCCGGTGCCGCGGTCGCCATTCTGGGCGGGGCCGACGATGGCAGCGGACGGTGGTCGTGGGGTTACCTGCTGGCATTGGCATCGGCGCTGATCTGGGCCTGCTTTTCCCTTCTCACCCGACGCGTACCGCCGTTTCCCACTGCGGCCGTGGGCCTGTTCGGGCTGTTGTCCGGCCTGCTTTCGCTGTTGTGCCATGCCATGCTGGAACCAGCGACCGATCTCGACGCGAACGCCTGGCTGTTGCTGGCCATCACCGGCCTGGGGCCGCTGGGCGTGGCCTTCTTGTTGTGGGACAAGGCGCTCAAACTCGGTGACCCACGGCAGATCGGCATCCTGAGTTACCTGACACCGCTGTCGTCCACGGCCGTCCTGATGCTGATGGGCGCCGGTCCCTTTCACTGGAGCATCGTGCTGGCCACCGTGATGATCGTCGGCGCCGCGATCGTCGGCTCGCGCCTGCGCTGAGAGCGCCCCCAGCCCTGGCTGCGCCAGGCCCCCCGAGGGGGTGCGAGGAAACTTGGGAGCGGCCCGGCGTTTCCTCATGAGCGCCCCCAGCCCTGGCTGCGCCAGGCCCCCCGAGGGGGTGCGAGGAAACTTGGGAGCGGCCCGGCGTTTCCTCATGAGCGCAACGGCGCTTGCGCCTGGTGCCAGCGCACGACTGTCAGCTGGCAAACACCGTAGCCGGGTCCTCGGCCTCCAGCACCGACCGTGCCCAGCCCTCCAGCTTGCCGGCATCGGCGCGCAGCACCTCATGCTTGACTGCCAGGATCTGCGCCGGATGCATCGAGAAACTGCGCAGCCCCAGGCCCAGCAGGAGCCGGGTGAATCCGATATCACCGGCCATCTCGCCGCAGACGCTGACGCCCTTGCCGCGGGCGTTGCAGCGGGCGATGGTGTCGGCCACCAGGCGCAATACCGCAGGATGCAGTGGGTCGTAGAGGTGGGCCACGGATTCGTCGGCCCGGTCGATCGCCAGCGTGTACTGAATCAGGTCATTGGTGCCAATGGACAGGAAGTCGAAATACTTCAGGAACACATCCAGCATCAAGGCCGCTGCCGGAATCTCGATCATCGCTCCCAGCCGCAACGGCCCGTAAGAAACACCGCGCTTGTCGAGTTGCGTGCGCGCATGGTCGAGCAGCGACAAGGTCTGCCGGATCTCGCTGGCATGGGCCAGCATCGGCACCAGCAGGTTGACCTGCCCATGGGCAGCGGCACGGAGTATGGCGCGCAACTGGGTCAGGAACATGTCCGGGTCGGCCAGGCTCCAGCGGATCGCCCGCAGGCCAAGGGCCGGGTTGAGATGGGCATCGTCCCGCGCAGTCCTGTCCAGCGGCTTGTCCGCGCCGATATCGACGGTGCGTATCGTGACCGGCAAGCCCTGCATGCCTTCGAGTGCGCGTCGGTAGGCCTCGTATTGTTCTTGCTCGTCCGGCAAATGGCCGTTGCGACCCATGAACAGAAACTCGCTGCGGAACAGACCGACGCCGACCGCGCCAGACTGAATGGCTCCGGTAGCGTCCTCGGGCATCTCGATGTTGGCCAGCAGTTCGACCTTCTGTCCATCAAGCGTGAGCGCCGGTGTGTGCAGCAGGCGCGACAGCCGCCCGCGGTCGATTTCACCCTGGCGTTGCCGGAAGCCGTATTCGGCCAGCACGATGGCCGAGGGATCGACGATCACGACGCCGGCTTCGCCATCGACGATCACCCAATCGTCCTGCCGGATCAGATGGCTGGCCATGCGTGCACCGACCACGGCCGGAATGTCCATGCTGCGCGCGACGATGGCCGTATGCGAGGTTCGCCCGCCGACATCGGTGATGAAACCAGCAAACACGCTTTGCTTGAACTGCAGCATGTCGGCCGGCGACAGGTCATGCGCCACCAGGATGAGTGGCACGTCGATGGTCGTCTCCAGCAACAGCTCCTGGTGCACCGTCTTGCGGGGCACGCGCAGCCCGGCATGGGCTATCGGCGAGGCCATGCCGTTCATGGCGGCCAACACCTTTTCGGTGATCTGCTCGAGGTCCGCCTTGCGCTCGCGCAGATACTCATCCTCCATTTCGTCGAATTGTCGCGCGATTACCTCCAGCTGCGTCGTGAGCGCCCACTCTGCGTTGTACAGCCGGTCGGCGATCCAGTGCTTGACACCCATGATCAGCTCCTCGTCCTGCAACAGCATCAGGTGCACGTCCATCAGTGCAGTCAGTTCGTGCGGCGCCTCCTTGGGCCCCATGTGGCTGATCGTGCGCTGCAGGCGATGGATTTCGTCGATCACCGCATTGCGGCCGGCCCGGACTCGTTCGATCTCGGCCAGCACCTCGTCGCCGCGGATGAAATAGTGCGCGACATTGACGCGACTCGACGCCACCAGCACGGCACGGCCGATCGCGATGCCGCGCGCAACTGCCAGGCCGTGGATGGAAAAACTCACTCGCCCTCTCCGAACTTGTCGGCGATCAGCGCCAGCAGCGCGTCCATGGCTTCCTGCTCGCGGTCGCCGTCGGTTTCGATCCCGACCGTGGACCCCATGCCCGCAGCCAGCATCATCACGCCCATGATGCTCTTGGCGTTGACACGGCGTTCGCCGCGTGACATCCAGACTTCGCAGGGGTAACTGCCGGCGAGCTTGGTCAGCTTGGCCGATGCACGCGCATGCAATCCCAGCTTATTGCTGATGGTCGCCGGGGTCTTGATCATGTTTCTTTCTGGGCTGATTCTGGGGAGCCGCGGTCGCCACCTGCATCACCCCTTGCACGCCACCGGCCATGGCGCGGGCAACCAGGGCCTCGAGGGGTTCGCGCCGGTAGGTCATGGCACGCAGCAACATCGGCAGGTTGACGCCGGCAATCAGCCTGGCATGCACGCCGTCCACCAGTTTTTGCGCCACGTTGCAGGGTGTGGCTCCAAACACGTCGGTCAGCACCAGTGTGCGCGGGGTGCCGAGCGACTCCATCGCGCGCCGGGCATCGTCCTGCAATTGTTCGAACGGCAGGTCACTATCGATATCCAGAGCGACCACATGCGGCGCGCCATCGGGAAACACGTGCAGCACCGAATGGCGCAGCGCACTGGCCAATGGGGTATGGGCAATGATCAACAGGCCGGCGGTCATGGTGTCGCCTGATTATGGCGCGGGCCACGCAGGAAATGCAGGTACGACGCCATACCGCAGCACAGGAACACCGTGAACGCCAGCCGGTAGGCGCCCGGTTCCGACCATCCCAGCGCCATCAGCGCGTCAATCATCAATCCGATGCTCCACTGGATCACGAACACGCCCAGGAAAATCACCAGGTTGAACGCGGTCAACGCCCGCCCGGCCAGCTCGGGGGCAAATGCCATTCCCAGCGCCGGTTGTGAGGGCGTGACGAAGCTGGAGCACACGCAATACAGCGCGAGCATCGCGCCAGCTGCCGGCCCCATGCCTGCGGGTGTCGCGATGACAAGCGCCATGACGACAAAACTCAAGGGCAGCCCCCAGGTGATCAGGATATCGGCGTCCAGACCGCGCCGCGCCAGCGTGGGCCCCACCATGCCCCAGGCCCAGAAGGTGCACAACATGGCGATGTTGATCCAGAACAGGCCTGTCGCCGACTGCAACGGCGAGAAGCCGGCAATCTTCTCCATCCACGGCGCCGCCCACAAGGTCTGCATCGACAGCAGCCCGCCATAACAGAAGAATCCCAGCGGCGCCAGACGCCGGAAATACGGGTCACCCCAGACCACCCGGTAACCATGCACCGGTACCGTATCGGCAGGGTGCGCAGCCCTGGGTTCCCACTGCGGCACCCGCCAGGCGATGAGCAGCATCGACAACACCATCAAGACCCCCAAAGCCAGAAACATCGGCCGCCAGCCGACGGTCGGCAACAACCACTGCACTGGCAGTGTCGAAGCCACCATTCCGGTGGAGCCGATCATCAGCATCCAGGCGTTGCTGCGGGTCTGGATCGCTGGCGCGAACCAGCGCCGGTAGCCGGTCAAGGGCGCCATCAGGCACGCGCTCAGGCCGACGCCACACAACACGCGGGCTGCCAACAGCGCGGCAAAACTGCTGGCCATCGCGAACGCCAGACATCCGAGCACCGCCACCGCCAGAAAATACAGCAACACCCGTTTCGGGCCATACCGATCCAGCCAGGTACCCAAAGGCAGTTGCGTGGCCGAAAACCCCAGGAAATAGCCGCCGGCCAGCAAACCGAGGTCGCGCGCATGCATGGAGAACTCCTCGGTCAGCTGCGGCGACAACGTGGCCGTGACAGCCCGTATCAGGGCGGAGAGGAAGTAGGCGCAGGCAAAGGCCAGGAACACCGCAATGGCGGTGCGGCGGGACGAGATGATCATCGCAAGCGCAGCCCGGCGAAGAAGGACTCGGCCGCGTCAGCGGGAATTTCCGGCGCCATCATGAAAACGGCAAACACGTCGCCCCCCTTGGCGAACCACACCCCAAGCAGGCTCACGGCCTGCGCATCACCCCCAGCGCGGCCGGCGCGCAAGACCTGCAACTGGGGCAGCGCCGGCAGACCCTTGGGAGGTTCCGACGACACCGAGCCCGGATCCGACCGCACACCGGCCAGCGTCGATGCGCGCCAGGCGGCCAACACCAACGGTGCCTGCGCGGGATCCGCCAAGACGGCATGGGCGACGGCAAAGGTGACGCCACCGGCGTCACAACTGCGCATCGCCAGATCGCGCGCCTCGTTGGCGATCGGTACGGTGCGCGTCACGGTCTGTGGCTTGCACGGAAACAGCGCCGTCAGGGCGGTGGATCCGATCGGCAGTTCGCGCCAGTTGAAGGTCGGTGCGCAGGCCGACAGAACGCCGACGAGACAAACCGGCAAGGCAAGGGCGAGACGACGACGCATCGGCGGATTATCCAGCCGCCGAGCGCGGCCATCCGCGACAGGGGGTCAACCCGGGCCTGCTTGCGCCCGCATAGGATTCCCGCCCGCGTCGCCGGCGCTACGCGGCCTCATTTGAATACGCCAAACACCTTCTTCAGGATGGCACTGCCGGTGCCGACCGGATCGCGGCGGATCTTTTTCTCC
>Ga0163154_10005244_pt1 | contig 16552 bp, 17 predicted proteins | sample OliLakLV19MP9P1_FD_148649 | JGI IMG/M metagenome (GOLD analysis project Ga0163154, IMG submission 148649) | Freshwater microbial mat bacterial communities from Lake Vanda, McMurdo Dry Valleys, Antarctica - Oligotrophic Lake LV.19.MP9.P1 | ecosystem: Environmental > Aquatic > Freshwater > Lake >... | reverse complement strand
TCTCCACCCTGTGGGGAGGGGGTTGGGGTGGGGATAAAAATAATCACAAACACACTCATTCACATCCATTAGGAGGGACTTGTTTTACATGCCACAGGATAAAATCGCGGAACTTCGCACACAAATTGACAGCATCAACCTGCAAATCCTCGAATTGCTCAACAAACGCGCCACAGTCGCTAAAGAAATCGGCGTGGAACAATCTGCTATTGGCACAACATTTTATGACCCCCAACGGGAAGCCTATATGCTCACCCAATTGGAACTTAACAATAAGGGTCCCTTTAGCAATGAGGTGATTAAGGCACTATTCAAAGAAATATTCCGCGCCTCACTCGCATTAGAAGAAAAAGAAGCGCGTGCCAAATTGCTTGTGCAACGCAAAACCGCCCAAGACCGCACCATTGTGGAATTGCCCGATGGCACAAAAATCGGTGACGGCTCGTTTCAATTGGTCGCAGGCTCGTGCGCGGTAGAGAGCTATGAGCAGATGGACGCGGTTGGCGAAGCACTCGCTAGTCGTGGCGTGAAAATCATGCGTGGCATGGCATACAAACCCCGCACATCACCTTATGACTTTCAGGGATTAGGCGAAGAAGGGCTAAAAATTGCCCGTCAGGTGGCAAATAAATACAATATGCTCGTCACCAGCGAAATTATGGATATGTCACAAATCGGCATGATGTCCGATTATGTAGATATTTTCTGGATTGGCGCTCGCAATATGCAAAATAGTTTCTTGCTCCGTGCCTTGGGCAAAGTGCGCCAGCCAGTATTCCTCAAACGCGGTTTGGCGGCGACATTGGAAGAATGGGTGTATGCGGCAGAATATATTGCCAGCAGTGGCAACCCCATGCGGCAGAATATATTGCCAGCAGTGGCAACCCCAACGTGATTCTCATTGAACGGGGCATCCGTACTTTTGAGAAATGGACGCGCAATACGCTCGATATTAGCGCCGTACCTCTCATCAAACTCGAGACGCACTTGCCCATTATCGTGGATGTATCTCATTCGGCGGGACGGAGCGACCTCGCTATCCCCCTGTCTAAAGTGGTAAAAGCCAGTGGTGCAGATGGTCTGATGGTCGAAGTCCATCCCAACCCACCCGTTGCCATGAGCGATGCCAAACAACAACTCACCATACCCGCTTTTCACAAACTGATGGATGAACTTGGCTTATAGACGCAATATCAAAATTTATCACCTGCTCAATATCACCAGTTCCAGCGCATTTATCAACGGCAACTGGATATTTTTGTGGTTGCGGGTCATGACCTTTGGGCAATTGGGGGTGGTGGATGCCACCGCCTTTGCCTTTGGGTTATTTATGGAAGTCCCCACAGGCGGGCTATCCGATATGATGGGCAAGCGGTGGACGCTCATCCTCTCCATGTTCCTCAATGGATTGGGATTTTTTATCATGGGTGCGGCGACCAGTATTTGGGGGATTGTTGTGGGCTTTTGGTTCACCCAAACCGCATGGGCATTTTATTCTGGTGCGGCAGATGCGATGGCGTATGACTCACTCAAGACCATCGGAGAAGAATCGCGCTATGACAAAGTGGTGTCGTTCACCAGTTCCATCTCGGTATTCACCGTGGGTATATGTTCGCTCATCGGCGGGTGGATGTATAACATAGATGTACGCCTGCCCCATTATGCGTGGGGGGTGATGCTGTTCATCGGCTTTTTTATCGCATTGGGGATAAAAGAACCCCCGATAGACACCGTAAAATTCACCATGAAGAATTATCTCAATCAACTTTCACAAGGATTTAAGCAACTGGCACGTCCAGAATTGCGCTATTTTACGCCGTTGATTTTTGCCACATTGGGCGTGCATTACCTGTTCATCTTTGGGCTAATTCAACCCACAATGGCGACTGATTTTGGCTTTTTTGCCGATGAACAAGCAATCGTCTTTTCGATAATGGCATTTACCGCCGCAGGGGCAATGTTGCTTGTACCATTTATGCGTCGACATATCAGTGATATGCGCGGATTAATCATTTTGGCGTTATTATTAGCGATGCTGTATTTTATCGCCACCACCCAACCCACGATGATTATAGGGGCATTGGTACTCATTTCATTGCGATGTGTGGGCGGATTATCTTCGTCATGGGCATCCATTGTGGTCAACCGCGAAATTCCGTCAGAATACCGCGCTACCACCCTATCCACTGTGGCACTCCTCAGCAAAATTCCGTATATCGTCACGGCGATGATTGCGGGCTTACTGGCAGAAAATAGACAATTCAGCCTATTCTATTGGGGGGTTATTGTTTTCTTGATTAGCATTGTGGTCAGCGTAAGCATTGCCTATCGGGTCTATCGCAAGCCACTCACCCACCCAGCGATTGCACCCACGCCCTAAGTGACGGCACACTGTTGATAGTCACACGCGACACATCACGGTTAATCCGTTTGACCAGACCACTCAAAACATCGCCAGGTCCAATTTCGATGAACAATGTCGCCCCACTATCGCGTATCATCACCTCAATAGATTCCCGCCAACGCACCGAATGGGTCAATTGCCGATTCAACTGAAAGCGAATATCTTCTAGGGCAATCATCGGCACACCGCTCGCATTGCTATACACACAATTTTCGGGGTTCTTAAATGGGGTATTGCCGAGTGCATTGCTAAATTGCCCCGTGACTGATGACATGAGAGGGGAATGTGCCGCTACACTCACCGCGAGACGAATCGCTTTTTTTGCCCCGCGTGATTGTGCCAAGCCTACCGCATAATCTACTGCACGCTCAAATCCAGAGATGACCACTTGCCCAGGACAATTGTCATTAGCAACCACCACCACTTCCCCGATATGCTCTGTCGCTTCTAGGCAAACAGCTTCTACAGCATCCAAATCCATACCAAGCAACGCCGCCATCGCACCTGGGCGCAATTCACCCGCTTTGGTCATCAAGCGCCCACGTTCACGCACCAAGCGCACACCATCCTCAAACGACAAGGCACTGCCCGCCGTGAGCGCCGTTAATTCTCCCAAGCTATGACCTGCCGCCAAAAATGGTTTTGCCAGAGGCGCTTCTTGTTGCAAAGCGCGGAGCATAGCAACACTACATACATAGACGGCTGGTTGGGTATTGATGGTCGCGTTGAGCGTGGCTTTATCGCCCTCAAATATCAATTTGGTGAGCTTAAAACCCAGAATATCATCGGCTTGGTCAAATACTTGGCGCGAAACGGGATATTCGGCATAAAAATCTGCCCCCATACCCACATATTGCGAATTTTGACCGGGAAATAAGAAGGTGCTACGCAACCAATCAATCACGATGATACTCCTCGTATAAAAGATAAAACCGCGCTCATTTTAGCACGGTTTTATCAGTTTTCAGAACAGGGAATTAAAGAATTAGTCTTCTTTAGGTTCAAAGATTTGTTGACCCTTATATTGCCCTGTGGTTGGATTCACATGATGCGCGAGGCGGAATGTGCCATCTTCATCAGCCACAATGTTTGGCAATGACAAAAAATCATGAGCGCGACGACGATTACGACGGCTCTTCGAGACTTTACGTTTTGGTAATGGACCCATGCTGAGTTTCCTTCAGATTATCTTTTATCGGCAGTAATTAGAATGAAAAGTATAGTGGCAACATGCCCGTTGTGTCAAGATACACACAAAAAACTAGGCTATCCGTCATAAACAATTTGCACATTCGATTATTGGCTATTACAATAAAGAAATGCCCAGTTTAATCTCTCTTACAAGTCAATGCGAATTTGTGGCATGTGATTTTATCCTGTATGACAAAAGAAATAACTCTTCTATCATAGCATAAATAGGAGGGTAGATATAACAATTTTTTATGAATTTTTAGCTCATCATCTCATAGCGAATGGGCAATATAATTGTACATTCAGCATGATTATCCGCATTATTGATAATCACAATTTCGCCACCGATTAGCGCAACGAATTTTTGTACAATAGAAAGCTGTTGTGGATGCAAAAACAGATTCTTATTATCATGTGCTACATCGCGTATTAAACGTAAGTACCACTTCTTATCACCTACACGACCACATACCAAAAGAATAGCGGTATTTTCTCCACTACTATTGATGCACTTTATCAGCAAATCAGCAAAGATAGTCTGTATCGCCGAATAATGGTGAAAAATCATATTCGGAGCGTCTGGCAAAATATCAAATTGCAAAGTGATATTTTTATAACTCGCATCAACTTTTTGGCGTTCAACAACATCTTGCAATAAGTTTTTAATATCGAATTCACTGGCATGAATCCGAAAATTATCTGTCTCTAGCCTAATTTGATCGCTTAACATACCAAGAGACCCCAAGCAAAGTTCCCCATTCTTCAAAATAATATCCAAATAGTCCATTTTCCACTGTTCAGGAAAGTGTTGATAGACTTTTGAATATCCTATAATCGTGGTCAACTGCGCCCGCATTTCAAACGAATAATATGTGATAAGTTGACCAATGACATCGGCATCAACAACAATTTTTCGACTCATACGATTATCCTTATCATACCTAATATGAAATAAATTGAGATATGAGCCAACCCTTGCCATTGGGTGATTACGCTTCTATCTTCTATCAAGAAATTTCCTCATCACTGATGGCGATACGATACATACCGCCAGTCGCATGTGATTTTGTGCGACTAGCGATATTCTGGGCAAAAAAGCAGATTAATCTTTTAATCCTGCCAATAAATTACCCAACAAGGTTTTATCAGTGAGGCTATCGGGTTCAAAACGCATATCCCCAACCGAAAAACCGGTTGAATCTGCCGATATAACCACCGATTCACGCATCAAAGCAGATAAATCAACCGAGCGATTGGCTTTATCCACCACCGCCAGCAACAATACACCCGCTTTGCTACCGCGTTCTATCAAGGTCGCCAGACGCTCTTGTGCTTTGGGATTTAATCCATTGGACAAATCGGCAACACATATCATGTGATAGGGTACAAAAATTTTAGCTTGTGCATTATAGGCAGTTAGGGTCTTATAGACTATCCCAAGATGTTCTTGGCTATATTGGCGGATATGATGCAATGCCTCTTGTAGTCCGTCATTAATTTCATCCGCATCACGCAATAGACCCCCTCCCCCAAATGATTTAGGGAGGCGCTTGGCAAATGACAGCGTATTCTCTGTGACATCTATCAGTGTGAATTTTGCCGTTCCAGATGGCACAGTCAACAACAAGCGCATGATAATAGACTGCAACAAGGCTTGTGCTTTGGCGAATTGGTCGGTATTAGCAACAATGATAAGGTGTTTATCTGTTTGGAACGGGATAAGCATGGGGACAGTTGCTCCCCGTGCATCATCCCCTAAATACTTGCCCAAACGAATAACATCTGGAAATGTCGTTGGTCGGGTTGGCTTACGGATGAATGATTCCCATAAAGCCTGTTGCCATTCTCGCGCAACCGCCCCTAAATCGTCAAATACCGCAGTGGCACGGGCATGAATGGCATCCATCTTGGCGTGCATCTCAGTTTCGGCATGAGCGATTTGTGCCTCATAATCGGCATCTACACCTGTTTTTGTCTGTTCAATCAGTGTGGGGAGTTGGTCAGTTTCAAATGTCGCTAATCCTGCCAGCGCATCCACCAACGATTGGTCAAAAGATGTGAATTGCATGATGAGCGCATCGTCTAAATCGGGTTTACGGCTAAATATCCCGCGCCTTCCGCCATTATCCAAATACTTAGCAATGGCTTCATCAGCCCGAATCAGGGTTTTGAGCGCATCAAAATCTGATTTTAATGTGTCTATGTGCGCGTGCCATTCTGGAAGGGTTAATATGAGGGAATTAGCGACTGTCCCAACAGCAGGCAATTTACCCAAATCGTCTAAATCATCGCGTAAGTCGGTCAACTCCTCTGCTAACGATTGGACTTGTTGTTGAATGGTTGTGAAATCGAGCCGAAGGTTATCGGCATCAATTCGCTTGACGATACGGTTTTTATCCAATTCCGCCACAAAAGCTGTGTAATCTGCCTGTGCTTGTTCAATTTCATCTTGAAATGGGCGTAATGTTGCCACCAATTGTATTGTATCTGGGACGATTTGGGTCATATTGCTCACCTTTCACTAATTGCCAATAGGCTCATTTTATAATTGATGCAAAATATCTGCAAAGGTTTGGATTTCTTCTCATGAATTTTTAGGGCAACAAGTCGTCATGGTTTAAGGCTTCTGCCCTACAATAAACACGCGCATCATCGGCATAATTCATGGCTTTTTCGGCATTTTGAGAAATAACTTGCATAAACTTGTCATCCCAATGTTGAGGCATACTGTGATAAATACCTGCATAGCCTTTGATGCTGACGAAATACACTTTTAGGTGAAATACAAAGTAATTGACAAATTCGTGTCTCACTTTACTCGCTTCCAGAGATACTGTAGGTATCCCATCAAACGGATTGATACCCCCTGCAAGGCTAGATGCTTCTTCTGAGTGAGAATCATCTGAGTGAGAATCATCTGAGTGAGAATCATCGGACAAATCAGCACGATTATCATCTTCTGTGCCATCCACCAATTGGCGTAACACCTCACCAAAGCGGTCTATTTCTGCGAGGGTGTTATAGTGTGCCAAGCCAACCCGTACCATGCCGTGTTCGGTATGCCCCAAACGCGCCATAATTTCTACGGCATAATAATTCCCATCCCACACATAAATATCGTGTTTGGCAAAATGTTGGGCAATTTCATGCGGGGTATATTTGTCGTGGATAAAAACCACTGTAGGGCATCGTTCATCGAACCGTGTGCGGTCTGTGATGCCAAAAATCTGTATGCCACTGGTGCCTTCTAGCACATTTAATAGCCGTGATATGAGGGTTTTTTCGTATTGCCGAATCCCTTCCATGCCCATCTTGAGCGATTTAGCGCGGTCAGTATAAGCAGAAAATTGGTCAGAATACGCCATACAATAGTCTTGTCCAATTTTCTCTATATAGTCTATCGTACTTCCCACCGCAAAAATCCCCTCAAAATTGGGTGTTCCTGTCTCCCAACGATACGGTGAGTAATCTTTTGCAGGACGTACCTTATACGCAGGGAGCGATTCTAATAAGTCATAGCGCCCCCATAAAATACCGACATGCGGACCAAAAAATTTATATGCCGAGCAGAGCAAAAAGTCACAGCCAAGCGCAAGCACATCAATCGGCACATGGGGGGCAGATTGCACCGCATCCACCACACACAACGCCCCCGCCGCGTGTGCCATCTGTGAAATTTGTGCCACAGGATTGAGCGTCCCCACCGCATTAGAACAATGCACTGTCGCCACTAATTTTGTGCGGTCATTCAACGCCCCTTCCAGCGTATTGAGGTCGAGTGTGCAGTCCTCTAGGTTAATATCCACCCAGCGCACAATAAACCCGTGGTCTTCTGCAATTCGCAGCCATGGGGCGACATTGGCATCGTGATCCATGCGTGTGAGGATAATTTCATCCCCCGCTTTCATCGTCTGTGCCAATGAACGGCTTAAACTAAAGGCGAGCGTGGTCATATTTGCACCAAACACAATCTCATCGGGATTGGTCGCACCCAAAAAATCTGCCACTTTTTGCCGTGCATTGTGCATCATGGTATCGGTCATTTTGCTGGTGGCAAATGTCCCACCCTGATTAGCATTCATCACGGTGAAATATTCACTAAACGCATCCATCACGCTATATGGAACTTGTGACCCTGCGGGGTTATCAAAGAAAATCGGCGCATTTGGGCGGGATACAGATGGAAAAAACGCACGGATTTTATCTACTGGAAATATCATCATAAGCCTTTCTGAGAAATTGTATACAAAAAAATGCAAAAAATGGATTATATTGAGGTGCAATATCAGTGAGTATATGCTACTCTAGGGAGTAGAGTTATGCCAACTGTGAGAAACTATGGACACAACAATTACCCTTAGCGAACAAAATCGTCAACTGCTCCAAGAGATTAAACGCCGTACCAACCAAATGGCGGCGATTAAAGTCGTCACCAGTATGGTGGGACAATCTCTCGATTTAGAAAAAACACTCGCCACCGCGCTCGAAATTGCTGTTGAAATTGTAGACGCAGAAGCTAGTGGCATTAGCCTGATAGACCATGAGGCAGATGAATTGGTGCTACGCGCCCAACGCGGCTGGATTAACGACTTTGTGGTCACAAATCCCATGCGTATCCCGTTGGGAATGGGCATGTCTGGTGAAGTATTTGAAAAAGACGATGTGGTCGTCTATAACAACCTCGATGGCACACAAGATTATGCTGTCCCTGGGTTTCGGCGCGAACATTTCCGTTCTATTGCCCTCGCTCCCATGCACGCACGCGGGCAAATCATCGGTATTTTGAGCATCATGAGCAAGCATGTCAATAGTTTTGATGATGAATTGGTCTCGGTTTTGCGCGTGGTCGCCGATACAGTCGGTGTCGCATTAGAAAATGCCCGCCTCTATACCGAAAGTATCGAGCAAAAAAAACGCCTATCCGCCATTTTGGATGCAACGGCAGACGGCATTATCGCCACCGACCAAGATGGACGGGTGCGCCTCATCAATAATTCTGCCGCCCGTATGTTATCGCTCAAAAGTGAACGGGTAGTTGGCACCCCCCTGCGTGAATTACCCCTGCCCCCCCGTGTGCGCGATTCGATTTTGCGTCCATTGTCGTCTGATGAAGAAGAAAAAATCTTTCAGGTGACACTCGACAACGAGCATGTGATAGCGATTCTCATTTCGGCAGTCATTAACGACAATCCCCTCATAGACAGCCCAAAACAAGATGGTTGGGTGATTGTTCTGCAAGATGTGACGCACATCAAACAGGCAGAAATTGCCCGCGCCCAATTTATGCAAGCCGCCGCCCATGATATGCGAAATCCGTTGAGTGTGACCTATAGCTCTATTATCACGCTCAACAAATTACTCACCAAAAAAGATGCCGCCGTCGAAGAAATTATTCATCTGGCATTGGGTGGGTTAGACCGCCTACGCACCCTCATTGATGATTTATTGCATCTGGAACATATAGAGAGTGGCTATGGCTTTAAGCTCACCGAATTTAGCCTGTTGGATGTGTTGCATGAGGTGAATAAAGAGAGTTTTATGCTGATGGTAGACAAAGCCATCACCCTCACGCTGGATGTCCAGCCCGATATCCCGATGATAAAAGCCGATGTGCGTTGGTTCAAACGCGCCCTACACAATTATTTGGGCAATGCCACCAAATACACCCAGCGGGGTGGCGCAGTGAAACTCAAAGTATTCACCAAAACCGACTTTTTGCATGTCGAGGTCATAGACAACGGACCCGGAATACCCCTCAGCGCCCATGCCCACCTATTCGAGCGATTTTACCGTGTGGATGGCAACAAGGCAGAGGGCAGTGGCTTGGGCTTGGCGATTGTCAAATCGGTGGCGATTGCACATGGTGGAGATATCTATTTGCGAAGCAAACCGGGTGAAGGCACAACTTTTGGCTTCACCATTCCGCTCAATCCACCAGAGAAATAGTGCCTACCGCTTAAGCGAATCGAACAAGATAACGAGTATCATCAAAATCACGATAAAGCTCATGCCCAATGCCACCAAACGCACTGTTGTTGGCATAAATTTTCTCGCTTGTGCAAATTGTTCTTCTTTGACCATTGACGATTCAGATGCCGATGCAATAGCACGTTCTTCTGCTACGACATTTGCCACCAATGCGTCCGTATCCAAAATCGGGGCGAATGTCTTTTCTGCCACATAAGGCGCGACCACCTGTGCCAAGCCATTAATGCCCGATTGCATCACCATAACGTTGATGGTGGCACTTTGTTGCTTGTCTAGTCCTATCAAATCTTCTGGCAACGGATGGGGCAGTTCTGCCCCATCCACAAAAACCAATAGCATCGGACATAAAAATTGTAACCCCAATTGCACCGCCATGCGGTCATGTGGGTTCAGATTGGGTTCATCAGGATTTTGTAACCAGTCTGGGTCTATCACCACAATAAGCATATTGGCTTGTTTCATCGCCATACGAATGGCATTAGCGGGGTCATCGGATGCTTTGGCGATATTTTTGATGGTGGTGGTTTGCATGTCATACCGCATATCCAGCATATCCACTATTTTTTCGGTAACTTTGCTAGAGGTCTCTCTGGCACTGATTAAAAACATGGCTATTCCTCCGCTATGATAGAATCCACAGAAATAAGATTACGTTTCATCACTTGTGATTTAAGCTGACCACACCCCGCATCTATATCAATGCCACGCCGCACCCGTATGGTCACAGAAACCCCATAAGACTCTAAAATATCAGTAAATTCTTGGGCATTATTGGGGGTAGATGGGTCGCCATCATAACCCGTTGTGGGGTTGAGCGGTATCGCATTCACATGGCAATACATCCCTTGCAACAATTGCCCCAATGCGTGTGCCTGCTCTGCGGTATCGGTTTTTCCTTTGATGAGCGCCCACTCAAACGTGACACGCTTGCCCGTTTTTTGGATGTAATAACGGCACGCCCGCATCAATTCTGGCAAATCCCACTTTTTGTTAATGGGGAGCAATGCACCACGTTCTGCATTGGTGGCGGCATGAAGGCTAATGGCAAGGCGCACTTGTAAGCCTTCATCGGCAAAACGGCGAATTTGTGGCACAAGCCCCACCGTACTGATGGTGATATGACGTGCGCCAATGCCCAAATCATCCATCAGCCGATGTATTGCCTTGAGCGATTCGTCATAATTGTGAAATGGCTCGCCCATGCCCATCAATACCACATTGCTCAGTCGCTCCCCTTCTGCATGAAGCAGTGAGGCAAATCGTGCCGCTTGCTCAAATATCTCATCTGCCGTCAAATGGCGGGCAAATCCCATTTGTCCAGTGGCGCAAAAAACACACCCCATCGCACACCCCGCTTGGGTAGATATACACGCAGTACGGCGGTCATCATCATAAGGCATGAGGACAGATTCTATCAGTTGACCATCTGGCAGATGATAGAGCCGTTTGGTCGTCCCATCACGGCTGGATTGCTCGGCAGAGACGGTCAATGTGCCAATGGTCGCCTCATCTATGAGCCGTTCACGCAAGGGCGCAGGCAAATTGGTCATGAGAGTTATATCGGTGATAAAACTGGTATACAGCCAATCCCACACCTGCCCCGCCCGAAACTTTGGGTATCCCCATGCGATGATGATGTCGGTTAATTCGGTCTTGGATAGGGTATATAAATTAATTTTTTCGGTCATGACTTGCGCTCCGTACGCCAATAAATGGCAAATAGAATGGCTAATGCCACCATCGCTAACGGGCAAATAGAATGGCTAATGCCACCATCGCTAACGCGAGGATGACCGTCACTAATACCCCGCTATCGGTTGTCGCCTCAATATCGCCCTCAATTTCTGGGAACGGTGTTGGTGGCACTTCAATGGGAGGCAATGTGGGCAAAGGGGGTGGCGGGTCAATAAATCCCGCAGGGCGTGGGGTGATGGTCGCAGGACGTGGTGTGTTGGTGATGGTAGGCGTGAGCGATGGCAAGGGTGTCGCGCTCAATACACCCGTCACAGTGGCGGTGGCGGTATTGGTAGCCGTGTTCGTGGGTGTATTGGTCATGGTTGGCGGAAATGGGGTAACACTCGGTGTTTCGCTTGGCAACGGTGTTGGGGCAGTATATAAACTCACCAACGAAGCAGATTGTGCCTGTTGGGTGAATATCCAGTTATTCACTGCGGGTATCAACGCTTCTGCGGATGCCCCCACTGCCGTCTCATAGGCTTGGGCAAATGGGTCACTGCTCCGCGCCAATTCAAAAAGAGCAGGCAATCCGAGCCGTTGCGCCATGTATAAGGTCATCACAACACTTTGTGAACGCCATAAGTCGAGGCGGGTGGTATCTGCTGTGTTCATTTGCGCGAGGGTGAATAGTGTGTTGGTACGTGATGCGGTTTTTATCGCCTCTAATGCGCTTTGCTTATCACTGAGGGTATAGAGCGACAAAATCCCCCACCGAAACCATTCTGGCATATCCCGATTTGCCCATAGCGGGGCATAAAAAGAGTCTCCCATGATGCGCGTAAGCTGGTCTATCAACCCAAAATCATTCATGACCAATTGGTAATTCATGCGGTTTAGGAGTGTTGTCAATACCTCTGTATTGCAAGTCGCTTCATTATCGCCCGTCTGTGAGGTGATAACATCCACTGTCACACACGGGTCAAAACGGGTTTGTGGTTCTTGTATGGCAAAATTAAACACGGGATTATTCCCTGTATTTTGTGCCATTTGGTCATAAATGGAAGCCAACCGATTGCGAAGCTGTGAGGCAGAGATAATATCGTCTGTGGTGAGAAAATTTAACCGATTTTGAGGGTCGCGGTTTTCTGTCCACATGGTTTGTGGATGCTGATAGGCAAAAACACCCCGTACAGATGCCGTTTCGGTCTCTGATAATATCACTTGCCATTCATAAGCGACCAACGCATTGAGGGGCAATGGATTGGTAGGTGGAATTTGCCATATCAGATTAATTTCCGTGAATGGGCTAGTGACAGTTGCCGATGCGCTAATTTCTGCCAACTCAATAAGGCGTGATTCCGCTTCATCATCCACCGTCATCACCAACCGAATATCTTGAATGGCGCTGAGTGGTCGGTCTATCACCAAAAAGAAATGTACCGCCACTGGATAGAGCAATTCCTCGCGCCAGTCATAAATGTAATCTGGCACATCGGGGCGCGGGGTGGATGTAGCGGTAGGTGTTCCGCGTGTGGGGGCGCGACTGGGTGTTTCTGATGGCATTGTCACCATCACGGTTGGTTCTGGCGATGGTGTAGATGACGGTGTTGGGTCATCCTGTGCCAAAATGGGTGTGGTCATGCCTATACATAGAATGACAAATAGAGTGAGGATGTGCAATTTTTTCCTCAATGGTCATATCCCCGCAGACGATAAAACTAAGATAGATAACAACAATTGGGCAAAATTATAGATAAAATGGGCAATTATGGCGGCGGTTGTGCTAGAACGATTGCGAATATGCCCCAATGCCAACGAAATGCAGATAAGAACAATGATAGCAGGTGATAGGATACTTTGGGTATGCAAAGACACAAAAAATAATGTAATCACCACATTGCCAAAAATCGGTTGCAATGCCCCTCTGAATAAAATTTCCTCGCCAATGGCGGCGGTTGCCGAAAGCAGAAAAGCCAATGGCAATGTCGAGACCACTGTAGATAGGCTGTCATTGGCGCGGTTCATCGCCTCAATATTTTGCATTTGCTCTGGCGCAAATAGGGTAATAATGATGCCGATAATCACCCCAAACGACCATAAAATACCGAGTAACCCCACCCCGCCACCAATGCCCCAGACCCAATCTTGACGGGTTGGTAGGCGCAATCCCAAACGAGCGAGTGTATCGCCCCAATTACGACGAATCGCCCACCCCACACCCAAAAATGCCGCAATAACCTGTAGCCATAACTGGATGAGCAAATCGGTCACACTAACGCCTTGTTCTGCGATAGATTGCGCCAATCCGTCTGTACCACCCTGAGCTAAAAATAGAATGATTTGCGATATGAGGAACAATAGCATCATCACAATGGCGGTAGTATGCACCCATGACTGTGGATTGTAGGTCTTGATACGACCTGCGATGCTCATGCGAAATGAGGGCGATGTTATAGTGGAATAAGCAAAAAAGGTGGTGAACGCGGTCAATATAACCCCAATGACCACCGCTACACCGCTAATTTGTGGGACAACCATATCTTGTGTGGCAAATTGTTCGGCATTTGCACCAGCAGAGGCACTTAACACCAAAAAAGGGATGAATAGACTGATGAATGACACCACAACAAACAACAAGGTACGCATCATGGTCAATCGGCGGTCTAAATGCACCAGATAGAGGCTATCTTCTGGCTGAGTGGGTTGTTGTTGAATGAACAAATCGGTATGGTTGGCATAAAAAATGGTGTAATACACATAGCCAATCAGGATAATATAAATGATCAGAGTAATGGACATAACACAAACTCAATTCGATGGCAAATTTACACCTAAAGAATACCACATCCACCTAACCTGTGGCTATAGCACACCTTTTTGCGCTATAATAAACTTCAATGGTTGCCCTTTTGTCTTTTTTAGGAATAAAACCAATATGCACAAAATTATTCATCTCGCACCCTCAATTTTAGCCGCCGATTTTGCCCGTTTGGGTGAACAAGTTCAAGAAGCAGAAGCCAATGGCGCAGAACTCATTCATATAGATGTGATGGACGGGCAATTTGTCCCCAATATCAGCATGGGCAAGATGGTGGTAGAAGCTGTCCGCCGTGTGACACACCTACCGTTGGATGTGCATCTGATGATTGTGCAACCCGCCCAGCATATCGAAGCCTTTGCCCATGCAGGTGCAGATAGAATCACTGTGCATTATGAGGCAGACCATCACCTCCATCGGCCTTTACCGATGCAGGTGCAGATAGAATCACTGTGCATTATGAGGCAGACCATCACCTCCATCGCACCCTTATGGCGATTAAAGCACTCGGCTGTATGGCTGGTGTGGCAATTAATCCACATACGTCTGCACTCACACTAGAAGCCATTTTGCCCTTTGTTGACCAAGTGATTGTGATGACTGTCAACCCCGGATTTGGTGGTCAAGAGTTTATCCCAGAAATGATGTCAAAAGTCGCAGAAATCCATGCCATGATTGGTAATCTAAGGCGGCATATAGATTTAGAGGTGGATGGTGGCATCAATGCTCAAACAGCCATGAGTGCCGCCCAAGCTGGCGCGAATATCCTTGTGGTGGGGTCTGCGGTATTTAACCCCAATTTCTCTGTAGCAGAAGGCATGGCGCGGCTCAAAAAAGCACTAACAACCACCACACCATAACCCCCTATCGGATTAATCATTTCACCCTAAATTAATTGTTGACCCTTAAAGAACCGTTAACGCGGTTCTATTGACATTCATATACAAATCATGATATGGTATAAGAGTGATTCACAATGAACCAATGTGAACCAAAATGAACCTTAATAGACAATCATGACACAAGGAGCAATAAGGTTATGAATAACCGATTAAATGAACTCGTGGCTTCTGTAGAGCATCAGCGAATCGTCGCGCAAAGTGAGCGAAAAAGCATCGAAAATACCGTGAAACAAATCGCCAACGCTTTCCGCCTCGACAAACGCCAACGCCACACAGAGGAAATTCACGATGACACACCTGTCCAAGATTAACCTCAATTTTCACCGACAAACAAGGCGACCCACACCACAGGTCGCCTTGTTTGTTTTTTGATGATGGTGTATAAAAAGCACTATTGCATAAAACAAGCTAGAATTAGGAAAATTTGTTATGAGATGGATTTGGATTTTTAGTGTATGTCTCTTCTTTGCCCTCCCCCGCCCTAGTATAGCCCAATCTGAAACAGCAGTATTCACAGTTACCCACGATGAGCGCGTCACATCAGCCAGTTGGAACACTACCGAAACCCATATCTTGACCACATCAGAAGATGGCACAATTCGCATGACTGATGCCCAAACAGGTGAACAGGTGTGGCAAATCACCCATACCGACTCAATCAATGACGCATCATGGAGTCATGATAGCAATCATATTTTGGCATGGGATGATAGGGTTTTGCTCATCATTGATGCCCAAACAGGTGATTTTGCTATTGAGCCAGCAGGTTTAGAAAAGCCAAATATAGCTGACGCAATTTGGAAACATGATGATAGTGCTATTTTGTTGTATAGCGATACATTTGCCCAAATTATCACATTAGGCGATGACTTGACGATACGCGATATGCGCGGATTTGGCTTTTTTGGCGATGGTAACGACCTAAGTTTTTCCCAATGGAATCATGATGAAACCCAAATATTGACATTCGACACAAATCTCACTGCCCGCGTGTGGGATGTTGATAGCAACGATGAAGCCTATTCGTTCACCTTTCCCACAGATACCACAGGCATTGCATGGAGTGGTGATGAAATACGTTTCGCCAGTTGGGGATTAGACAGCGCTGTGCGCTTGTGGGATATAACCGATAACGGTCAAATTAGCGATGCTGGGTCATTTCGGCATAGTCGAACTTTTGTCATCGGTGCAACATGGGCAGTGAACGACACCATTTTGCTCACATGGGGCGCAGATGAAACCGCCAGAGTCTGGGATGTTGCCAGTGGTGAAGAAAAAATTAGCGTGAAGCATACCGATTGGGTCACAGGGGCAACCCTCAACTATGATGGGACAATACTTGTCACATGGTCTTATCAATTTGCCTATGTATGGGATGCGACAACAGGGGACTTAATTTATCAGGCATCACATGACAATTTGGTCAGTGGGGCGCGATTGAATGAGGCAGAAACACGCTTACTCACATGGGGATGGGGTGGCACAGCGCGGCTATGGGATATTATTGATGGGTAGTTTTGGCTGGTAAAGGCGGATTAAACCCTTTTGGGTCATATATCCGCCTTTTTTGCT